>LULM01000079.1_pt1 | contig 35350 bp, 29 predicted proteins | sample 728151 | NCBI WGS metagenome assembly LULM01 (sample SAMN03860289, study PRJNA289734) | marine metagenome | biome: seawater column; feature: ocean; material: water; isolation source: Red Sea water column Station 149 - depth 200m | place: Saudi Arabia: Red Sea | collected 2011-10-15 | depth 200 m
TGAACACCCCGAATCAGATGTATGAGCAAACAAAAACCGAGCTAATTGCTTAACTCGGTTTGAAGTGGAATACTGTCAATCTATTTCAGGACAAGACAATGTGACACTTAACAACTAACTCAACTTGAGTTTCTCAAACGCCAAGTGATCACCATCTTTGGACACGACGATGGTATCGCCTGCGCTAAATTTCCCTGACAAAATATCATTTGCCAGTACATTTTCCACTTTGGACTGGATCGCACGTTTTAGCGGTCTTGCACCAAACACAGGATCATAGCCCGCATCAATCAACAAGCCGAAAGCATCATCTTCGATACGCAAACCAATCTCACGTTCAGCCAAACGATCACGCAAACGATCGAGCTGAATATCTGCAATACCACGCATTTGTGATTTTTGCAGACCGTGGAATACCACCACTTCATCAATACGGTTGATGAATTCTGGACGGAAATGCTGACCGATCGCCGCCATCACCACCGCACGAACATCATCATCACTTGCCCCTTCACCGAGCTCACGCACATCTTGCGAGCCAAGATTCGAAGTCATCACGATCACGGTATTTTTAAAGTCCACCACACGACCTTGTGAATCAGTCAAACGACCATCATCCAAGACTTGCAATAAGATATTGAACACATCAGGATGAGCTTTTTCCACCTCATCGAACAAGATCACGCTGTATGGCTTACGGCGCACCGCTTCGGTAAGCACACCGCCTTCTTCATAACCAACATAGCCTGGAGGCGCACCAACCAAACGGCTGACACTGTGTTTCTCCATAAACTCGCTCATATCGATACGAATCATGGCATCGTCACTGTCGAATAAGAAATTCGCCAATGCTTTGGTCAGCTCGGTTTTACCGACACCTGTTGGTCCAAGGAATAGGAATGAACCACTTGGCCGATTCGGATCAGACAGCCCTGCTCGTGAACGACGCACCGCATTCGACACCGCTTTTACCGCTTCATCTTGACCGACTACACGATTGTGCAAGAAGCTCTCCATATTCAAGAGCTTGTCACGCTCACCTTGTAACATTTTCGACACAGGAATCCCTGTTGCGGCACTGACCACTTCAGCGATTTCGTTGTCTGTGACTTTATTACGCAGTAATTTAGGTGCTTCGTGTTCGTCAGCGACTTCGGCTTTTTCCAATTGCTTTTGTAGCTCTGGAATCACGCCATATTGCAAACGCCCTGCTTCCGCCAAATCACCTTCACGCTGTGCTTTCTCTAAGGCAATTTTCGCTTGGTCGAGCTTCACTTGTACATCTTTATTGCCTTCGACCAAAGCTTTGTCCGCACGCCACACTTCCTCAAGATCGTTATATTCTTTTTGCGTCTCGTTAATTTGACGTTCAAGTAACGATGCTTGGGATTTAGAGCCTGCATCTTCCTCTTTTTTCACCTGTTCAAGCTGCATTTTTAGCTGAATCAAACGGCGATCGAGTTTATCCAAAGCTTCAGGTTTCGAATCCAGCTCCATCTTAATACGTGATGCCGCTTCATCAATCAAATCAATGGCTTTATCAGGCAACTGACGGTCGGTAATATAACGATGCGACATTTTCGCCGCAGCAATGATCGCCGAATCCAAAATCTGCACGCCATGATGGGTGGCATATTTCTCTTTAAGACCACGCAAGATGGCAATGGTATCTTCCACACTTGGCTCATCGACCAAGACTTTTTGGAAGCGACGCTCAAGCGCAGGGTCTTTTTCAATATATTGGCGATATTCATCTAAGGTGGTCGCACCGACACAGCGTAGCTCACCACGTGCCAATGCAGGTTTCAGCATATTACCTGCGTCCATTGCACCGTCAGTTTTACCTGCACCAACAAGGGTATGAATCTCATCAATAAATAAGATCACTTGCCCTTCAAGTTTTGCCAGTTCTTTCAGTACGGCTTTCAGACGCTCTTCAAATTCACCACGATATTTTGCCCCTGCGAGCAATGAGCCTAAGTCTAAAGATAAAACACGTTTACCTTTTAGACTTTCAGGCACTTCACCGTTGACGATACGCTGCGCCAAACCTTCAACAATTGCCGTTTTACCTACACCTGGCTCACCAATCAACACAGGATTATTTTTGGTACGACGTGATAAGACTTGAATGGTACGGCGAATCTCATCGTCACGACCAATCACAGGATCGAGTTTACCTGCGAGCGCACGTTCCGTTAGATCAATGGTGTATTTACCAAGCGCATCACGATTGTCTTCATGGTTACTGGTGGTCACTTTTTCATTTCCTCGAATTTTTTCGATCACATTACGCAATTTTTTAGCATCACCACCTGAGGCAGTGAACAATTTATGGGTTTCACCTTGCTCCGCTAAAGCCAAAAGTACCCAATCTGTGGTGAGGAATTCATCCCCCGCCTTTTGCGCATAACTATCTGCCAGATTCAACACTTTCGCCGCTTCTGGATTGAGATTGACGTCACCTGTTGGATTGGCGATGGTTGGCGCATCTTGTAGTGCTTGATTGAGTTTATCTTTGAGCTCGGTGAGCTTAGCACCTGCCTGTTGCAACAGACTTTGATTGGATGATTCTTCCAATAAAGTGGCGAGTATATGAATCGTACCAATCGATGTATGATCTTTGCCTGTGGCTAAAGACTGTGCATCAGAGAGACTTTGTTGAAGTCGATCAGAGAATTTTTCAAAACGCATTTGTTATTATCCTAAAAATATTGACATGACTTATAAATAGGTATGAATAGCAAGATTTCAAGTTTTATTTATTGATATTTTTCAAACTGTTAAATTATTTTATCAAATAGAACTCAGCATTAATATCTGTCCGATCACGGCATTATTCAAGGGTGATTTCTGATCAAATCAAATAAATACTTGGATCAAAACTTGAACTGTAAAGCGAATCTTATAAGCAAAAAAGTCAGCCACCGAAGTGACTGACTTTCTCTCTTTTTAATCAATCACTTATTCTTTATAAGTCTGCGTACTATATTTATCTTCAGAAAGACGACTGAGGATTTTATTGCCTTGGCTACCTGTCAAGCTTTCAACATATTTTAAGAAAGCTTCAGCATAGTCTAAGCCCACTTCAACACGGCGATCACCTGTAATCGTACCGAATGTAGTATAGCCATCTTGACCATCCGCCAAGAAGTCTATGGTTGCCACTTGATAAGTCTTGGTCATGTCCAATGCTTGATACGTCCCATCATCATTTAGCACTTCAAGATTGCTTAGACGACTACCTTTAGCTTGGGTTAGATCAACATCCCAACGCAAACCACCTGAGTATGGATAGCCACCCGTGCCACCATTCGCAATATTGTCCATGGTATCTTCAAGTACAGCTTTCACCTCTGCACCAGTCAAACTCATTTGTACCAAAATATTTTTAAATGGCAATACTTGATAAATCGTGTCTACGGTGATCGGTCCTTTGGCTAAGTCGATACGTACACCACCGCCATTTTGGATCGAGAAGTCCGCATCAAAGAATTTTTTGCCTTGTTGATAGAATGCTTCAGCAACCAACTGCTGTACGTCACCACCATGCTCGTTGGTGAAGTCTGATTGATTACACTCACGAAATTTCGAGCGAGAAATATCTCGTGTCGTTCCTGGCACACGACGTAAACATAAGTTCTGCGAAGCAATCGCCACTTGTTCTGCACCAAATAATGACTTGGCAACACCGAACGGCTCCAAAACCGCTTCTGCATTGGCATCAGGTTTAACCGTGATAAGTGCATTACTCTTTGAGACATCTTGTTTGATCGACGTGATTTCTGCTTCACTGAGTGCCTCGCCTTCTGTACGAGCAAAATCATCACCAATCAAGACATTGGCTTTACCTGTGCATGCTTCGATATTGCCATCTTTATCAAAGTTAACTTTGAGCTGACCAACGACGTATGAATACTGCCACGCTTGTACCACACAGACATTTTGACCATCTTTATCTTTGGTCATGGTAGGGTAATCACCTTCAGGTGTCACGCCATAATCCGCCAATTTTGCATCAGCAAGTAGCGTATGCGAATCGCCACCGACGATCACATCAACACCTGACAATTTGGTCGCAAGCTCTTGCTCACGCGCATAGCCCATATGCGATTGCACGATGATTTTGTTGATGCCCTCTGCTTTAAGTTCATCAATGTATTTTTGCGCAGTTTCGACTTCATCATTAAAGATCGTATCGGCATTTGGACGAGAAGCATTTTTGGTTTTATCAGCAATGGTCAAACCAATAAAAGCGATCTTTTGCCCTTCTTTTTCAATGATCGTGTATGGCTTCACCTTGTCCGTATTATACAGTGGAGAAGACTCGCCAAATTGCACATTCGCACTTAAAATTTGCGTCGGCGTTGCACAGCTTCCAGCTTGGATAAAGTCAATGAATTTGTCCAAACCAGTATCGGTATTATCAAACTCATGATTACCCAAAGTGAAAGTATCGAAACACACTGTATTCATCAATGCCGCTTCCGCCTCACCTTCTTTTAAAGTGAAATACAGATCACCTGTAATCGCATCGCCTGAATGGATTTTTATAGCATTTTTTTCACTTGAAGCAAGTTGATTCATCAATGTCGTAACACGTGCAAAGCCACCAAATGACACCTCGATTTCTTCACGATTGCCTGCTGAGGTTTCAAGCATCAAATCCGTGCTTTCTGCATCAAGATGTGAGTGACTATCATTGATGTGTAACAAGTTGATTTCTAAGGGGGCAACAACAGCTGTATCTTGGTCATCTTTATCATCGTCATCACATCCTGCCAACATCGCCATAGAAACGCACAATATTGCACTGCTTAAAACGGTTTTGCTTGGAATAAAAGAACTGCCCCAGCGATTTGCAAATTCCGACATCGAAATGCTCCATTGAAAATTAAATTTTTCATTCATTTTGAGAAGCAAATATGCAAGGGCAATGACAATGGTATGACAGTTTTAAGTAAGTTTAATGAGACATTCCATTCTACTATTTGACGATAAAGTATATTTTTCAAAAAACCATATAGCAAAAAAGTGCTACAATATTGCCAATTTTTTGATTGGACTGGCTTTGATACAATATTTCCAAGGTATCAATTGCATAGTCGTAGATAGAAATCGTTAGATAGACGAATTAGGATGGCTCATGACTGATAATGCAACGATCTTGCAAAATGTACCTGAAGGCAAAAAAGTAGGTATCGCATTCTCTGGTGGTTTAGATACTTCTGCCGCACTGCTTTGGATGAAGCAAAAAGGCGCGTCGCCTTTTGCTTATACTGCAAACTTAGGTCAGCCTGATGAAGATGACTATGATGCCATTCCAAAGAAAGCTGAAGAATATGGTGCAACCAAAGCACGATTGGTCGATTGTCGTTTGCAACTTGCCTTAGAAGGGATTGCAGCGATTCAATGTGGCGCATTCCATATTTCGACTGGCGGTATTCCTTATTTCAATACCACACCACTTGGTCGTGCTGTAACGGGTACGATGCTCGTGACCGCAATGAAAGAAGATGATGTACATATTTGGGGTGATGGCTCAACCTATAAAGGCAACGATATTGAGCGTTTCTACCGTTATGGTTTGCTGACCAATCCAGAGCTCAAAATTTACAAGCCGTGGCTTGATCAAGTGTTTATCGATGAGCTTGGCGGTCGTGCAGAAATGTCACAATTCTTGATCGACAATGGCTTCGACTACAAAATGTCGAAAGAAAAAGCCTACTCGACTGACTCCAACATGCTTGGTGCAACACATGAAGCCAAAGATTTAGAGTTCCTCGATGCAGGCATTAAAATCGTTGAACCTATCATGGGCGTTGCATTCTGGAAAGATGATGTTGAAATCAAAGCGGAAGAAGTGTCAATTACCTTTGAAGAAGGCATGCCAGTTGCGCTCAACGGCAAACGTATTGACGATCCAGTTGAATTGATTCTTGAAGCCAATCGTATTGGTGGTCGTCACGGTCTCGGCATGTCAGATCAAATCGAAAACCGTATCATCGAAGCGAAATCTCGTGGCATCTACGAAGCACCGGGTATGGCCTTATTGCACATTGCTTATGAGCGTTTGATCACAGGTATTCACAATGAAGACACCATCGAGCAATACCGTATCAATGGTTTGCGTCTTGGGCGCTTACTCTATCAAGGTCGTTGGTTCGATTCGCAAGCGTTGATGCTTCGTGAAACGGCACAGCGTTGGGTGGCAAAAGCCATTACAGGTACTGTAACGCTTGAGCTACGTCGTGGTAATGACTTTAGTATTTTAAATACTGAATCACCGAACCTCACTTATGAAGCAGAACGCTTGACGATGGAAAAAGGCGATTCAATGTTTACGCCGATGGATCGTATCGGTCAATTGACAATGCGTAACCTCGATATTACTGATACTCGTGCAAAACTCGGCATCTATACGGATACAGGTTTATTGTCAATCGGTCAGGGTTCTGCTGTACCGCAATTGGAAAATAACAAAAAATAATTCATGTATTGCATAAAAAAATGCCAGTTTCGACTGGCATTTTTTATGTGTAAATTTAAGGTCTGTTGACTATTTTACACTACTCAACTTCACCGCAGTCGTCATCATCTTTTGATAGCCTGTTGGCATCAAACGGCCCTCCATCATAGACTTTTGCATCAGGACCGACCAATACTCGACGCTTATCATGTTTTACTGCATGAAATATTGTGTCCGCAGCTTTCTCGGGTGTCGTGATAAAAATCATCTCAAAATCTTTAGTTGCAGCTTTGCTAACTTTTTCCGTTGCCTGAGCCACGCTATCAGACACTCGAGCAGCTTGGGCAATATTGGTTTTAATACCACCATAATGGACGCAGGTCGCACTGACACAAGTGTAAAATGCTTTACGATCACTAACATCAAGTTAATGACAATTGATTTTGCAATCGATGTCTTGATTTATCATCTGCTTAGTTTTTTCGACTGCAATAAGATTGATATCAGACAATGCCAAATCACAACCAGCTTTTGCTAATCACAGCCTGCTTTGGCAAAACGCATCGCTATCGCTCGCACAATCCCTGATCCTGCACCTGTAAATGCTTAATTTTAAACTTTTTAAACACCTTAGATTAAATAGCTTAAAAATCAGCACCATGCCAATCATGTCGATAGCTTTGCACGATTTCTTTTGAGCGATATAAATGCGTTTGAATACTACGTTTGCGTTCAGATAACATCACCTGAATATCTGCGACAAAATACGACGATGACACATCAAATAATGCCGAATATTTCTCACGATCTTCAGTCACTGCGCTGAATCCATCCAAATTCCAAATATCAGAAAAAATGCTTAAAGTTTCCAAATTCTGTCGCTGTGCTTGCATGGTATTTGCCACTGTCATCGGGTCAAGTCGTGGGTTCAAACATGCCAACACAAAAGGATCAGCAGTATTGATATTGATCTTGGTACTTCGAGATGGCAAGGCAGAAATGTAAGGCGCAATCCGTTGATAACTCTCCCCTTCAAAGCCACGCACCCATTGCAACTGTTTGGCACTGCTAAACATCTGATTCGGTGCGAGATAGCCTGCTTGCACACCTTGATAGTAGCTATTCTCAGCGCCCATCGCTCCCACGGTTTCATTGTCGGCATCTTGCCAGTCGATCACCGCTTCAACGAGATTTGGATCAAGATTCAGTCGTTCTAACATTGCTTGGAAAAACAGCACCGCAGTTTCGTTCTTTTCGCCATTTTCATTCAATAAGCTATTGAGATTAAAACGTCCTTGCGCATCCTGGAGCTGACCTGTGACCACACCATCCTCCACAGGAAACGGCGGAAATGGTTGCGCCCAATTTTCATTTAAGCTGTCGGTGCTATTGTCTTTGGCATCTTGAATAAGCAGTTCTGAGAAAAAATATTCCGCAGACCACGCATATTGCAACGCCTGATCTTGACGTAATAACAACTTGGTTTCTTCCAAATTGGCATTTTGATAGCGCAAAATACTCACCGCAAGAATCGTCGCAAGCACCACCATAATTAAAATCGTCAGTAATGCCACACCGCTTTGCGATTGCTTGGGGAGCTTGTTATTTATTTGAGAATCGTTCGGCTTTACCATTAGCTCGTGCTCCCATTTTCAGCACTATTGTTTGAATCGCTATCTGAGCTGTTGTTCGATTCATTCTCCGAACTACTATTATTCGTGCCTGATTCAGTTTCCGTCGAAGGCATACTTTTGGCGGTACTAAATACCCAACGGATAGCTCTCCCTTGATAATCGAAACTCAAAACTACACCCTGTGGAAGTTGTGACATCAAATATTCTGTTGCATCGGTATCAGTCACGCTTTGTGCAGGCCACTGTGTTTGTACAGCAGGGTCAAGGGCTTGAATTTGTAGATTCTCAATCGGTGCAATCAGCACATCACCTTGCATATCTTGACTTTGCTTACGGTAGATATAGGCATTGTGATAACGTATCAACGCTTGCTTTTCCGCATCAAAACGATATTCAACAAATTCAAAACGATCTAGGCCTTGTCGCAAGGGATCAATGACACCTGCTTTATTAAACTGTAATTGCTGATTTTCCAGTTGCAATGCAGGGTAGCTTTCTTCGCCCTCTCGCCCTGACAATGGGACAATCTGACTCAAATCACGTTGCACCTGCATATAGGCAAATTGTAATTGTTGCAGATGCTCAAGATGCGTTGTATTACGCTCACGAGTCTTGATCAGCTGGTCGAACACCATCCATCCTGCCGCACTGAGCACCGCAAAGATCGCAATCGCCACCAACACTTCGACAAGAGTAAATCCTGAAGCACGCTTAGGCTGTATATTGTATTTTTGAGTGACAGCGTTCATTGTGCGTTGCCCTCTTGCGATTGCCGATAATTAAATACCGATAACGTGGTTACACCTTGTACTTTTTCAGCATTATCAGGGTCAATATGCGACACTTGGATTTCAATACGTTGCACATCTGGACTAATGGTTTCATAAGACTGCTTATGAATCCGCCATTGCTCGCCTTGCTCGGTAGTGTCTTCACTTTGACTACCTGTCAGCCACGCTTTTTCAATCCGAATCTCCGCTGCCTGATTCATGGCAACGAAATGCGCTAGCGTGCGCAATTCATTTTGCTGAATCGACTGGGTATAATTCATAGCAATTTTCATCAATGCCAATGCTGTGGTAGCAAAGATTGCCAATGCCACCATGACCTCAAGCAAAGTAAAACCACGCAAAGTAAAGCCAAATACGTTAAATCGTTGATGCTGAGCGTTCTGTCTATAAATCTTCTTCATCACTCACCGCACCGAGCCGATTAAGCACAATGGCATCGCCGACTTGTTGTTGTTGCAAATAGAGCTGAATGCGCACTGGCACTGCCTCACCATTTCCGAGCCAAATAATCTGTGGTAAGGCATCATTTTGTTTGAGTGCATCCAAGTTCAGCTGATGATCAAGACTTTGAATCTGTAAGCTACTTTGCTCAGGTAAAGTCTGACTGTCGAAATCGGTTGCCAATTGCCAGCGGTATTGATCACGCTCACGCATCGGCTGATTTTGAGTAAATTGACTTTGAATGGACTGGCTTTGATTTAACTGATTCTGATTTGAACTATCAGGATTAGCTTGCGGACGATATTCCACCACTTCATATTGTGCAGGTGCAATATCGGTCGCAGGCTGAATGAGCAAACCCAGAATTCGTCCTTGATCGGCAGACTCTAAACGAATTTTCTTTAGATTTAAAACCAATAATTCACGAGCTTGCATCACTTTGCGTTGATCAACGCCTTGTACATTCATCACGATCAGACTTGCCATCACCGCCATGATCACGATAACTAACATCACTTCAATCAAAGTAAAACCTTGCTGGGATTTGGCGATTTGTTTGACTTTATTTTTATTGTTCACGATACGCTCGATGCTTTAATTTTCACTCAATCCAATCATCAACTATTTTGCTGATCGGCATCGTGTCCCGCTTTAGCAGCTTCTTGCTCATCGAAGGCTTCTTCACGTGCATGCTTTGGCAATGCCAATGCTTGTTCGATATAAGATACACGCAGACTGTCACGCTCTCCAAGATACCGCTGATAATAGGTCGAGTTGAGAATCGCCGCTGCCCCTTGGGTAATCGACCAAATCGAGGCTAAATAATCACGCACAGGCATGGCGCTTTGAATGTATTTTAAATAATGTTCTGTCAGACGAATAATAATACGTAAGCGCTTTTTGCGGATTTGATAAAGGTCTTGAAATAAACTTTGCAACCCTTGCCCTGTATTGGCTAGACGCTCTTCGATCTGATGATAAAGCACAGTACGCTCAGGGTGGTGCAACTGATGCAACATGAAAAAAGCAAGATGCTCAGGGAATTCTTTTTCCGTGTCATAGATCATATCTAACAGCTTTTGCTCATTGCGTATGATCAATAAAATATACAACTCATCTTTACTTTGAAAATGCTTATACAACGTGCCTTTGGCAATATCGAGATCGGCAGCCAAAGTATCCAATGTCATGCCAGATTCGCCATATTCCAACAATAAATTTTCCGCAGTAGAAAAGATCAACTCTTCACGCGCTTTAAACTGCGCTTGACGTTCCATCTGCTGGTCTAAATTCTTCATGTTGAAATTCTCACATCAATTCATGACAACTGTATTTTGATATTCTATGTCGCATCACATGCTTAGATCACTATAACATTTTCAAACCGCATTATACGTAAATTATGCAGTCAAACCTGTGATTCGCAAAAAGTTATCCGTCGTTTGCTGGGCGATTTGTTCCACCGATACGCCATACACTTCTGCCAATGCTTCTGCTACATGGGGTACATATTTTGGCTCGTTCGACTTCCCACGATACGGCACTGGTGCAAGATAAGGGCTATCCGTTTCGATGAGTAAGCGATCAAGTGGCACTTGCTTGGCGACATCACGCAAATCTTGTGCATTCTTAAAGGAAATAATCCCTGAAAAAGAAATATAAAAGCCCAAATCTAGCACCGCTTTTGCAGTGTCCCAGTCTTCGGTAAAGCAATGCAAAATACCATGTGTTGCATTTTCTGCTTTGAGCACATCAATGGTATCTGCTTTGGCACTGCGTGTATGTACCACTAAAGGCTTGCCAACGTGTTGCGAAGCTTGGATATGCCGTGCAAAACAATCTTTTTGTTCTTGAATGAAATCGGTACTGTGATAATAATCCAAGCCTGTTTCACCAATCGCCCAGACTTTATCCGACTGCGCCAATGACACAAGCTCTTCAACTGTTGCCCGAGCCATCATCTCTGGAACTTCACACGGGTGTACACCGACGCTATAACCGACATGTTCATGCGCAGATGCGATCTCGGACAACGCGATATGGTCATCCAACGCCACAGAGATGCCCATCAGCCGAGTCACACTCGCCTGCTTTGCCGCTTCAATCGCCGCATGAACATCACCATCATAGGGTTTGAGTTCGAGCATGGTGAGGTGACAATGGGAATCGACAAACTGCATCATAAAACCTTTACAACATCTAAATTTAGCGTGGCAATTTTATCACATCTGCCCATTCACTGATGTGTGATTTCAATCCAACAGCATAGATTCACGACGATCAATTTTATAATGTATAAGTCGGTTTATCAGATGTTAGATGCCCTGCCAACATTTTTTCCGCTTCATTTTTAAATGCTAAACCTTTTTCACCGCCAAGCTGTATCGCAAAACCTTGTGGCTTAGAACCTTGTTGACGTGGTGAAATCCAAATCACTTTGCCTGTGACTGGATATTTTTGTGATTGCTCAGGTAGTGACGCAATGACGAGAAGCTCTTGTCCTAGTGTCACCTCTTGTTTAGATGGCACAAATAACCCACCACCAAGTACAAAAGGCATATAGCACGCTTGTAGGCTTGCCTGATCTGGCATATTGGTTTGAATAATGGCACCGCCACGTGGTGGAATCATCAACATACTCCCTGTGTTATTTTTTCTGCTATTTAATTTAATGTGCTTAGTTTGGTGTAAAAATCACCGCATTAAACACTTACCCCTTCAACATTCATCAACTGCATACACAGTTGCTCAAATATCAATGCACTTTGCACATTCTGTCCAAGTTGTATTGGCACTTGATTGAATGCTTTATCTAAATCAAATAGCTGTTCCAAACTATAATACTGTTGTAAATCAGCAATGTCGAGATCGGTCTGCTGAATCGCTTGCTGTAATTTATATGCCGTCATATCTCGCAGGTTAAAACGAAGCATCATCATCAATGCTTTAAAGTCCAATTCCTTGAGCCAATCATTGGCAAACTTGATCGGTTGCTGTTTGTATTTCACCAAACTTGTCCACGCCTGAGCAAAACTTTGTCGTTTTGCAAACCACGGACTATTTAAAAAATCTTGTGCCTTTAAAGGCATGTAATGTGCTAACGCCAAAGCAACCTGTTGATCTTCAACAGTGTCTTTATTGCGATTTTCAGATGTCGTTAAAGCATTTTGAGATAAAAACTGTTGCGCTTGCTCAATGCTGATTCGATCTAAAGCATATTGCTGTACACGGCTACGAATGGTTGCAGAAAGTTGCAACATGGCATCACTGACTAAAATCATCAACACCCGATCACCCGGCTCTTCCAAAGTTTTTAGCAAGGCATTACTGGATGCAATATTCATTTTATCCGCCTGATGAATCACTACCACTCGCCAACCGTCAACCGTCTGTTGAATAAAGTCATTCAGTTCACGGATTTGATCAATTTTAATTGCAGAATAGCTTTGCTTTTTTTCATCAAAATCTGCAGCAATTTGCTTAAGCTGTGGGTGCGTATCGGCATCAAACCAATGACAACTTTTACACTGTCCACAGGCTGTTTCAATCTCCGTAGAATTAGTCTGCTTTAAACTCGATTTGTTTAAACAAAGCACCCATTTGGCAAATTGCAGACTAAACTGTTGCTTTCCACAACCTTGTTTGCCATAGAACAACATGGCATGACCAAGCTCAGGATAACGTGTCGTGAGTTTTTGCCAAATCGGATGATGCCAAGTATAGATGCTCTGTCGCTTCGAACTAGGATCGTGTAATTCAGACTGATTATGGTCTTCGCTCATGGGCATCTATCTGTTGTTGTATGCTAATTGATTTATTGAAATGCACTGACTGGCATGGCATTTAAACGGTCTAAATCGGCTTGCGTATCAACACCGGGGGGTAAATTCGCTTGTGCCACATCAATGGCAATCCGATGACCATTTTCCAAAACACGAAGCTGTTCAAGACTTTCTAGTTGCTCCAAATCACCTTGCGACCATGTCACATAATCTTGTAGTAACTTTACACGATACGCATATATACCAAGATGACGATAGGCTTTGTCATGTAAGGTACGTTCAGCGAGTTTTGCACCATCACGGTCATAAGGAATCGTAGCACGGCTAAAATACAGTGCTTCTTTGGTGTTACTCATCACCACTTTGACAATGCTATCTCGCTCAAACTCATCCAATGCATGAATCGGCTCACACAAGGTTGCCATCGCGCATTGCGCTTGATCTTCTAGAAGTTGCGCCACTTGCTTAACCAATTGTGCAGGAAGCAACGGCTCATCACCTTGTACATTGACAATAATATCCTCAGCAGACCAACCTTTGATTTGTGCCACTTGGCTCAAACGGTCTGTGCCCGATGGATGGTTAACATCGGTCATTACCACATCAATACCTTCTGTCAAGCAAATATCGGCAATACGTTGATCGTCCGTCGCCACACAATAGTCATCAAAACCATCGACTTTCTTAGCTTGATCGACCACACGTAAAATCATCGCTCGTCCATGAATCTCAAGCAACGGTTTACCCGGTAAGCGTGAACTGGCAAAACGTGCAGGGATGACAATGTGTTTACGCATAAAACTTCCTTAATCTATTTGGCGCGTTAGCTATTCGGACGATGTGATAGATTGATTTTAAATTTCGGATTTAAACCGAGCAACTGATCATTAAACAACTGATGGACATTTTCTGATAATACCGCTTGCACTGGCACTACCCAAACACGAGCTAATTTCTCAGGATCATTTTGCCAAAGTAGATTTAACTTGACTGCATCTTTTTCCGTGGTGATGATCGCTTGGATATTCATCGTTGAAAAATCACCGGCTTGATAAGCATGATGGTCTGCAAAAGCATGTTTTTGATACGAGATGTTTAAATCATCGAGGGTATTAAAAAAGCGTTGCGGATAGCCAATACCCACCACCGCCTCATAGTGCAAACTCGCATCGAAAGGCTGACTGCGATCTGCCAAATTGTACGGCGTACCCGGCGCAAGATGCATATTCAAATTAGTTTTAGGATTTGCTGAATGTTCAATCACCGTTACTTCGTCTAAACGGCTTAATGGCTCTCGTAAATAACCTTCAGGCAAAAGCTTTTCATTGCCAAAACCACGATTGGCATCAACAACTACCCACTCCAAGTCACGGGCAAGCGCAAAATGCTGTAAACCATCATCACTCAAAATTAAATCCACGTGATGATGTTGTAATAACAATTCAATTGCATCTTTACGATTTGGACCAACTGCCATCGGCACATGAGTTCGCTGTACAATCAGCGTCGGTTCATCACCCACCTGATCAGGCGTAGAATCCAAAGTCACGAGTAAAGGAAACTCACCTTTTCCGCCATAGCCTCGGCTAATTACACCCACTTTGATATTTTTGAATTGTAAATATTCAACGAGTGCAATGATTAGTGGCGTCTTACCACTGCCACCGACGGTAATATTCCCAATAATCATCACAGGCACAGGCGCACGGTAAGCATTTTTTGATTTGTTATGTTTTTGCCACAGAAAAACAGCACGATACAGCCAAGACAACGGACGAAGTACAATCAGCCATTTGGCCTGATCATGCCATGCTTTTTGTATCAGCTCTGCCAAACTCATGTGATTTAAGACTCATCATCAAGATGGAATTGCCGTTGGTAAAGTTTGGCATATTCACCTTGTTTGTCGAGTAACTCTTGATGATTCCCCACTTCAATGATCTGCCCTTTATCCATCACCACGATGCGATCTGCATTCTCAATGGTAGACAGTCGATGCGCAATGACAATCGTGGTACGCCCTTGCATCGCCTGATCGAGTGCCTGCTGAATATAATGCTCCGACTGATTATCTAGTGCACTGGTCGCTTCATCTAAGATGAGAATTGGTGCATTTTTTAACATCGCACGTGCGATCGCCAAACGTTGACGTTGACCACCTGACAGATTTAAACCATTTGCGCCGAGATTGGTGTCATAGCCTTTTGGCAACTCCATGATAAAGTCATGCGCATAAGCTGCTTTAGACGCCGCGATGATTTGCGCTTCTGTAGCATCAGCAAGCTCACCATAGGCAATATTTTCACGTACGGTTCGATCAAATAAAATCACTTGTTGATTGACCATCGCAATATGATGGCGCAGATAATTCAGCTCAATATCTTCAATCTCATGACCATCGACAATGAGCTGTCCTTCCTGATGCGTCTGATATCGAAGTAGTGTGTTGACCAAAGTTGATTTACCTGCGCCAGAACGCCCGACCAATGCGATGGTTTCGCCCGACTCAATGTGCAAATTGATTTGATCCAGTGCTTTTGTACCATCAGGATAGGTGACGCCCACTTGATTAAACTGAATCTGCCCTGACATCGGCGGTTTAAACTGTCCTAGATTTGGCTCATCTGCTTGATCAATGACATCAAAAATTGATTTGGTCGCAGCAAGACCACGCTGAATTTTCTCATTGACATCGGTAAGTGCTTTGACTGGCTTACTCAATAATCCTGCTGCGGTGATGTATGCAACAAACTCACCTGCACTGGTGTCGCCAATGATTTGCGGACGTAGTGCAATCCAAATCACAATACTCATCGAGATCGCCATAAATAGCTGTACCAATGGCGTATTAATACTCACCACAACGACGAGCTTTAAACCTTTTTTTAGATTCTCCAAAGAGTAACGATGAAAACGTTGCTTTTCATATTCTTGCCCACCAAAGCTTTTCACTACGGAGTAGCCATTGACTGCTTCTTGCACCACATGACTGACATCACCCATACTATTTTGCAGTTGCGTGGATAGTCTACGCATCCGCTTAGCAGCTTTTCGAATGACCAAAGCAATTAAAGGTGCAATAATCAAAATTGTCAGTGACAACCGCCAATTCATATAAAACAAATAACCAAGGAGCAAAATCACCGTCAAACCATCTCGTACAATGGTTTTTAATGATTCTGTAGACGCAGCAGTGACTTGTTCAACGTTATAGATAATCTTCGCCGTAATATGTCCACTGGAGTTATTTAAATAATAGGCGGTTGGTAATTTTAAAAGTTTATCGAAAATCTGTTGACGCAAGGTAAATACCAAATTGCGTGAAATCAGCGCAGAGAAATAATTCCCAAGAAAAGAACCTAAACCTCGGAAAAAGAACAGCAAAATCACTAAGACTGGAAATAAATTTTTCGCAGATTGATCGGCGGTATTGATCGCATCAATGATGTATTTGATCAATTGTGCGATCGACACTTCGGTTGCCGCATTGATCGCAAAACCAATCAATACCAAAATGCCTGCTTTCCAATAGACTTTGAGGTAACTCAATAGGCGAAAATAAACCTGCAAATCACTTTTTGCCTCAGACTGATTTGCATTCGATTGGCTTGCATCATTCGCCTTTTTCACCGATTAATAACCTCTCGCAGGGACTTTGGTACTGATATTGATATTCATAAAGCCGAGCTTACCCGCAACATCCATGACACGTACTACATCTTGATGAGCTGCTTTGGCATCCGCTGCAATGATCACAGGCATATCTCGTCGATCAGCGGTTGCTTGCTGTATTGCCGTAGTCAATTGCGTTTCATCATTACCCGCCAATGCTTGACCATTTACGGTGTACTTTCCTGAAGCTTGAACCACGACTTCCACACGCTCATCTATCGACGTCGGTGGCACACCCTGCGCATCAGGCAAAGTTAAGTTCAATCGGCTGTGTTGATTAAAAGTGGTCGATACCAAGAGAAAAACCAATAAAAATAATAAACAGTCAATCATCGGTGTCAGATTGACTTCGATCTCATTGACACGTGGGCGATTAAACTTCATCCGCCACCTGCGCTTCGATCAATGCTGAATCGTCATAAGCAGGTTCATCATTTTCTACAATTTTAAAGTGTGCATCATAAAACAATGCGGCATGGAATATTGTTGCTTGTTGTTCCATTTCCACCACATATTCCACGATCACACGCTGAAAATAGCGATAAGCCATCAATACAGGAATTGCAATAATCATACCTGCTGCTGTGGTAATCAATGCTTTCGATACACCTTGCGCAAGTAGTGCAGGATCAGTCACACCGTCCGTATTTACAGCGAGAAAGGCTTGGATAATCCCCAACACAGTACCGAGCAAACCTAAAAGTGGTGCAATCGAGCCAATTGTGCCCAAGAAATTAATATTTTTTTCAAGTGAGGCAATTTGTACACTAGCTTCAGTTTGCATTTGCTTTTGTGCAAAATCCGCACCTTTGCTTTTAAACATATAGCCTTTTTGCAAAACTTTTCCTAATGAAGATGCAAATAATGCCTTTTGATCTTGCAAGTTCAATGTCCCGCTTTGCGCACGAGCTAAGACTTCGTTCGCCAAATTTTTTGGAATCACTTGTGATTTTTTTAGTCGCAAAAAGCGTTCAATACAAATCGCTAATGAAATGATTGAACACAAAATCAGTGGGACCATCAACCACCCACCAGCTTTAATAAATTCCCACATAGACCCCTCTGTACTTTAACAAATAGCAACGACTTGTTTTGATTATTCAAACACTTTCAAAATACCATCCAACTCATCGAGTGAATGATACTTGATAACGATTTTGCCTTTTCCTTTGGCATTATGATCAATCTGTACCTCCGCACCGAACTTTTCAGTCAACTTCTCAATCAACTGATTGATATCCGATGAAGGCTTCGCTTTCTCACTCGATAATACAGGCTTTTGCAACTCACGCACGAGCTGCTCTGTCTGGCGTACAGACAAGCCTTTTGCCACGACTTGTTGTGCAATCTTAGCTTGTTCAGTCTTCTTCAATGGCAATAATGCACGTGCATGACCCATGTCAATCTTTTGCTTATCCAATAAGACTTTGACGCTTTCTTCTAAACTCAGCAAACGCAACAAATTACTTACTGAAGCACGAGCTTTACCGACTGTTTCCGCTATCTCTTGATGACTTAAGCCAAACTCTTCATGAAAGCGTTGCAATGCCAAAGCTTGCTCCATTGGATTCAAATCTTGACGTTGAATATTTTCAATCAACGCCAAAGCGATCGCCACCTGATCCGACATGTCACGCACGATCGCAGGGACATGTGTTAACCCTGCAAGTTTGGCTGCACGCCAACGACGCTCACCCGCGATGATTTCATATTGTGCATCTTCACCGTCGCTACTGACTTTACGAATCACGATCGGTTGCATCACGCCGTGTTGCTTAATCGAATCGCTCAGCTCTTGTAAGGCTTCATCGGCAATATGTTGACGTGGTTGATATTGACCGCGCTGTAAAATTTCTACAGAGATTTGCTCAAGCTGACCATCTTCAAGGTCTGCGGTATTCACAGAAAGATGTTGTTTCTCTTTTTTTACTGAACCAAGTAGTGCATCTAAACCACGACCTTTGGCTAAGCCACGTTTCTTTAAAGTCATGATTTTGCTCCCTGCTTTTGTTCAGTCTGTTTTTGTTCAGCTTTTTTCATTTTCTTGACCAATTCCGCTGCGAAGGTGAGATACGACACTGCACCTTTTGAGCTTTTCTCAAAATACATCACAGGTACGCCATGTGCAGGCGCTTCCGCCAAACGTACATTGCGTGGAATCACGGTCTGGAATAATTTATCGCCAAAATATTGTGCCAATTCTTCAGATACGTCTTTGGTCAATGCGCTACGTCCATCATACATGGTACGCAAGACGCCTAGAATTTCTAAATTAGGATTCAATGTTTGATTAATGCGCTCAATGGTTTGACACAAATCGGCCAAACCCTCTAAGGCATAATATTCACACTGCATTGGGATCAATACGCTATCCGCTGCACAAAAGGCATTCACCGTAATCAAATTCAGACTTGGCGCACAATCAATCAAAATAAAATCAAAATTATTTTCAATCTGTTTTAAGGCATCACGGAGAATAAACTCCCGCTGTTCCTGCTCAGCGATCACCAGCTCAGCACCTGCAAGCTCACGATTTGAGCCAAGCACTTTATAGTTTGATTCAACTTTATTGATTGCAGCTTCGATCGGTGCATCACCCAACATCACATCGGAAATGCTATAGTTCAATTCATTTTTATGTACGCCAGAGCCCATCGTGGCATTGCCTTGCGCATCTAAATCCACAAGCAAGACTCGTTTTTTCAGCACTGCTAAAGATGCAGCAAGATTGACTGCGGTGGTGGTTTTTGCGACACCACCTTTTTGATTTGCAATTGCAATTATTTTAACCATAAAATCATTTTCGCCATTAAAGCTATCTTCGTCTATTCGATCAATACTTGTTACAATACTTATTTCAAAACTTCAATCAGAAGCATCACCACGATAGTGGCGATCCATTCTAACAAAATCTTTTTTTAATCCTATGGGTTATACATCACTTGCTTTGCAATACAAAGTCATCATGATTTATTTAAAACAATTAAGTGCCGTTGCTCATCAAGCTTCGGGACTTTGAGCGCAATGATCTGCTGTGACCAATCCGATAAACTGGATAGCTCATCATGTGGCACAACACCCTTCATCGCCGCAATGACTGACTGCTCATGCATATACGGCTTTGCTGCATCCACAAAATCAAGCAATGATGCAAAAGCACGACTTGTAATGACATCGAAATGACCAAGATCACTAATACTCTGCTGATCTTCCACCCGAGTCTGCACCGCTTTGACATTACTCAGCTTCATATCTGCAATAAATTGCTTCAAAAACCGAATCTTTTTACCATTTGAATCAAGCAATACGCACTCACGATCAGGCTGACACAATGCCACAATCATGCCTGGCATGCCACCACCTGTACCCACATCGAGCATTCGACCTTTTGGAAAATGATTCAAAATACTCAAACTATCCAGTAGATGCTTGATCAACATTTCCTTTGGTTCGCGAATCGCTGTGAGGTTGTAAGCTTTATTCCAAAGCACTAAGGCATCTTGATATTTCAGCAAGTTGTTCAGCACCTGTTCGGACAAGTCCAAATCTAGTGCCGATACGCCATCGCTCAAAGCTTGATAGTACGGGTGCATAAATCCTCAAAAGAATATATTTGTCATCGTAATTCGAAACGCACCTATTATGCGTGGAACATCTTGTAAAACGCAAACTGGTTTCACTGAAATCACACGATTTGACACGTTTAATTGTAGAGAATTAAATCTAACTGCATTAACCGCTCAGGTGTCCCTACATCGACCCATGCCGTAGACATTTTTTCACCACTGACTAAGCCTTGTTGCATCGCATCTTTGAGTAATGGTGCAAGTGGGCGTTTGCCTTCTGGTAAATCTGCAAACAGCTGTGGAGATAAAATGCTAATTCCTGAAAAAGTTAATGCCTCACCCGCTTTCTCTTGCTCAAATGTGCTGACCACACCATGATTTGCAGTGCCATTCGATAAATCATCACTTAAAGTAAAATCACCATTTGGGTGTTGCGGTGGATTATCCACCAAGACCAAATGCGCCAAACGATCGCCAAGCTCAACATTTTTTAATGCTGAAAAATCATAGCGTGTCCACACATCACCATTCACCACGAGAAAAGGTTGATCTTCAAAATGAAATAAAGCTTTGATGATTCCGCCTGCGGTTTCTAAGCCTTCATCTTCTAAAGACCAAAGAATTTTGACACCAAAAGCTGAGCCATCACACAATGTATTGACCAATTGATCTTTGAGCCATGCGGCATTAATGATGATTTCTGTCACACCAATTTTTGCCAATGCTTCGATATGCCAAACGATCAATGGTTTACCACCGACTTCTAACAATGGTTTTGGCTTATATAAAGTCAGCGGTCGCATGCGATTCCCTAAGCCAGCCGCTAAGATCATCGCTTTCATTGGCTTACCTCTTCACTAAGCATTTCAATGGTCACTTCTTGGTAAGTGCCATATTTCTGTTCAAATTTTGGCATCACATCATTTTCGACAAATGATTGTAATTCACCCAATTCAGGACAATTTTTCAATTCCTGACGTAGATACCACATCACACGCGGTAAATCTTTCAGATAGCCTGATTTGCCATCACGCACGAATAAACGCACAAAAATGCCTAAGATTTTCAGATGACGCTGAATCGACATAACTTCTGCATCAAGACGGAACTGTTCCTGACTACGCCCGACCTTTGCAGACTCAGGTAATAGTCCATAGAATTGATCAATCCATTTTGCAACTTGCTCAGGTAACCATTGCACATAAGCATCACGCACGATTGAGATCAAATCGTAAGTATCTGGACCAACTACCGCATCTTGAAAGTCGATGACACCCAGTACAGACTCACCCTCTAAAACCATCAGATTACGGCTGTGATAGTCACGATGCACGATGACTTGTGGTTGATTTTTCAGATTGTCCAAAATCCACGCATAGCTGTTGTTCAACATGCTTTGTTGCGCTTCGCTCAATGTAATATCCAAAGCAGGCAACATCCAGTGATCAAACAAGCGCATTTCATCAGTCAATTTTTCCGCACTATATTGTGGGAAAATCTGCGCATCGACAGCAATACTTTGCAGTTGGATAATTTGCGCAAAAGCTTGTGAATAATATTGATCGACTGTGCTTTGATTTAACTCGGTAGATAGAAGCTGATCGCCAAAATCTTCAAGTAATAAAAACCCTTGTGTTAAATCTTGTGCAACGATCTGTGGCACACGTGCACCGTAACTTGATAAATAGCTTGCGATTTGTACAAATGGTGCACAATCTTCTTGTTCTGGTGGTGCATCCATCAGCATATAACGCTGTGATGAAAGCGCAATCCTTGCATAACGCCGAAAACTTGCATCCCCAGCTAAGTAGTTGATTTTGAAATCTTGTTGTGGCAAAACTTGGTTTAACCAAGCATCAATTAACTGTTCTCGTTGCATGTAAAGCGAATCCCTAATTGCAATAAGCGTGCATTATTTAGCGAACTAAGTGTAGTCGTTTCCGCTTTTTTTCTCTATCATGCAATGAAAATATTTCTTTGCACTTTGATTTATTCCCAAATTCTGATGACCGATCTTGAACCTATATGATGACCCATCAATTTAAAAAAAACACTTTATTCAAAGCCGTCATCGGACTGATGAGTCTTGGTGCGTTTCAAATCGCTTATGCGGAAAACAGCAACACAAATGTTGACAGCGTAGAATCATCACAAGCCACAACAGCAGACTCAAAAGTCGTCAGCAAAGAGATTCATTTAGACAAAACTCAAAGTAAACGAGGTGGTCTAACACCTGCCAATAGCGAAGAAGCACAAGACTTCTATCAACAATATTATTTAACGCCATCAGAAATCGCCGAATCAAACCCAAAAGATACATACAAAGATCAACTCTGTTCGGGAATGTGGGTGACACCGATTGGCACCAATGAGCAAGCACCGAGCGATCCAACTCAAGCCACTGCAACGATTAGCGCAGAAAGTGCTTACTACAACCCAAATGGCACCTCTGTACTCGAAGGTGATGTACACATCGACCAACAAGGACGCAGTATTCGTGCTGAGCGTTTAGAGCTTGATGAAACCCAAACCTATGCCAAAGCGCAAGGTAAAGTGCAGCTTGCTCAAGGTGGATTATTTTCGCAAAGCGATGAAATCAATTACAACCTGAAAACGCAGCAAGGCGATCTAAACGATAGCTATTTTATTAGCGAAGCACAGCAAGCGCATGGATATGCCTCAGAGATTCGTCGCACTGCACCTGATGTTTTCGTACTCAATCAAGCAAGCTATTCGACCTGCCCACCAAGTACAAGCCCTGCATGGCATCTGCAAGCGAAAACCATTGAGCTGAATCAAACGACTGGACGTGGCGTCACCAAAGATGCACGGCTTTATATCAAAAATACGCCTGTGCTTCCTGTCCCATATTTTAATTTTCCAATTGATGATCGACGCACCACAGGTTTCTTAGTACCTAGCTTTGGTTATACCAATGATGGTGGTTTACAGCTCGGCGTACCGTATTATCTGAACCTTGCGCCAAATTATGATATGACTGTGACTCCACGATATCTGAATGGTCGTGGCATCATGGCGGAAGGTGAATTCAACTACCTCACCGAAGATTATGGTTTTGGTAAAATTTGGGGTGGTTATCTGCCTCAAGATCGGGGCTATGATGATCAAGATCGTAAAGATTTGCACTGGGAGCATTTTTGGAAAATCAATGATCAATGGAATAGTGCCATTGATTATAACTACGTATCTGATGAAGACTATTTCACAGACTTAGGAAACTCTCCAGATAGTGAAGATTTAGTCCATCAAGAGCGTACTTGGGTATTGAACTATGCTAATGGTATTCCAGGCATCACCGCTCAACTTAAAGTCCAAGACTTTCAAACTTTAGATGAATCCATCGACGACGTAGATCGTCCTTATGCACGCTTGCCACAGTTTATTTTTCACTATGCAGGTGGAAAATATAATGGCTTAGAATATGGCTTTTATAACGATACAGCATACTTTAAAAAGTCTATCGACGACGGCTCTGCATTAGAAAGTAGCGGTACACGGATTTATAACCAGCTGTATAGCCGTTACAACTTTAGAACACCAAGTGCCTTTGTCATTCCTGAAGTTTCGGTACGTAGCATCAACACTTTCTTTGATCGGGACAGCAAAGTTGATCTCGGTTTTGATGAAAATGAATCGGTTGAAAAATCAGTTGCTGTACCACAGTTTACTTTAGACACAGGTTTAGTTTTTGAGAAGCAAGGCAAGTATTTGCAAAGTTTAAGTCCTCGTATGTTTTATGCCTATTCGCCTTATCAAGCACAAGATGGTTATCCAAACTTTGATAGTACCCAAGCCTCTGTCAGTTACGACCGTTTGTTTAGCCCATACCGTTTTTATGGACATGATCGCTTAGAAGATAATCATTTTGCATCGCTTGGTTTAACCTATCGTTTATACGACACCATTGGTTTAGAACGTCTACGTGCAAGCATTGGGCAAAGCTTTTATTTTGCAGATCGCAAAGTCCGTCTTGATTCGGAGAATGATCCGATCGCCACAGATGACTACTCAGGTCCTGTGATGACCTTCTCTAGTCAATTGAGCAATAATATTCATGTCACATCGAACACAGCGTTTGATGCAGATGGTGAGAATACGTTTAGCAATCTATCGCTGAATTATGCCGATGATGTTGGACAACTCTATCATTTCGGCTATGTTTATCGCAATGATCTTGCCGAACTACGTCAGCAAGCTTATCAACAAGTTGCAGGCTCATTTGTGCAACCGATTCACAACAATTGGCGTGTCTTAGGTCACGTACAATACGACATTGATAATGACTTGACACGTGAAATTCTACTCGGTTTAAATTATGAATCTTGCTGTTGGGGTGTTTCAGTCTATGCACGTCGATACTACAATGACCTCGACGACCCGACTGACGAAAACACTCCAGCCAAAAAAGCCATCATGGCAGAATTTAGCCTCAAAGGCTTAGGCGGATTATCAGGTAAATTGGCCTCATTATTAGAAGATCGTGTCATTGGATTTGATCATGTTAACCAAACTTGGACTCAACGTTAATGAATAACCCTACTATGCGTACATTTTTTCTTTCATCAAATTTGCAGCAAAGCATCTTAAAAATTGCTCGCAATACAGCTTTAGTATTGGCATTATCCAGCTCAGCATCGCTTTATGCAGAGAATCTTGACCAAGTCGTTGCTGTCGTTGGTGAAAGTGCAATTTTGCAAAGTGATTTAGAGCAAGCAAGTAGCGTGTTTCAAGAACAAATGCGAAGCCAAGGACAACAAGTTCCCCCTGCACCTGTTCTACGCAAACAAGTCTTAGAGCAATTGATTTTACGTCAAGCACAAGTGGAGCAAGTGCGTCGTCTTGGTGTGAAGCCGAGCGAAACTGAACTCAACCAAGCTGTGTTGTCTATTGCAAAGCAACAAGGTGCGGAGAATTTAGAAGAATTCCAACGTGGTCTAGACAGTCAACGTGCAGGTAGTTATGAGCGATTGCGCACACAAGTAGCGGAAGATTTGAGCGTGAATCGTCTACGTCAGCAACAAGTCATGTCACGGATTCAAGTGTCTGAGCGTGATATCGATAACTTCCTCAATTCACCTCAAGGTCAAGCAGCGCTGGGTAGCCAAGTTCACGTACTACATCTTCGTGTTTCGCCAAAATCTCAAGCGACCGAAGCAAATGTTGTAAATGAAACTGCAAATGCTGTACGCAGTGCCCTAGCAAAGAATGACAATATCAAAGAGATTGCTGAGCAAAACAGCAATGATCAAGTCGTGGTGCAAGGCGCAGATATGGGCACACGTGCTTTATCTGATATTCCTGCCGATCTTGCCGCTCGAATCAGTGGTATTGAAGTCGGTCAAACTACAGAACTGATCAATGCCAAAGATGGTATTCATGTTTTAAAATTACTTGAGCGTAGTGCGGATGCTAAAAAAGCGTTAGTGCCACAATATTTTACGCGTCATATTTTGATTCAACCGTCAGAAGTGGTTAGTCCTGCTGATGCAAAACAGCAAATTGATCAAATCTATAGCCGTCTACAACAAGGCGCAGATTTTCAAGAAATGGCAGCGACCTACTCTAGCGATACAGGCTCCGCACGTAATGGTGGTAGCTTAGATTGGGTATCTCCTGGTGTGATGGTGCCTGAGTTTGAAAAAGTCATGACCTCAACAGCTGTCGGTCAAATCAGTCAACCTTTCCAAACTCAATATGGTTGGCATATTCTGACCGTTGAAAATCAACGTCAAATGGATATGACTGAAGAATATCAACGCCGTATGGCAAAACAAATTCTCAGTGAGCGCCAATTTGATGCGGAGCTCGATGGTTGGTTGCGTCAAGTACGTGCTGAAGCGTATGTGGATATTAAAGATCCAAGCTTAAAAGATGCTGACGCGCAAGCGAATTCAACGCAACCGACGACCGAGCCAAGCACAGACTCAAACACGGAAAACTAATAGATTGGTGTAAAAACCGATTCATTCTCTGATCAAAAACCAAATCACGTATTTGGTTTTTTATTTTCTTCAAATCAGATCAGTCAAAGCGAAACTCTCGTGCTAAGATTTGATGTTCATGTTGATTTTCCAATTTTCACAGTTAGGTTAGACGGTTTCAATGATGCAATTTGTCCATTTAGGCATTCACAGTGAATATTCGATTACGGATTCGATTATCAGAATCCCTGATTTGGTGAAAGCTGCCGCCGAAGACAAGATGCCTGCTTTGGCGCTGACTGACCTGTCGAATATGCACGCTGCGGTGAAGTTTTATAACGCCTGTCTTAAGCATGGCATTAAGCCAATTTTTGGTAGTGATCTACGACTTGGTGAAGAGAATCAACGGGTGCAACTGCTTGCCATGAATCAAGAGGGTTGGCTCAATCTGACAGAATTGGTGTCTAAAGGTTTTACCGATGGACTGAAACTCGACATTCCAACCGTTCAGCCAGAATGGATTTGTCAGCAATCTGATGGTCTGATTGCCCTTTTGGGCATCCATAGTGATGTCGGTCAAGCACTCTGCTCCTCCAATCCTGATAAAGCCGAGCCACTGATTGACGCATGGAAAAATGCCTTTGCTGATCGAGTGTATTTGGCAATTAGCCGTGTTGGCTTGCCGAACGAAGAACTGTTTATCCAACAGGCATTGCAACTTGCACAAAAATATCAAATCGGTGTGGTTGCGCACAATGATTTACGCTTTATCAAGCAAAGTGATTTTGAAGCGCACGAAGCTCGGGTTTGTATCGCCGAAGGCTATGTACTCGGTGATGATCGCCGTCCGCAAAATTATACCGATCAGCAATATTTCAAATCCAATGCTGAAATGCAAACATTGTTTGCCGATTTACCGAATGCGCTGACGAATAGTTATCTGATTGCACAGCGCTGTACGGTGAATCTGACGTTGGGTAAAAACTATCTGCCTGATTATCCGATACCACCTGAACACACCATTGACTCATTTTTCCGTCATGTCTCAGAGCAAGGCTTAGTCGAGCGATTAGCGCTACTTTATCCTGAAAATGAGCGTGATGAATCATGGGCTGAGATTGATAAAAAATATCATGATCGACTGACCTATGAGATTGATATTATTCTAAAAATGGGTTTTCCTGGCTATTTCCTTATCGTCATGGACTTTATTGGCTGGGCGAAAAATAATGGCGTGCCTGTAGGACCAGGGCGTGGTTCGGGTGCAGGCTCACTTGTTGCTTATAGTTTAAAAATTACCGATCTTGACCCACTGCGTTATGAACTGCTTTTCGAGCGATTCCTCAATCCTGAACGTGTATCGATGCCCGATTTCGATATTGACTTCTGTATCGCAGGGCGTGACCGAGTGATTGATTATGTGTCACGCCATTATGGACGTGATGCGGTATCGCAGATTGCCACTTTCGGTACGATGGCTGCGAAAGGTGCGATTCGAGATGTGGCACGTGTTTTAGGTAAGTCGTATGGCTTAGCAGATCGGATTTCCAAACTTGTGCCAACCAAGCCACTCGGTGTCGATCTAAAAACCGCTTTGGAAATGGAACCAGAGCTGAAAGACATGGTCACCAACCCTGCCAACCCTGAATATGATGATGCCTCGGAAATTTGGGACATGGCACTTAAGCTCGAAGGTATTACTCGTAACACAGGCAAACACGCAGGTGGCGTACTGATCTCCCCTGGGAAAATTACCGACTTTTCAGCGATTAGCTGTGAAGCGGATGGCACAGGACGAGTAAGCCAGTTTGATAAAGATGACGTCGAAGCGGTTGGCTTGGTCAAGTTCGACTTTTTGGGACTGCGAAATCTCACGGTCATTGAAGATGCAATGACGCATATCAATGCACGCCTGCCTGAGTCTGAACGGATTATCCTCGAACAGATCGCTCTAGATGATAAAGCCGCCTATGAGGTGTTCGCTGATGGCAATACCACAGCGGTATTCCAGTTTGAATCCGTCGGTATGAAACGCATGCTCAAAGAAGCACGTCCAAGTCAGTTTGAAGAAATTATCGCTTTCGTATCGCTGTATCGTCCCGGTCCGATGGATCTAATTCCTGACTTTATTCATCGTATGCACGGTGGCAGTTTTGAATATCTCCATCCACTGCTCGAAGATATTTTGAAACCGACTTACGGCATCATGGTTTATCAAGAACAGGTGATGCAAGCGGCACAAGTCTGTGCAGGCTATACCCTCGGCGGTGCGGACTTGCTGCGTCGTGCTATGGGGAAAAAGAAGCCTGAGGAAATGGTCAAACAGCGCCAAATCTTCCTCAAAGGTGCAGCGACCAAAGACATTGATGAGGTCAAAGCCAATGAAATTTTCGACTATATGGAAAAGTTCGCAGGCTATGGTTTTAACAAATCGCACGCTGCTGCTTATGCCCTCGTCGCCTATCATACCGCATGGCTGAAAGCCCATTATCCTGCCGAATTTATGGCGGCGGTGATGTCTTCGGAAATGCAAAACACCGATAATGTGGTGTTTTTAATTGATGACTGCCGTAGCAATGAGCTGACCGTTTTACCGCCATCAATCAACATGTCGGATTATCGCTTTAAAGCCAGTGACCCGAAAACTATTGTCTACGGACTGGGTGCGATCAAAGGTGTCGGTGAGCAAGCGATGCAGTCGGTGATTGATTCCCGAGTGGCGCAAGGCGAATATCAAGATTTATTCGACTTCTGTCATCGTATTGATCTCAAGAAAATCAACAAACGGACTTTAGAAGCCTTGATTCGTGCAGGTGCACTCGATTGCTTGGGTGAAGAGCGTGCCATCTTGATGGAAAATTTACCTGAAGCAGTCCAAGCGGCGGAGCAAGCACGTAATAACCGTGAATCTGGCATCATGGATTTGTTTGGTGAGGTCGAGCAAGTACAGCGTAAACCACTGAAACCGATCAAACCGTGGAGCGACGAAGTTCGTCTGAAAGGGGAAAAAGATACACTTGGCTTGTATCTGACTGGTCATCCAATTGATGTCTATAAAGATGAATTAAAACGCTTTATTCCAAATACTTTAAATAACCTCAGTACCACTCGACGTGGGCAAACCACTGTGATCGCAGGATTGATTATTGATGTGGCGCATTTCCCGAATCGCACCATGATCACCTTAGATGACGGCACGGCTCGCTTTGAAATTTCCACCAATCGGGAACGCTTTGAACGCTACAAAGAATTTTTCCAAAATGAAACTGTGGTGGTGATTGAAGGTGAAATCTATGAGCGAGAAGGTTTTGATCGCCCGCTTGGACGCCTGAGCAAAGCCTTTAATCTTAATCAAATCCGTGAAAAACGTGCCCAAGCGATTCATTTGCGCTTTCATGAAGATGAGTTAAGTGCTGATTTTGCCAATGATTTACTCACTGCGATTGAGCCATTTTGTCAGCAAGCCAATGCGGTGCATATCCCGATCAAATTGCAATTGGAAAATCACTTTGCTAGCTATGAATTACAACTTGGCGAGGCTTGGCAAGTCACACCAACCGACGATCTGATGCTAAAACTACGTGATCATTTGGGTAAAGAACATATTCGGGTGGAATATCAGGTCAAATCAAAAGCTGCACAAGTGGTGAAACCAAAATATCAAGTGATCGATGAACCACCGCCACCATCACAGCAAAATCACCAAATTGATGATAGCGAACTCGATGGCATGCTGCGTAGTGATGATGCTTTTGAGTATACGGGAGATATGCGTTATTCCTAACCTATTACAATGAGCGAAAGCCAAATTTATCAAATATTCTGAAATTTGAAGGAAATATGACTACTCAAGCGACTGATTTACTTGATCATATTCGTATCGTCATGGTCAACACCACACTCCCTGCCAACATCGGTGCGGCCTTACGTGCCATGAAAACCATGGGCTTAAAGCATTTGGTTTTGGTTGAGCCAAAGCATTATACACACCCTGATATTGATGCGTTGTCAGCAGGCGCAAGTGATTTGATCGCGCATATTCGAGTGGTTGAGCGGATTGAAGATGCCTTGGCGGATTGTCATGTGGTGTTTGGGACGAGCGCTCGCAGTCGCACCATTCCTTGGCCGATTTTGGACGTCCGCCCTGCTAGCTTAGAAATTGCAAATGCGACGCAAAAAAATCAACAGGTGGCGATTCTGTTTGGACGTGAAGATCGTGGCTTGACCAATGAAGAGCTTGCACTTGCCAATTATCACCTGACTATTCCCGTCAACCCTGAATATGGCGTACTCAATGTGGCACAAGCGATACAAGTGGTGTGCTATGAGCTGAGAATGGCGTGTTTACAAAGTGTCGAAACTGAAAGTCTAAACAATTTACTCGAAAAAATTGATGCTGACGTAGACGCAGAAAAAGTCGAAGCCATGCAATTGGTACAAGGTCAATCTATGCAATGGGATGAACCATTGGTGACTCAAGATCAGATGCAACAGTTCTATCCGCATTTCGAGCAGACCTTAGCTGATATTGAGTTTTTAGACCCTGAGAATCCACGCTTATTACCACTGCGTTTACGCCGATTATTCGGTCGGATACAATTAGATCGGATGGAATATCATTTGCTCCGTGGCGTGTTTAGCCGTGTACAAGCCTTACGCAAAGGCACATGGCAGCCACAAGATAGCAAAACTGCCACAACTCCAAACGATGAAACGACTAGCGATGAAAAGCCAAGTAATCAAAGTCAGCATGGTGAAAAGACCAGCACTTCAGGAGATCAAACTGATGTTTAAACAGCTTAAACAAGATATCCAAGCGGTGTTTGATCGTGATCCTGCGGCACGCAATGTCTTAGAGGTCGTCACCACCTATCCCGGCTTTCACGCCATCGTCATGCACCGAGTTGCGCATGGACTATGGCAAAAAGAGTTAAAAGGTACAGCACGAGCGATCTCAGCATTTTCACGCTTTGCTACAGGCATTGAGATTCACCCAGCAGCGAAGATTGGACAAGGATTTTTTATCGATCATGGTATGGGTGTGGTGATCGGTGAAACTGCCGAGATTGGTGATGATGTTACGCTGTATCATGGTGTAACTTTGGGCGGTACAACATGGGATAAAGGCAAACGTCATCCGACACTGGAAGATGGTGTGATCGTTGGTGCAGGTGCGAAAATTCTTGGTCCTTTTACCGTTGGCAAAAATGCTAAAGTTGGCTCAAATGCCGTGGTGACTAAAGCCGTCCCTGCAAATACCACTGCCGTTGGCAATCCTGCACGATTTATTATGAAACAAGAAGAACCAATCATCGAAAGGTCTTCACAAGATAACGAATGTGCCGATTTTCAAGCCTACGCTGCGACTCAAGGTGAACCTGATACGGTACTGGAAAGTTTGCGTGTATTATCTGATCGCTTACAAAAGAACGAAGCGCATCTACAACGTATGTGTACGCAACTCAGCAAGCTCGATCCAGAATTTAAGCGCCCTCGCCTCACACCACTATCCAAGCAAGACAAACTAGTGCTTGAAGAAGTACAGCGGGAATATGACTTGAGTATCGAGTCAAAATCATGAGCGTATTGATTGAATTATATTGAAATGTTCATTGCATTTACCTTTTCAATGGATATTTCATTTTTGACTAAACAATCCGTTACGTGATAATCCGAACAAATCTTGAAGCACAGCACAATTTTCCTTAGACTGAGGACTTTGTGTCAGCTCGAACGAATGGAATGAACATGCAAATAAAACCAATTTTCACTTTAACAGTATTGTGTAGTCTTTTTCTGGGGGCTTGTAGCACCACCCCATCCTCGCAGGTAAAAGCAAATAAACAACCTGCTGTACTTGAGCCAATTGTTTATACCGAACCACAAGTTTCTGCGCCTTATTATGCACTGAATCCTGCAGACTATACTGCGCCGCCAGAGTTCGAAGTCAATCTACAAAAATCAATCAATGCACCACTAACCAAACTTCGTGTAAAAGCTGATCCTAATAATCCAAACTCAGAAGAAATCATCTTAGATAAAAACCGTTTCATTATTCCGATCAATAATAGTAATGACAAAGCATTGAAGTTTGCAGCACTGGCACAAGATAACGAATTAGATGTCACTGATATTGATGACTTTTTAACAATTTTAGAGGGCAAGGCACGTCATTATCCAACACGTTTTGACGTCAAACGTGAAAAAACAGGCATGACAGATAAGTTGAAATCAATTATCAGTACACTTGACCGTTATGCCGTCATGCCAAATGCTTCTTATGACATCTTGCTTCGTGCTGCAAAAGCTAGCCATATGGCACGTAACCTTGATATGGGTGAAACTTATGGACCTAAAGCACTTAGCTATGCGACACGTTTGCTGAAGATGAAGCCAAATGATCCTGAAACCAGTTTTTGGTTAGGTTTTGGTTTATCTGAAGGTGGCGCATTCAAAGAAGCAACACCTTATCTGAAGACTGCAATGGAAGCCGATATTCAAGAAGCGCATCTTTCGATGGCAAATAACTACTTGAGTATGGAACAAAAGAAAAATGCCATCACGACCTTGAAAAACTATAAAGTGAAATATCCATCTGAAGGTGAAATCGTTGATCAATTGGTAACAGAGATTGAAGCTGATGCACGCTACAATGTTTGGCAACGTAGTCGATAATTTTTTAAACTTTACAGTTTGAAAATTTATTTAAAAAAGCTGGTCAATGGACTGGCTTTTTTTAAGTTCATCTCATGGAATAAAAATGTCATAATCAGCTCATAAAATTGTATAAATTTTGATGGGGCATTCCATGTTGAAACATTCTCTCGCAGTTGGGTTGAGCGTGCTTGCTTTTAGTCTGACAGGTTGTCAGGTGGTGAGTGTTAAAGAACAAAAAGTCGGCACAACACTCAGTAATGAACGTGACAGCATTCTGACACGTGACGAGCTCAGTGAAGCTAGCTTGAATGTGCTGTCGATGTCGGGACAAGAAACCAAAAAATGTATTAACGATCCCAATCAATGTATGCAGGATTTAGCACAGATTCCTCAAATCGTTGATGAACAATATCTTTCGGCAGGCAGTGAAATCTTTCTTGCACATGCGATTCGACTCAATGAGTCTTCGAGTTGTGATTTTGCAAAAACACATGCTAAAGAGGGACAAAACAATTTAGACGAAAAACAAAAATTAAAATATCAACAGCTTGGACAGCAATATATTCAATGTACCACCAAGCAACTTGAATCTTTGAATAATGCCATTCGCTATAGTTACGCTTATCTGTTTGCCACCAAACGCCCTGCGACACAACGACTATTTGATAACCGTCAAGTACAGGTTCGAGATTTTTATAATCAAGCGATTGCCAATCTCGTTAATAAATTCAACCAACAAGACATTCAAAAGCACTCCTATAGCTCTGGGAAAATGGACATTGGCAAGAGTATTTATCATGTCAATCTCGATCAATACCCTAGTCTAGCGATCAAAGACGTGGATCAGCTTGTTTCAACCTATAACATCGGATTTTCAGGATTACGCTCGATCAGCCGTCGTGATGGCTTTGGTTCAGAGTTTGCGGTACAACTGAAAAAATCCGAGAAAAAACCATTACAAGAGTTCCAAATTGATCCTTTTCTGAATCTTAAAAACATTTACGACCATCCAAATATCCACGAAGCTCAGAATATCCCTGCGACGATCGTCGTTGCTCCGAAAGATCGTGGTTCAGTAAAAGCGATTTTGAACAGCAAAGATTTGATCGTGAATACCGTTGATCCAAATAAATATAAAGATATTAAAGTCAATGATCAGATCTATCCATTGGCAGCCAACTTTTCCGCACCTTATGGACTATGGCTTGCCAATAATAATCTTGGTGCCGCAGGTTATTTGTCTTTAATTGACCGTGAGCAAGACCTGATTATGCCTCACCTGTTCATGCTTGAACCGTACAATCCAAAGAAAAAAGTCATTGTGATGATTCACGGTTTGGCAAGTAGCCCTGAAACATGGATTGCTCTGACCAATGACATCATGGGCGATAATGTTTTACGTGAGCATTATCAAGTGTGGCAAGTGTTCTATTCGACCAATATGCCGATCATGGAAAGTCGTTACCAAATCTACGCTTTGCTCAAACAAGCTTTCGACGGTGTGAATCAACACCACCCAACACAGACTGCAACCGATGCTGTATTACTTGGTCATAGTATGGGTGGTGTGATCGGGCGTTTGTTGGTCAGTGATGCAGACTACAGCACGAAAGTCATGGAGCATTTAAAACAAAATGACTTTAGAAATTACAACAAGATTAAAAATCTCGCCGCTGCACAGCCACGATTTAGAATGAATGCACTCACGCCACCGATTGATCGTGCGATTTTTCTTGCCTCCCCATTTCGAGGGACAGACTTTGCTGATCGCTGGTTTACTCTTGCTGCACGTAAAATCATTCGCCTACCGCAGAACTTCTTAAAAGCCACACTGACTGCTGCAAAAGCAGGACTAGGCGATGAAGAAGCACAACAGATGCTGGAACGTATTTCTAAAGATTTTCTACAAAATGGTCCAAGTGATCTGAGTAAAAAATCTGCATTTTCAAAAATCACAGGTGAAACCAAAATTAATTCAGGTGTGAAATATCACCTGATTATGGGTAACGACACAGACTCAACCGACAAGGATGTCATCACTGATGGCATTGTTCCTTATCACAGTGCACATCTTGATGGTGCGGTGTCTGAAAAGATCATCAAAGGCGGACACTCAATTCACTTGGAGCCTGAAGCGGTGCTCGAAGTACGTCGTATCTTGCGTTTACATTTGCAAGAGCTTGGACTATATAAGCCATAAACTGATTGAGTTGAATCACACTGAATTTTCAGCATAAAAAAGCAGATCACCGTGATCTGCTTTTTTACAGTTTTTTGATAAATTTTTTAAAAAAATGGTAAGCATCCGGCTAACACAGCCTTACCAAGCGATCCTATAAGCCTTAATTTAGTTCCCACCTAAAAACAAGTGGGGACTTAATCCATGAACATGGATA
>LULM01000200.1_pt1 | contig 32855 bp, 40 predicted proteins | sample 728151 | NCBI WGS metagenome assembly LULM01 (sample SAMN03860289, study PRJNA289734) | marine metagenome | biome: seawater column; feature: ocean; material: water; isolation source: Red Sea water column Station 149 - depth 200m | place: Saudi Arabia: Red Sea | collected 2011-10-15 | depth 200 m
GTGCTAACTCTGCCCTTCTTTGTTCTATATCTTCAAAGAAGCTGCCATACGTTTTCATTTCTTTAGGAAATATTGATTAATCACCTGTATTTGATCATGATAACGTGCGATCTTATCCAACTCGCATTGAATTGCTTCAGTAATATCTGAATGCTCTCCAATACCTGCAGGATGTTCTAGATAGACATTTACATTAGCTTTGTGCTTTTCTATTTCACCAGTGGCATGTGCTAGGACTGCCTTAATTAATTGTTCTCTCATGTGTAACATAGTGGTTGGGACTATGAAGACCTACTGTATTTATAGATCTCCTTCTGCACGATTCTCTGATTGATGAACATCAAATTCACCACCAGGATATCGTGCTTTTAATTTTTCTACATTCATCTCCATTATTTCATCAAAGGTAGTATCCAGTGCCATACATGCCTGAGCAATGTACCAACAGATATCACCTAGTTCACGTTTGAGATGAAAAATATTCTCTTCATTATAAGGTTTACCCTGAAGGATAATCTTTTTTACCACTTCAGTAAACTCACCTGACTCAGCAGTGAGACCAAGTGCAGCAGTTAATAGTGGAGGAATATTACAATCGTCCTCCAACTCCAATGAATTTAAACGAGATAAAAGTGCTGCATAATGAACACTTTCATGACTTGTTACTTCACGTACAAAATCAACGTACTTTTCGGTATCAACTGTCATTTCTTTTCTTCAAGGGTGCATAGTTTGTGTTGCCGACATGCAACTTCTTAACAGGTTCCAGATCCTTAACTGCCTGGGATGATTTTTGCAATTGTTCTATTGCTGCTACCACTTCAGGAGTCTCTTCCCATTCCCAAGTCTGGTTATGGGTATCCTTTTTCTTTGTGATTGTATGTGTTTTAAGAGTCATAATTTGTTTATCTTTTCTTGCAAAGATTCTGGCAAGGTATCAAGAATTCCTCTTAGAAATTCAACTTCTTCTGGTACTAATGTAAGCCCTCTGTTAGGTGTGGAGGGTAAGATAGGATCTCTATAATGGGTTCCTATGGCTGGATACGGATCACTCATTGAACTTAAAATCCTTAAAAGACTTCTTTGGTTTTTCCTTAAAAGTATACTCTTCTTCTTGTCCACTGTCAACTATATCTTCTTGAGCACTTTGCTCACAGTCATATAGTCTCATCTTAGCACGATCAATACCTACTACAAACCTTTTGAAAACAGTAGGATCATTATATCTATTCTTCAGTTGCTTTACAAGTATCTGATTTAATCCCTCCAACTCCTCAGTACTAATAAGAGCAAACATAAGATCAGCAGTTGCGGGAAGACCGAAGGACTCAGAGGTATCGGTAAGATCAACATCAGAACTAGCAAACCCAGAACGAGTAGTTTGAGTGGCAGAGACAATCGGGACATTTGCTTCGACAGCCAATCCCCTAAGTTCTTCAGCAATTGCTTTAATGTACGAATAAGAATTAACATTACTATTAGCTCTATATCTTGAAGAAGCACATATGTTCAAATAATCAATAAAGATTATATCAGGTCTAAAAGATTTCTTCAATGCAAGTTCTTGAAGTAATGCTTTGAAATGTCCTGAATGTGCTGATGCAGTAGGATATTCTTTAATTATAAGAGTACCTTGAGTCTTCTTAGCAAGATTTGTCACCTTACTCTCATACATTACTTTAGGAAGATCAGTTATATCTTGTATTGGGATATTAAGTAGATTAGCATCGATCCTCTCCGCAATCTTTTCCTCTGCCATTTCGAGAGTAATGTAGAGGACGTTCTTTCCCTGGAGCAAAGCTGAGCTTGCCACATGACACATGAATAAAGATTTTCCAACACCTGTGCCAGCGAGAGCAATGTTGAGAGTCTTATTCGGTAAACCGCCTTTCGTAATTTTATTGAAGAATTCGAGATCAAATTCGATCTTATCTTCCTTCCTGTGGTACGACTCATACCTTTGTTCATAATCGATTAAGTAATCATGTCCAACATTAGTATCGAAACTAACTCCTAGTGCATCAGATAGAATTGTAGGAATAGCATCCCTTCCTTTCGTATCATCTTTACCATCAGCAAGTTGAATGGATTCCATCAATGCCAAATATATAGCACGATCACGGCACCATTTCTCTGTAGTATTAACTAACCAATCAAACTCTGAAGGTTGTTCATCAAGACTACCAATTAAAGTGGTAATCTCCTTAAAAGAATCATCTGTAATATCCTGCCTCTTCTCTGTTTCAATACACAGAACTTCTTTCGTTGCTGGTTTATTGTAATCTTCTACAAATTTAACTATCTCCTCAAAGACAATTCTTTGATTCCTATCCTCAAAATAATCCCCTTTAATAAAAGGAATAACCTTACGAACATACTCCTCATTATGAAGTAGATTCCTTAATACCAGAAATTCAACTGTTTCCATGAGGTAAATCAAATACAAAAGTTATCCTGGTCTCGTCACCAAGATTCACAGCACCGTGGGGCATCTTATTATTAAACCAGAAAAGTGTCCCTGGGTCAACTATTGCAGTTTCATTCCCAACAAAATATTGATACTGACCTGCAATAGAAAGATGATACCTATCTCTAGTAAGATAATAGGTTCCTTCATCTATATGAGCACCAACATATCCATCAATAGGAAGTGAAAGAAATCCACATCGATGAACCTCCCTTCCAGGAAACTCTCTCTTTATAATTTTTAGAATTTCTGTATGTCTTTCATATGCAGGAGTGGGTCTACTTAATTCAGAATCACCCACAAAATCTTCTTTCTTGACTACTGCTCCCATTATCAATTGCAGATTTCCAACTTCTATATCTGCATATCCTCTTTCTAATAAAGTATCAGTACCCTCCCTCTGAATATACCAGTCATCAGAATACTGCTCTAGTTGTTCTGCTACTTTACTTACATCTACTCCCTTCTTTATAATTTTTATATTGTTCATGACCCATAACTAAACTCCTTCTGAGCGCATTCATCTAATGCTTGAAGAACCTCTGGGGTAAAATACTTTTTAGGATCTTCATAAACATTCTTCGGATAAACTTTTGCCTCTCCAATCTCATATCGGTTTCCAACTTTCTTAAATACTCCGTATTTTTCTCCAAGTGAGAGTAATCCGTAATAGGGGTCCAGTCCTCTTTCATCAAAGAATAAACGTATCTCTACTTCTTTATGCTCTCGCGAGAGTCTGCTTTTAGCTGTCTTAGCTTTGATAATGTTCCCAACAACCTCTTTCTGATCCTTTTCCTTTTTTTTGCTGAGATATATGATTGTAGACGCGGCATATTTGAGACCAGAGCCGCCTCCCATTTCTTTAGTAGGGATGTAAGAGCCGATAACATCGTAAGTGTGATTTGTAACTAATAGTGGAATGTTTGCTTGACCAAGCTTCAAAGTCAACATTCTGAACGCACCCTTCACAAGTTGAGATTTGGTCATATCCCGAACCTGTTTATCATTAAGTGCGTCTGTAATCTCCTTCTCAGTGGATAGCATCCCCAAGGAGTCTAGCACAAACATACACGGCTGACGATCTTCTGTTGGCAATTGTAAGTATTTATCAACTGCCTTCAGAGCTTTACTTCTAAATTCTTCAATGGTTACTACATTAATAACCACGAATCGTTTCATATCAATACCACGACTCTCTAATAATGACCGAGTAATACTACTCTCAGTATCGAAATAGAGTGCATAAGCATTGGGATTATTATCAAGAAAGTTCTTAACAACGGCGAGAGAGAAAAAAGTCTTTCCAGTACTGCTTTCTCCAGCAATTGCAGTGATCTTATTACCAGATACCCCACCAAAGATGCTACCTGATACGAGTCCGTTAAAAACCAACGAACCCGTATCAATATATTGTTCGTTTTCTGATATATCGGATGCGAGTTGAGTGAAGTCATCACCAATCTCCTTTACAATGTCTTTCAAAAAATCCATTAAATAACCATCCCCTTTTCTTCACGTAAAATTTTCTTATATGGACCACCAGGATTGGCATCTCTGACTTCTTTAACCTCCTTCAATAAATGATAAAGTCTAGCATCTCCTCCAAGAGCAAGTGCAGATACTATTGTTGCTAAATCTTTGTCGTTGATAGGTAAGTCCATTTAAACAAAAAAGGATTCTAGGTTTGCAGTTTTTTCCACACTCCAGCCAATCGCATCTAAGATTGCTTTCAGTGGTTCCAAGAAGGCTTTCTCAAATTGTAAATCATAATCGATATACTTGTCAAGTCCAATTTCACGCGGAAAGTCCTGAATGAAAGAAATAATATTCTCACGAATAATATTTGGTTTCTTCAGGTAGCAGAATTTAATCTTTTCACCATTCTGGATAAGCGAGTACTTATTATCCAACTTATGTTTTTTGACATAGTGGTTGTATAACAATGCACCCCGTATATGTATAGGAGTTCCTTTTGCATATATTGTAGAATGTGCTTGATACTTGACAACATCAGATGCAGAACGTGGAAATGATATGTCTTCTGGTGGAAGTTTTCTAAATTCTCTACGTGAATTTTGAATAAACTTCTGTACATCATCTTCCGTACCATTCATCATAATTTTAAGAGCATCCTTAATCATTGCTCTACAAGGTGCAGGTGTTGATGACTTCACTGCCTCAATACCCATCATCTTTAACTTAGGTTCTTCATATCTGACACCCTCACTATCCCATACGTTTAAAATATACCTTTTCTTTGCAGTCCATATACCTCTGTCGGCAATGTTCTCCCTCTTCATTTGCATTTTTTGGGCATAGGCGTTGACATACCCGGCCAGTTCTTTGTAAGAACTTTCAATATAAGGCTCGAATTCATCTTCACACACCTTGTTAAGGAACCGAACAACGCCCTCACTAGTTTTCTCTCGCCCCTTGTATACAGCCTCAACCAAAGGACCCAAATGCAAATAAATGGAATCAGTATCTGAAGCAATAACATAATCAACCTCCTCAGTTTTCAAAATCTTATTCATCTTCTGGTTCATCTTATTCTCTATCCATCGAATAGAGACCTGACCAGACAAAGTAATTGCCTCTGCATTTGCTAATTGATAATATCTGAAGTATTGATTACCAATAGCACCATAAGCAGAGTTTAGAGAAATCTTCTTTGCCATTTGGATGTTGTTACACCTGGCAATTTCTTTCTCTAATGCTTTGGTTTTAGTTTTTTCATATTGCTGCTTTGCTTCCAACATCTTCTTCTTGAAGACCACACGGTCTCCATACATCTTATCCATCAACTCTGGGAGAAATCCTCTTATATCCTTCCTATATTGTGCGCCATTAGCACACGTTGCATACTCACCACCTATATTTACTTGCTGTTCAAGTATTTTTGAAACTGTAACCGATGGGTGTCGTTCATCGATGAGGGTCTCGGGCGAGATATTATATTGCATGATAAGGTGAGGATAGAGAGAGTTAAGGTCAAAACTAACAACCCAATCATAGCTTCCTGGTTTCGGTTCTTTGACATATGCTCCTGCGTATTTTTCATTTTTGGTTGATCTGTTTTTAGGGGGAATAACAATGTTTCTTTTTTTGAGGTAATTATATATGATGTTATCCCACATCCTTACCTGATAAAAGACATCGATATAATTGACCTTAGCATCATATGCCATAGTCAATGCCAACTCAATCAACTTCATCTTGTCTTCCAAACGGTCAACAAGTTCAACGTCCACTATATTATATTCAATGAACTTCTGCCACCCCTTTGTGTAGAAATCCTTAAAAGTGTCAAACTCAGAGTGGTCAAGTTTCTTCTGACCGAGTTCAACACTTGCGATATAATCCAACCGATATGACTCTTGTGCTTTATAAGTGAACTTCTTATAAAGGTCAAGATAATCTAATTGAGTTACACCACCCACATCAAAAGTTATATGTCTCCGTCCTTTAATATAAGTTTCTCCCTCACTAACAAGTCCCCAAGGAGAAAGTCTTTTCATCAACTTCTCACCAAGAACCCTATTCAATCTTCTGGCAATATATGGAATATCATATAATTGAATGTTCCACCCAGTAATAACATCTGGGACATCCTGCATCCAATATTGAATAAAAGATGTAAGGAGTTGGTGCTCTGTTGGACAATGATAATAAGTTACATCCTTCCTATTATTCTCAAAGGGTTTAATTCCCCAAGTAATAATCTGCTTAGTTGTATAGTCCTGTATTGAGATTGCCAAAATCTCTTCTGAGCACGACTCCACATCTGGGAAGCCCTGCTCAGACGCAACTTCAATATCCAAAGTAACAAGCTTAATTTTAGATATGTCAAACTTGACTTCATCCTCTGGGTATTTCTCTGAAATATATTGGTAAATATACCTGTCATTCCCATATATCTGAAATCCCTCCACATCTTCGTACTTCTTATAGAAGTCACGACAATCTCTGACCGTTCCTGGATTAATAGGTTCAACTGATTCTCCACTTAACGTTTTATATTTAGCTTTTCCTTTAGATTTGACAAATAAAGTGGGGAAAAATTCATCCCTATGCTCATATCTCTTCCCATTCTCAACTCCACGGACCAAAAATTGGTTGCCGATCAATTGAACATTGGTATAGAATTTCATTTAGTAAGGTCTAAGTATTTTTCAAGTAGGGTTGGAGTTGGTTCTGCCAAGGTAAGTATCTTATCAGAACTAATCATGAATATATCATCCTTTGTCACATTAAGTAACCAAGGTTCTAAAATAGGAGAAATACTATCTGCCTCTTCTTTAACTGTAAATGGATTAACCATCTTACAATCAGGTGCTCCTATGTCTATGGGAGCAACTTCAACAATCTCACTTATCAGAATCTGATTGGTCGTTAGGTGAATTATCTTTACCAAGCGGTCCATTTACTACATCCTCAATGTACATTTCTTTTAATTTAGCTGTTGGTTCAACCATTGTAATTAACCAATCAGCAGTGACAGGAATTCTAGTGTCCGCCGATAAAGGCATCCACGGGAAAAGAGATACCTCAAATCCTGCTTTCTGAGTATTCCCATCAGGTTGTTGTGTTTGAGGATTTCTCATCTTCACAACACATGGTTTGTCAAAAAAGTATCCAACAACCCTACCATCTGGTTCATCACTGGTACGCATCTCAGTAATATCAGTAATAATATCTTCCCCTGACTTAAGGAGAACCAACTTAATTGACATAATTTAGATCCAACGTGTAACAGTTAATTCTATAGAGTTGTCATCCATTTCCCATTCTTCTTCAACTTCAAATCCCATTTCCTTAACTGTATTGTGCAAAGTCATTCTAGCATACTGTTGGGTAACTTTGTCAAGAAATCTTGCTGGAGGAGTAGGTAAACTCCAAGTTTCTATATCTGTTACTAATTCATATGCCTGATGGTCATTACACCAACGAAATCCAATATCAGTAGCAATACAAATATCTGCTTGCACTACTGGATGTTGATGACCATGAGAACCAGTTACAACAAGTTCCTGATCTTGTTTAACTTCATGTCCAAGAAGATTTAATGCTTCTAATAAAAATTCCTTTTCCTTTATCTTAGTCTTGATGGTGCTGAAGTGTGACATCTTCTGTGTTTACCTGCTGTTGATAGTATTCTGGTTTTGTTTCTAAATAACTAACTTTACCAAGTTTCTCTTCTATAGATTTAGTTAAATCTTGACAAGCATCACCAATGACACCAAAAACTTCTTCAGTTACCGTGCCATCTTGTCTAATGGTAAATTTGATTTTTTGTTGTTCCGACATACCTCATACTCAATAATAGAAATTATAACAAAAAAGGGGTGGTTTGTCCACCCCTGATTATTTAGAGATAATCCTTCCGAGCATGATGCTCTGGAACTATCTTTCCTAATACAACTGTGAGGAGTCCATCCTCAAAGCTGACGGATCCAACCTTCGTATCGTCGGAGATCGTCCAGATCCTAGAGAAGGACCGTTGGGCCAATCCTTTGTGGACAAATTCTCCATCATCCTTTGATTCTTCTTTTTTGCCTTCCACATATAGTTTTCCAAACTCTGTGAAGACTTTGATTTCCTTTTTCTTGAATCCTGCGAGTGCGATTTCAAGTCTCGATTCGACATTGTTTACGTGTACTAAATTATAAGGTGGATAACTTTGATGTTGAGTGACATTAAAGAACTGATCCAAATAACTGTCCAGTCCGATACTGTTCTTCGTGATGCGATCCATTAATTCTGGCAAATCTGCAGCACTATACCTTGCTAGGTTTCCCATGATAGTAAGCTCCTTTACTAAGCGAGTTTGTTGTTTTGTGGACCCTTTCGGCATCCATACCTATTTATAGCACAGACCATAAAAAAAGGGGATGTTGAATCCCCTACTTTCTTATTCGGTTTCCTGCGTCTTTCCTTTCTTTCCAATATTATACTTCTGTTCTAATGCCCACAGTCCCTTATCTTTATAAGCAAGAACTTTAATTTGATTAAGTGGAGCAATGTCAGAAACAGAATCTTCCTTGACTATAGAAATCAAACCCCAATCAGCAAGGAGACGAGTAATACGATTCCGACGCTGAACATCGTTAGAAGTAAGGTTAGCGTGCTTCCCATCAAGAGCAAATAACTCCTTAAAATGCACTATGTAATATTTACCTTGCTTATGTAGTATATGGCAACTTTGGTAAAGTTTCTTTTCCTTTCTTGACGCTACACCAATTCTTGTAAGGGTTTCTCTGACCTTTAAGAAATCATCTGGTTCATTTAGAAGTACTTCTACCATCTGGTCCTGGGACCAACTTACTTCAGGTTCCACGGTAGTACTCATTTCATTCCTCCAATATCAAGTCGTTGTTTAATAAAATTAATTTGTTCAGGTGATAAGATTTTTAAAGCTTGTGATGCTTTTTCGTTACTATAACCATAGTATTGTTTAATGATTTCGAGGTCCGTGACTTTATCCTTTCGGAGCCAGGGAGAAAATCTCTTCTTTTTCCTCAAAGTATTTAGATAAAAAGAATATTGGAGGTCTTTATCTAAATGATGATTTATGTTCATCTCATTAACGAACATTATACAATCAAGATTACCTGATAGACAACGATTTATAATATAAGGAGCATAATGCCTTTTTGCATCAGGGTCTTCCATCAAGTTTTCCTTGGTGAAATTGATAGAATTTAACCAGTCTTTTAATTCAATCATCACCAATCAGGATAATGGTTTATATTTCCAATATATTGATATATTAAATCCAATCCAAATACAAATGTCTCTCCATTTTCATCTTGAAGATAGAAAGGCATAGTAGGATACATTCTCCTTGCAGTATAATACTGACTAACAACCGCATAGTCATCGTCAATCCACCGTTCTTTTTCTAGTTCTTCTTCAGTCATGAATACAATACTGCCTCCAAAGGTGTTTGTGGAGTAATAGAATAATTAGTCACCAATAATTCTGTTTTAATATTTTCCCTTGTTCCTTTATCTCCACGATGTGCCATAGAATATCTCAACTCCCACTCCTTTAGATTATAGTTCTTATATAATTCTAGCAGTCTATCATTAACATTGTATGTAATCATGAACTTGTGTATACAATGAGAAACATCATCAGCAAATCTATCATGGTCAAATGACTTATGCATTTCACGATTCTTCCCATATAAAAAATCCTTAATATCATAGGGAGGATCTAAAAATACAAATGTCTGAGGAGTCCCATGTGCTCTCATTACTTCAGAATAATCAACATTAGTAATCTTCCAATGTTTAATCAACTCAGAAAACTCTGCTAATTTATCTGCACCTACAAGAGAGAAATTAGAATTAGATGCTGTTTGTGAAAAAGTGCTGTTCTCTGTTAAACCAGAATAACTACACTTATTCATTATGAAAAATGCTACTGCCTTTTCAAAGTCATCATAAGTATCAATTTCTTCCTTATACTTATTAAATAACTCTTTTGCCTTCTCGGTTACTTTATCCTTCTCTCCTGCGTCTAACGTCCTCTGCTTCTCTTCTCGGACCCTCTCAGAGAGTTCCTCACCCCTATCCCTCAACTGCACCCAAAAATTATATAAAGGCACATACAAGTCATTAATCCAAACTGGAATGTCTGGATACAATTTTGTAATCTGAATAGCAATAGAACCTCCACCAATAAATGGTTCCCTATACTCTGATATAATCTGAGGAAACCAAGGAGTTAAAGTTTTAATTGCTTTAGATTTACCACCAGGGTATCGTAAAGGAGTTTTTAAAGCCTTCTTTGTCTTCATCGAATAACCATAGGATCTGCAGGATCCCACATCTCAGGAACCATCATTGGATGTCTTCTATGAGGAATGCCAATATCCATTCGTATAGGAGCATCTAATACCCTATCAAGACTTTCTGCCATCCTACGGAAACCACTACCAACATACATCTGACCAGCAAATACTGTCACTGTAGCAGTACCCCAAAAAATATAATACCATCGAGATTTAACTTGATGTCTTTGCTTACGTAATTTGTTTTTATTCATTCCTTTAAAAGTCATCTGAATTCACACTCTACCATGATTTCAGTTAAACAGGCAAGTAGATTTATCTCTTGATCGGCGACGAAGGCAATTTGATATTGATACTTAGCAATAATAAGAACAGCAGAAGGAATGGTGCTAGGAACCAAGGCATCGTAAAGACTATCGTAAATGCGACGCAAAAGTACAGAAGAATCATTGTCCAAGTTATTGACACACCATTTACGTACTTCTGGAAAGTTCTTTTCCTTGAGATTTTTAATGAGATCATTGACCTTTACATCACTAAAATGCGCTAGAATACCACTATCTATCTTACCACTAACAGAATATCTCTGACACTCATTTAATACTCTTCTCCAATCAGGGAAGTGTTTATTAATCAGTTCTGCCAGGACTTTCTTGTCAGCACTGCACCTCTCTTGGTCCAAGATAAAGTTAAGTCTGGTGAAGAAAGCAGCCGCAATCTCCTGTTTTTCTTTCCCACGTATGCCAAATTCGACCACAGCACACCTGGAATGCAACGGTTCGATGATTTTATTTTTATAATTACAGGTGAAGATGAATCTGCAATTACCTGAAAACTCCTCAATCGATGCCCTAAGCAACAATTGTACATCTGGTGTGGTGTTGTCTGCCTCGTCGATGATAATGACTTTATGTTTGGCATTAGAGGATAAAGATACTGTTGAGGCGAAGTTTTTTGCGTTATTTCTGACGGTATCAAGGAATCTTCCTTCATCGGATCCGTTGATGACATAAACATCTACTCCAAGTTCTGCACACAGTGCTTTTGCTACTGTTGTCTTTCCACATCCAGCAGGACCAGAAAGAAGTAGATTAGGCACTTCACCTGTATTTAGAAAATCCCTAAAGGTTTTCTTTATATTCTCTGGGAGAATGCAATCTTCAATTGTCTTAGGTCGATACTTTTCAACCCAAAGAAATTCATCCCGCATAATTAAGCAAACTGTCGAAGTTGTGTGAGAATTTTTTTATATGCTTCTACTATATCACCTTCGTCTTTTCTGAACAAGTCTTTGTCGAATCGTTCTTTTGTACCTTTTTTCCAGAGTCGCATGTTGTCAGGTGATAGTTCATCAGCCAAGAATAAATCCCCGTAAGCATCGTAACCAAACTCCAATTTAAAATCTACAAGGTCTATTCCCATAAGAAGGAATAGTTGTTGTAATACATTATTGATATCTAAAGCTTGTGATATCAATGGTTTTGTATCTACACCCATCAATCTCACACGATCAGGTGTAAGTAAAGGATCATTCTTACTATCATCCTTTAAGAAGAACTCAACAATAGGTGGTTGAATTAATGTACCTTCCTGAAGATGGGTGGTCTTAACAATAGAACCTGCAGCAATGTTCCTAACAATCACTTCTACAGGTACGATAGTAAGTTTCTTACATATCAAAGAATTAAGTCCATCTAATTCTAAGAAATGAGATCTAATACCATGTGCTGATAACTTCTCAAAAAGTAGTGCAGAGATAAGACAACAAGTAGCACCCTTATCTTTAGGATACTCTACCAACTTACCATTACCTGCAGTTACTTTATCATGAAATACAATCCTTACCTTCTCAGCATCACCATCATAATCATAGACGGTCTTTACTTTTCCTTGAAGAATTTCAGTCATCACTCATATGTAGAGTCAGGTTCTAATGCAATAAAATATGTTAAATCCTGATTCTTATTAGTAAATCTAGATAAGTTTTGCGAACAAACAACAGTATATGTTCCTGGTAGAATCTTGATATTCTCTACTTTAAAATTAAATGAGAAGGTTGATTCAGTTTCTCCAACAACAATAGAGAAGTCATTAGATGTATCATTCTTCTTATCACGAACAAGAACCTTAACAACACCATCTCCACCAACCACAGATAAATCCGCAAGTTGATAAATTGCTGCTGCTTTAAGTAACTTATCTAACTGATCTGTGCTCAATTCAAAAGTAACGTCCTCACCAGGAAGTTCAATTGATTTGTCTGGTGGAGTAATAATACATCCAGCATCAGCAAAGAAATACTTAGAACGAGAACGTCCTTCTTTAATTACAACATAACCATCATTTGTAAAATCAAGTTCTGGATTATTATAAAGTCCCAATCCATTAAGAAATTGATTCAAATCATAGATACCAAAATCCTTGGGGAACTCCTCTGCAACTGTTGCTTCAGCCAAAATGTTTTTCATCACACTAATAGTGCGAAGTTGACTTCCATGCTTAAAAAGAATGGACTGATTAATAGTCGAAAAGTTCTTAAGCAGTGAAAGAGTTTTTTCAGAAAGTTTCATAACCACGGGTCGGAGTTTCATCTGTTGCGTTGCCACTAAAATAGTAAAGTAGGAGACAATAATGCATAGCTTTTAGTATATCACGTTTCGCCTGTCCTCTCTTATCATACCGACTCAAATACTTAATAGCATTAGAACGGCAGAAAGATTCAGCATCTCCCACTGACTGAATGAGGTCAAGAGTTTGAACATTAGATCCTGGATTAGTATAATGCCCAGAGTATGTTGAAGCAACATAATCTTTAAGATCTTTAATACCTGTATCTTCTTTATATTTCTGAACTGCTGCTCCCTTTAGATCTGGTTCTGGTTTAGTATTACCAGGAAAATGATGAGCATAAACCTCATCCACTTCCTTAGTCGATCCCAGAGTTGGATAACAATCATCTTTCAATGATGGCCAGACTTGCCTTGGGTATTTCCCAACTACTTTCTCTGCCCTTTCCCTATCTTTTGGATCAGTAAAGGGATTGTCTAAATTCAAAGTCAGCATCTACCTTATCATATAGTTCAAGGAATGCTTGTTTTGTTTCATCATCAAAACGATTAATGCATACTTGAAGTGCCTTTGCTTTATCCTTAAAGATAGTGATTTTGACCTATGCAGACTAGCATTTAGTTTGTCATGTCTTTTAGTTCCTCCATGTTTTCCTATTATTTTCAGCTTAAGATCTCGTATTTTTGCTAATTGTGTAACTTGCTGATAATCACGTGATGTACATAAGACAGTATGATTTTTTTTAATGCGTTTAATCATTGGTTCAAAAAAAAGAAGCTGTTTTGGAGTCAAAACATCAAACCAAACCTTCAAGAATTTGATTGAATTTCAAACTGCAATAAGTATTTCTTAGCCTAGATTCTAGTATGAATACAATATGAAAGAAAAAGTTGTATTTTTTGGGCTTAGTACAGAAGGATATCATCTTGCCAGCAAGATGGTCGTTAATGGAGCAGATGTAAAAATAATTGATGAATCAGCTCAGGGGGCAATTGTATTGAATTCTGAAATTGCACAAACCTATACAGATGTAATATCTCTTCGAGAAGATGAACCACTACTTTCTATGGAACCTGGTAATGTTGCAATATCCAAAGCTAAATACCTTTTCTTTACACCACGAATAAGAAAAACTGGTCAGGATTTAAAAACGGAAGTAAACTCGAAATTTAAAGATGCAGTAGCTGAATTGAAGAAAGGAAGTTCAGTCATTAATTGCCTTCCAACAGGATTTGGTGGTAACAATGAAAACATTTCACTTTTAGAACACGTTACTGGACTTAAAGCTGGAAAAGATAGTTCATATTTCTATTTTCCACTAAATGATCTGAATAAAACACCAGATGTAATAGGTGCAATAAAACAAGCTGAGGAAAAAAAGCTTTTATCACTTTTAAAAACTGATAAAAAAGAAAAAAAGTTTGTGGACATTTCTTCAGCAGAGAATTTACATGCAATTGATACAATTCAAAGATTTTCAAATCAATGTAGTATTATAGAAGTGTGTGGAAAATTTGTAAAAAATAATTCAAAACACACTACATCATTTAATGAATTTAAGGATCTATATCTTGACGATATGGTAAGTGGCTTTTATGATCTGCGCATGTTGGGTTCCTCATTTGAAAGTGCACAAACTTTGATGTATCTTATTAATGGAAGTGTTCGAGGAATTCATGGTTATATCAAGAGACTGATTGATACTATTAGAATAACCCTGAAAAAAAATGATCTAAAAGCTAGTAAGACAAAAATTGTATTATCTTGGACATTAGACACAAATGAGATGCGAGGAGATAAGATTGAAATGCTAAATTCTATTTCGTCTAAACTGCGTGATTATATTGGTGATGTAGAAACTTCATCTGGTTCCATAGATCTATTTCATCAGGATAAAGTAACAATCGTTGTAGCTTGTTCTAATCATGACTATAAAGAGATAAAAGAAAATTCAAAAGATGATAACATTTTTGTAATTAAGGCAAACCCTTTGTGTGAAACCTAGTCATAAAGAATAAAATTATCTAAAAAATTAGAAGGCTAATGGCTGAAAACGAAAATAATGATAAAGGCTTTGAGCAAGAAGCTGACGAGAAGAAAGAAACTGAAGAACCAATAGACTATAAACAAAAAATAGATGAATTAGATTCGCTTTTAGAAAAAGAGAGACAAAAATCTCTACGACTACTTGCAGATTATCAAAATCTTGAAAAGCAGATCATTGATAGGATAAATTCACGTGGGGATAAGATAATTTTAGATTTCTTAACTGTGTATGAAGATTTCATTCGTACAAAAGATGCATATGAAAAGGAGGGAGGAAACGTAGACAATCTAAACGGCATCATAAAAAATATGGAATCCATCTTGGGAAATTATGATGTGAAACCAATAGAAACAAGAGGAAAAAAATTTGATCCTAAGCTACATGAAGTAGTGCAAGAGATTGAAAATAATGATCATGAGGAGGGAACAATTGTGAAAGAGATCGCAAAAGGATATATTATTCGTGGAGAGGTAATGAAATACTCGAAGGTATGTGTTTCAAAAAAAATAATTAAAGAATAGATGATAAAATATGGCAGAAAGAATAATTGGTATTGATCTTGGAACAAGTAACTCAGCTGCTGCAATTATACAGGGTGGTAAACCAACAATAATTCCTGCAGCTGAAGGTCAAACGGCACACGGCAAAGCATTTCCGTCAGTCGTTGCCTTTCCAAAGGATGGTAGTGCTATGCTTGTTGGTACACCAGCAGTAAACCAAGCTGTAACAAATCCAGAAAATACTATTAGCAAAGCCAAGAGAAAGATGGGAACAGATCATGTTTATAAAATTGAAGGTAAAGAATACAAGCCACAACAAATCTCTGCGTTTATTTTACAAAAAATCAAGAAAGATGCTGAAGCATTTACTGGAGATAAGATTAACAAAGCAGTAATTACAGTTCCTGCCTATTTTGATGATAATCAGAGACAAGCTACCAAAGATGCTGGAACCATAGCTGGTCTTGATGTAGTACGAATTATCAATGAACCAACAGCAGCTTCTCTTGCTTTTGGTCTTGACAAAGCAAAACAGGACATGAAAATATTGGTGTTTGACTTTGGTGGAGGCACATTAGATGTTACAATAATGGAAATGGGTGGTGGTGTCTTTGAGGTGATGAGTACTTCTGGTGACACTAAGTTGGGTGGAACAGATATGGATTTAGTAATAATGGATTATGTCAAGGAAGAATTCAGAAAGAAAGAGGGTATTGATCTTTCAAGCGACAAGAAAGCTATGGAAAGACTTAGAGAGGCCTGTGAAAAGGCAAAGATTGAACTTTCTGGCGTAATGGAAACTGACATAAACTTACCATATATTCATGAAAAAACTGCGCTTGAAGTTAAACTAACGAGAGCTAAGCTAGATAGTCTGGTGACACCATTAGTCGAAAGATGCAAGCCTTCAATTGATAAGTCACTTGAGGATGCAAAAATTTCTACTTCAGATATCACCAAAATCGTCCTTGTTGGTGGACCTACCAGAATGCCAATTGTGAAAAAATTTGTTGGGGATACGATTGGAAAAGATGCTGAATCTGGAGTTGATCCGATGGAGGCTGTAGCCTTTGGCGCTGCTGTTCAAGCTGGTATTATGGCAGGAGATGTTGAAAGTGATATTGTCTTACTAGATGTTACTCCCTTAACATTAGGAATTGAAACCTTAGGTGGTGTACGTGAACCAATAATTGAGAGAAATACGACAATACCCACATCCAAGGATAAAACCTTCACGACAGCTGCTGATAATCAAACTGCAGTTACAATAAACGTGGTACAGGGAGAACGACCAATGGTTGCTGATAATGTTTCATTGGGAAGTTTCAATCTGACTGATATTCCTCCTGCTCCTAGAGGTGTTCCACAGGTTAATGTGAAATTTGACATTGATGCAAATGGTATCATAAATGTCACAGCCAAGGATCTTGGAACTGGAAAGGATGCTAAAATTACAATAGAATCTACCACCAAACTCTCAGATGAAGAAGTAGAAAAATTGAAACAAGATGCCGAAAAGCATGCAGAAGAAGACAAGAAGAAAAAGGAATCTGTAGATATCAAAAATGAGGCAGAAAGTTTCATCTATACAACCGAAAAACTAGTCAACCAAGATCTTAAAGATAAGATATCACAGGAACAGGGAATTAAGATTACAGACGCGGTAAAGGAAGTAAAGGAAGTGCTAAGTCAGGATTCAGAGCAAATTAAGACAAAACTAGATGCATTGAAAGCTGTAGTTAATGAAATCACCACTGAATTATACAAGAATGCAACTCCACCACCAGGTGCAGAGCAACAGCAAGATGGAGCCAAATCTGAAGAAAAATCAGAGCCAGAACCGGAACCAGAATCTAAACCAGATGAAGAGCAATCTAAATAAAATTCAAAACTAAAATTATTTGATTACAGATGAGTGCAAAGCGTGATTATTATGAAGTCTTAGGCATTTCAAAGGATGCCCAAATAAATGAGATCAAATCTCAATACAGAAAACTAGCTTTAAAATTTCATCCGGACAGAAACAAATCATCTGAGGCAGCTGAACATTTCAAGGAGATTTCTGAAGCATATGCAGTTTTATCAGACACAAAAAAACGACAACTCTACGATCAACATGGTCATGCTGGTGTAGATGGTCGATATAGTACAGAGGATATTTTCAGAGGAGCTGGCGCTAACTTTGATGACATCTTTAGCGATTTGTTTGGTGGTAGAGGTAGAAGAACAACAGGCGGTTTTGACTCCATTTTTGAAAATCTGTTTGGAGGAGGACAAGGATTTGGTGGTTTTGGAAGACAAAGAGGCTCTGACATGTTGTATGAAACCTCTGTTTCGCTAGAAGATGTGCTGAATGGGAAGAAAATGGATCTTGATTTACAAAAAAATGTGGATTGTCCTGATTGTAATGGTTCTGGATGTTCTCCCGGAACATCTAAAATAAAATGTTCAGATTGTGATGGTCAAGGACAAGTTAGGGTAAGTCGTAATATGGGATTTTCTACCTTTGTAACTGTTCAACCGTGTAGAAAATGTAGCGGACAAGGAATGATGATAGAAAAACCTTGCAAAAAATGTAAGTTAGGAAAAGTAAAAGGAACCAAACATATCTCATTCGAACTTCCTGCTGGCATAGACAATGGTGATTATGTCATATCCGGTGAGGGTGAATCAATACCTGGTGGTGCGAACGGTGATCTCATAATAAGAGTCGGCATTCAACCTCATCCTAAATTCAAACGTGACGGAAGAGATATTTTTTATGACGCACAAATTTCAATGACGGATGCAAGTTTAGGAAAAAAGTTTGAAGTTCCTACACTAGATGGATTCAATAAAATTACTGTTGAACCTGGCAGCCAACCAAACTCAATAATCAAACTCAAGGGTAAAGGTTTGCCTGGACGTGGATTTAGAGGCAGGGGTGATCAATATGTTAGGTTAGTTGTTAACATTCCAAAAAAACTAAACAATCACCAAAAGGATTTGTTAAAGGAACTGGACGACTCGTTCGATTAATATCAATTATTCTAGGATTTTTTCTTATGAATTTTTATGTGGTGCCCACCACGAGTGTGAACAACATGAATCGTCTGAATTAGCTCCGCTATCATATCTGTTGAGTAATATTTTGTATTATACCTAGCAAGCACCTTCTTGCAGTCATTGCAGTATATCTCCCTGAATTCCACTAAATTGATATGAATACTCGGCTATTTTGTGTTTACTCACAAAAAACAAACTTATTCTATGTTTTTTCTTTTCTTGTTGCGGGAGTCGCCCAGCCTGGCCAACGGCGTAAGGTTCAGATCCTTATCTCCTAGGAGTTCGTGGGTTCAAATCCCACTTCCCGCATTTTATAATTCTGAGATCTTTTTGTGTAGAAGATCATTAACTATTTTTCCTGATGCTTTACCTCTCACTTCTTTCATGGCAATTCCCATCAGTGTAGTTATCGCTTTATCTCCTAATTTCTTAACAAGTTCCATGTTATTTTGAATGACTTGGTCTAAAATTCCATTTAACTCATCCCTATCCATACTTGAAACATCTGCACTTTGCATAGCCATTGAAACGTTTTCTGATTTTCCAGACATGATGTTTTCGAAAATAATCTCCAATGATTCCTTAGGTATTTTATCAGCAGCTAACAGCCCAAACGCCTCTATGATGTGTTCTGGTTTCAATAAGGTTACATCAAGTCCCTGTCTACCCATGTTTGTTATGCTAGAACAGAGTATAGAGGCTACAAAGTTTGGCGAGTTTTTTTCATTTTGACAGATTTTTTCAAACAACTCCAGATATTCTGAGTCAAAAATCTGTTCAGATAGTTGAAGATTTAGATCATATTTTTGTTGAATCTCAGCAATTGATTCATCCCATGATTTTGGAATGTTGTCTTTTGCAAGTTTTACTTCTTCAGGCATTACACTAACAGAGGGTATGTCTGTCTCCGGATACATTCTTGACGCACCAGGACGTGGTCGAAGAAAAATAGTTTCACCCTCTTGTGTGGCAGCTCTAGTCTCAGCTGGTACTCCATCTGCTGCATCTTGAATTCTTTTTACTATAGAATTTACAGCATAATCCAACTTTGAATCTTCACCAGCAATAATCAGAAAACCATCCCCGTCTACTAATTCAAGATGTTTTCTTATCTTATCAACATCTGAATTATTAATTCCATAATTAGGAAGCTCATCCGAATGGAAAACTCCTCCAATACCAAAAAATCTTACGAGCTGTCCAATTTCTTTTCCTAATCTAATTTCAGGATATGGTTCGAAGCCAAACAGACCTGAAAAATTTCTCATTCGTATAGCCTTAATTTTTGCATTCGATTTCAATGCCTTTTGAATTATTTTTGATTCGCAAGCCTTGAAAATTTCAGTAACGTCAATGATATCTTCTTTCGTGATTGTTATTGATAATTTTTTGAGTTTTTCGGCAATTAAAATTAGTCCGTGTTGTCTTTTAGATTCATAACTAATTATTTTTTCAAGTTGATCTAGCTGTTGTACACCCTTTACTTCTACAACTCCGCTGTTCATAACTGAAATATTTACATCTTGCCTGATGGTGCCAATTCCTCTTTTTACCATCCTTGTTGCCCTTAACAATCTTCCAAGTGTTAAAGCAATTTCCTTAACTTCAGATGGCTTGGTACTTACAGGTTCTAAGGCAATTTCAACTAATGGGACACCGAGGCGATCTAAACTGTAGTTTGTTTCGTTTTGTTCATTACTGAGAAGCTTCGCCGCATCCTCCTCAAGACAAACTGCCTGCACTCCAATCTTTTTTTCACCTACCTTTAGATTTCCTCCTTGGGAAACAAGCATAGTTCTTTGAAAGCCAGAGGTGTTAGAGCCATCAATAACGGTCTTTCTCATAACGTGAATCTCACTGAAAATTTTTGATTCTAGCATACTACTAATCAGTAATGAAATCTTCTTTGCATCGTGATCTAGATCATGAGGAGGTTCTTCGTCTTTTTCGACTAGGCAACTGCTTTGAGAATTTGCATAGTAATTGATTTTCTTTGATTTTGTTTTTTCAAATAATGCCGCTGGATCCAATTTGCCGAGCTCACTTTTTGCCGTTCTTAGGCTTCTAGAGAATTTTTCAGTATATTCATCACTTTCTATCGGTCGGCATTTACAAAACAACTTTTTTTTAGTGTCAAGCTGTTGGTGAATCTCTAATCCAACCTTCAAACCAATTTTTTCAAAATCAATTTCAGACATAATTAAAACTCTGAAGCAATATTCTCCAGCATTAGTGACTTCATCTCATCTGTATTCTTTGAATTTCCTAAGGCCCACATGGCTTTTACCAGTGAAGTTTCTGGCGTCATATTCTCAAGAGGAGTGATTCCTAAATCTAACAAATCTCTACCACTTTCATAGACTGTCATCCTAACCCTGCCGTCGATACACTGTGATGTCATTCCCAAAAACAGATCATTTTCCTTTGCATTTTTTACAACATCGTACATTGTACGCCCAACATGGCCTAATCCTGTTCCCTCAAAAATTATTGCCTTGCATCCTGTTTGTATCATATTTTCAATCAATTCTGGGTCATAACCTGGATGATATTTTACAAGAGATACTTTAGTATCAATCTTCATTCTTGGAATGTATTTTGAGTTTTTAAAAAAATCATCTTGCATATTTTTCTTAATTTTTTCTTCAGCAATTATGAATGCTGGGTGACCACCCATAGTCTCAAACGCTCCACGCTTGCTTGTATGATTTTTTCTAACTCTGGTTCCGACATGACATGCAACTGTCTGATCATTATCATTATGGTGCATAACAAGAAAAATACCCTTTGTGTTAGATTCAACAAGGAATTTTGAAGCCGCAATCAGGTTTATCGCCGCATCAGATGACGGTCTGTCAGATGATCTCTGTGATCCAACAAGTGCAACTGGAATGGGAAACCCAGCAAGTGCAAAAGACAAAAAAGAAGATGTGTAATGCATGGTGTCTGTTCCATGTGCAATTAGTATTCCTTTATAGTCGGAATCTGCAAGTGAATCAAGTTTTTCTGCAATTTTTGTCCAATGGTCTGGCTGTAAATTTTCTGAATATTCGGAGAACAAAACTTCTGCATCAATGTTAGCAATTTTTCCAAGCTCTGGAACTGCTTCATTGATATCAGAAGCAGTAAGCGCGGGAGTAACAGCACCAGTTCTGTAGTCAACCTTACTTGCGATTGTTCCTCCCGTAGAAAGAAGTAAAATTTTTGGAAGTTCTGGATCCTCTTTTCTTTCTTCATTCTGTTCATGCTTTAGTTCAGAACTGGAAACAATCTCTATGTTTTGAATATCGTCAATGTTAATTCCTGCATTGTAACCACTTCCTAATTTTACTACTAGATGCATATCATCACCAGACTCGTATCTGGGCATTAGAATTCCAGAGTATGTTAAATCAGCAGTAATCTTGATTGAATCGCCAACTTTGGCATTATTTTTTTTCAAACATTCAAGAGCTTTTCCAGAATATCCTTGGTCTTCTGACATTGTGATGGTTTAAGCAGTTATTTTATTAAAACTACCTGAAAGCAGAAAGTTCTACTTTCTGTCCAATCTTCAAGTCCTTTTGTTCCCTTACCTTCTTTACAGCGTCTTCGAAGTTCTTCATTGTAACCTTTGCACTCTCAGCTTCTTTTTCAACCTTAGAAATTTCTTTTTCCTCTTTGGCTTTGGCAGCTTTTTCATCTTCTGCTGAAGCAGCTCGTGCCTCTTTTTCCGATTTCGTGTTAGTCATATCCGCTTGTTTAGCTGGTATCTCCTTTGCATCAGCTGTTGTTGGCGTTTTTTTAGCAGGTTCACCCATGGCATATTTGTCAAGGTGTTCATGGATAACAAAAGATACAGCAGTGTTTGCTATAGCTGCTACATCTGCGCCACTAAATCCTTCAGTTGCCTCTGCTAATTTAACAAAATTCACATAGTCTGGACTGTTAGGATCTTTTACGAATGGAATTTCTTCTGCATTAATCTCCAAAATTCTTTGTCTGGATTCTTTATCTGGCAATGGAATCTGGATAATTTTATCAAATCTTCCAGGTCTAAGTAAAGCTGGATCAATCATATCTGCTCTATTTGTAGCAGCTAATACTACTACACCGTGCATATCCTGCATGCCATCTAACTCTGTTAATAGTTGACTAACAACTCTTTCAGTAACCTGTGTTTCTGCTCCTCCTCCTCGAATTGGTGCTATTGAATCAATCTCATCAAAGAATACCACACATGGTGATGATTGTCTAGCTCTTCTGAAAATTTCTCGAATACCTCTCTCTGACTCTCCTACCCACTTTGATAATAATTCAGGACCTCGTACGGAAACAAAGTTTGCTTCACTTTCGGTAGCAACTGCTTTAGCTAACAGAGTTTTTCCTGTACCACTTGCACCATGAAGTAAAATACCACGAGGCATTTTATGTCCTAATTTATCATATAGAGTAGGGTATTTCATTGGCCATTCAACTGCTTCCTGAAGTTCCTGTTTGATATCATTTAGACCACCAACTTCGTCCCACTTTACATCTGGGTTTTCAATGAATACTTCTCTCATACCGGATGGTGTAACCTCTATCAAAGCTTTTTTGAAATCTTCTCCATTAACAATTAACTTATCAAGTGTTTCAGGAGGAATCTTTTCATCGTCTAAGTTAATCTCTGGTAATAATCTACGTAAACACTTCATTGCCGCTTCTTTACACAAGTATTCCAAGTCGGCACCAACATATCCGTGGCTAATTGCAGATACTTGCTTTATTTCTACATCTTCGTGTAATGGCATGTTTCTTGTGTGAATGTTAAGGATGTCAGCCCTTCCCTTTTTATCAGGAACTTTGATCTCAATCTCTCTGTCAAATCTTCCAGGTCTTCTTAATGCTGGATCAATTGCATTTGGTCTGTTTGTTGCAGAGATTACAATTACTTTACCTCTAGCTTCCAATCCATCCATGAGTGAAAGCATCTGTGAAACAACTCTTCGTTCTACTTCACCCGTGACTTCTTCTCGTTTAGGTGCTATAGAATCAATCTCATCAACGAAAACAATTGATGGAGCCTTTTCTCTAGCCTCCTTGAATATCTCTCGTAATCTAGCTTCACTTTCACCGTAGAATTTACTCATGATTTCAGGACCAGAAATACTAATGAAATGTGCATTGCTTTCATTTGCCACAGCCTTTGCTAACAAGGTTTTTCCTGTACCAGGTGGTCCATAAAGTAATACTCCTTTTGGAGCTTCTATTCCTAATTTTTCAAATATCTCTGGATGGCGCAATGGTAGTTCAATCATTTCTCTAACTTTCTTAATCTCGTCAGTCAAACCGCCAATGTCTTCATAAGAAACCTGTGGAACACCTCTTAGTGTTTCACCTTTTTCAGCTATAGTGAAAACTGTTTTTTGTGTTACAAGTACAGCATCAGCATTAGGTGTTACTCCAATTACCTGAAACGTCAACCTACCACCAAAGTATGGTACCATTACATTATCGCCCTTGATCAAAGGCACGCTTTCTAAAGCGTCTGCAAGATATCTTTCATCAATTGGTGGAATGGCTTCTAATGGTGCTACAATAATTTTCTCTGCTGCTGTAGCCTTGATTTTTTTTACTGAAATACTATCTCCGATCGCAATTCCCGAGTTATTTCGTCCCAGTCCATCTATTCTGATAATTCCTTTTCCTTCATCAGATGGGTAAAGAGGTAAACATTTAGCGACAGTTCTACGTTTACCCTTAACTTCAATGACATCTCCGGTTGAGGCATTTAATGTATCCATAGAATCATAGTCAATTCTTGCTACACCACGCCCAACGTCCCGTGTATATGCCTCCAAAACCTTAAGTGATAGCTCACTCTCGCTCATAATTTATCACCCTCCAAGTATCGTTTATACCTTTGTCGTTAAATTTCTCTACAAATACTCGATTTAATCAGAAGCTTAAAATCTGTTGAATAGTCACGAAATTTCACCTTGGGAAAAAGACCTCTTGTTAGAAGACGTGGCCGTGGAGGATTACAATTTAGAGTAGCCTCTACAGGAAAGATCGCACCGGCAAAATATCCTAGTTTTGGACTTTCAGATAATCATGACGGAGAGATCATAGATCTTGTTCATGAACGAGGTCGTGATGTTCCACTAGCCAAAGTGAGATTTAATGATGGTACTACTTCATTCCTTCCAGCGTTTCTTGGTGCTAAAGTTGGTTCACATATTCAGTTTGGATTAAAATCGAAAATTAATGATGGAAATGTAATAAGCATACAAAATATTCCTGATGGCACAACTGTGTGCAACGTAGAAAAACAATTTGGTGACGGTGGATCTTTTATTAAATCAGCTGGTACGAACGCAACAGTATTTTCACATGAAGACAAGGGTGTTACACTAAAACTTCCATCCGGAAAATTTGCTACACTTAATCCAAAGAATCGAGCTATGATAGGGACTTTGGCGGGAGGTGGAGTTGGTGATAGACCATTGATGCGCGCTGGTGTCGCAGTAAGACGATTCAAAGCTAAAGGTCAAAAATACCCAATTGTTAGAGGTGTAGCTCAAGGAGCTTATAACCATCCTCATGGAGGCGGTAGACACCAACATGTTGGTCAAAGTTCAACAGTTGCACGTGATGCACCACCAGGAGCAAAGGTTGGAAGCATTGCAGCAAGAAAAACTGGAAGAGCACGAATTAAGGAAAGAAAGAAGTAACTTATTTTCCTAAAACTGATTAGCATCTTCATTTTTGTATATCTATGGAAAATCAACGTGTACATATTTTCATTAGTGGTAAGGTACAGGGAGTTTTTTTCAGACAAGCTTTGAAGGTTATTGCTAAGAAGAATAACGTTGTGGGTTGGGTTAGAAATTTACCTGATAAACGTGTAGAAGCTTTACTTGAGGGTGATAGTACATCAGTCAATTCAGTGATCAAATGGACTAGAGTTGGTCCTGCAAATTCACGCGTAGATGATATTCAAGTTAGTAATGAAGAATTTCGGAATGAATTTTCAACGTTTGAAGTTTTGTATTAATTTTAAAGTTTAATACGGTAGTAGTTCTGCTGGTTCTAGGCTAGATCAATAGCCCCATTTCAAGGCACGCAAGATCCGCCACGTTGACGAGGAAGCGTGAATGTTCCACCTTAGGATTGCTCCCTCCCGGACCTGATCCCTTTCGATGGTTCGGTCTTAGAGATTATCCCTTCGGATAATTCTAGTCCTACAACCACCCGCCTCGGCGTGATTTCATTTCCGCACACCAAGTGGGAATCACCATTCTAGAGATTTACCCAGCAGTTGCTGACCTCTGCATATAGCCGGTTTCAGAACAGGGCACGGCTAGCACCCCGGTCCTACCTACTACCGTTCATACTTCAATCTAATGTTATATTTGAATTTGGATCATTCCTTAGTTAAACGCGTTATCATTTTACATACTGAGCAAACATTTCCACTACATTCATTTCCACATATTGAACATTTTCGTTTTTCTTTTTGTTCCGCTTGCTTAGTAAATTGGGAAATTTTCATAATTGAACTATACATATTATTTTTTATTCCATTGTGATTTGATTCAAGTGCATTTAGAAATTCACGGATTTCTGTTCTAATTCCCTCATCCATATGTGGACATGGTTCCGTTTGAAACGGAAGATTATTTGTAAATGCATAAAATACAATTTCTGACTCATAAATCTCAGATAATGGCTTAATCTTTCTTAGTTTGTTTGAGGATGTATCAGGATCCATCCAACCTATTTTTGTAGTATCCCCAGAAAGTGTATAACGCTCTTCGTCTAAATGTGCCACAAATTGAACAGGAAGAAAGTTTCTGGTCATTTCTTAATTGTAAGGATTCTTCCAACGTTAGATCAAACAGATTTTTGTATGAAAAGACCTTATGCTCTATGTTTAATTTGGTACAAAAACTTTCGACTATTTTCAGAGCCTCATCTCTGTATCCAGGGATTCCTTCATCAATTGTTACAGCCATTAGTCTAAAATTATGAGTTTTTGACATTTTATTCAATACATCTAATAATACTAGAGAATCTTTTCCACCTGAAACAGCAACGCAAACAAGCTCGTTGTTTCTGATCATCTTATGTTTTGATATTGTTTTAGCAGCTTTGTGTAAAATAGAATTAGAAAAACAGTCAGAACAAAGCGTTTCTCCAGAATACTTTCTGGTATATGCTGCTTGTTTCTGACATTTGTCACAACTCATTATTTTGTTACTGAATTTTCAGTAATTTAGGTTTTAACGATTAGATAGTAAACCATCCAGATTTTACATATGATAATGCGATATTGAGCGCAAATAGAACGAAAGTAAAAGCATAGACAGACCACATTATAGCATTAATTTTTTTCTCTGAAGCATGTTTCTCAATAATTGTATAGATAAACTTCCCTCCGTCCAGTATAGGTAATGGAAGCATATTGATAATTCCAATGAAAAACGAAATCATCCATAACCAAAGAAGAAACATCGATACCTGAGGATTCCATTCTATGAAATTCAAAACTGGTTTGTATGACATTGCATTATCTCTTATGATACCAATCAAACCTCTCTCAGGATCATCAGGTGATGGCATAATCTCAACAGGTAGTTGTATCTGTTGACCATCTCTTTGAACTGTAATAGTAGCGGTATCCCCTGGTTTAAGATCAACCTTCTGAAAATCGAACGGCGATACTATCACTACACCATTTACACCCATTATCAAATCATTTGCTTGTAAACCTGCTTTTTCTGCCCCACTATCTTCCATGATTGAAATAATGAGCACTCCGTCAGGTGCTTCGTAAAACCATCCCAAGAATGGTTCTGGTAATACTAGTGCAAAAATTGGATTTGTTAATAGCAATGCCCCCAAAGCAAATGCAAAGATTACATTTGAAGTCGCACCAGCTCCTATAACTCTAAGTCTGGATATTTTTTTTGCACTGTCAAATTCCTTTTCATCTGGTTCCACAAACCCTGCAAACAATGCAATAAAAACTGCAAACCCTCCAGTTTTGATCTTTATTTTTTCTAGAGTAGCTACTATACCATGAGCACCTTCATGCATGATCAGGACAATTGGGATAGACAATAGAAAATACAATATAGCTGAAACAGAAGTTAATGTAACTCCAGGTATCAACACAGTCAATTCAGCAAATTCAGTTGGCTCTACAAAAAAGTTTGAAAGATTATTCAACAGAAACCAGAATGCAAATCCCATCATTAGAAAACCTGCTACAACGCTTACATCAGCAAAAACCCGAATTCCACGTTTTGTTCTAGTCAGCATTTTTGAAAGTGCAGACTGAACCTGAGTGTTTTTGTACGTAAGACTATATGGCTTTATTTCAAAACCATGTTTTTCCAATTTTATGGCCTTTGCTATACCTAGGATTACAACCCAGGCAATGAGAACGTAAATTATTGCATTGTCAGTGAGGAGATCAAGAGCCAAATCGATTGGTACTTTTTTTATTCACGTAAATTTATCGGTTACTGTGAAGCCAGTAGTTATTGTATCAACATTTCCTAGTAAACAATCAGTTACAAGCATTGCGAATAAGCTAGTAAAGAAAAAACTAACTGCATGTGTCAATATCACAAAAATATCATCGGTTTATACTTGGAAAGGAAAAGTGGAAAACCAGAATGAGTATCTTGCATTTTTTAAAACTACTAAAAAAAACCAATCAACTCTAAAAAAAGAACTGAAAAAACTTCATCCATACGATGTACCAGAGATTGCAGAAATTAATGTTGAGTCTATTAATCAACCATATATGAAATGGCTTGTTGATTCTACTAACTAGATTCTACTGCAAATCTTAGAGTAGAAATAATACCACCAAGTCCAGTTACTCTTAGACCTGCATCGGTGGTTGCATCAACACTGTATACTGTACCACCCTTTAATTCTACATCATTTAGGAAATTAATAATTTCTTGTTCATCATTACTTTGAATTGCTTTCTCCGAAAAGATTAGAGAATCTATAGCACTGTATTCATTTGCTCTTTTAGTTTCTTCTAGACCCATTGTGAATTTGGAGCTTTTTCTGTTTGCGAGAATCATAACTTGGTCGATAATATCAGAAACTTTTGCAAGCTTACTATTTGATATTATATCTTTCATTGATTTTGATTTGGTAAATATATGGATACCATCTTCACCACTAGAATCTACACCTTCAACAATTTTGATTTCATGGTCTTGACCAATCTGTGTTTTCGTCAGGAAGTTTACAAATTTCTTTTTTGTTTCTCCTGGACCAAATACTATGAGCTGATCATTTGTTTTGACAATAGCCAACAACGCCTTTGAAATCTCATCAAAGAAGTTTTCTATTTTAAAATTAGTTTTGTATCTTTTTCCACTTGATCCCGAATAAATATTGGGCATTATATGTAGATGTGTTCCTTTTAGTTTTCCAACACCACAATCACTAGTATCTATTGCAACTAAGATAAATGTCAAATTATTATCTTTAGTTCTTACGAGTTTTTTTTCTACTGACGTCCATTTTTTTTTGAGTAGATTAAACGGTTCATCAATTTTGATAATAAATGAGTGATGTGATCCGTGCGGAACTGATTCGTTATTGGATTCCTTGATTATTCCACCAACCCGTATTCTATCTAATACATTATCTAATGATATCTTTTCAACTTCTATTGATATTCTAATCTTAACGCGTTCGCCCTTGTCCGGTCTCGCAAATTCCTTCTCCTGTTTAATAACACGAACAGTTTCTCCAACAATTTTATCACCTTTTTTGATAACTCTACGTAGTGCAATCAGATCGTCTGAATCTTCTGGAATGCATGAAATTGAATTTTCATCAATAATTTTTGTTCGCATATCTATTTTTTATTCAAGAAAGAAAAATAATATCAATTTTCTTGGGTTTTCTTCCGAACATAATTTTCTACCCAATCAAGTGTAATTACTCCACTTTGTGCCAAATTCACAAGAGAGTTAGATGATGCTTCACCTGTCACCTTACCATTGTTACGCCTAATCTGACGCCATTTCAGTTTTGTATTTCCACTCCTAGAATTATAGATTATTCCCAATACATCCTTTGCATTTACAAATGTAATATCACGAATTTTCTTCAAAGTTACCTTATCTGCGGCTTCAACGTATATGGAACCAAGATCCTCATCACGCTCTGGAAAAACTTCAGTATCATCCGAATAACTTTGTGGAGCAAATGAGCTACATGTGCTAACCATTATGAATGATCTAAAACTTTCCATTGACGCTGGAGTGTCTATTTTTACCATTTTCTATTAATGTCAGTTGTTATTTATCAAGCTTCGTGAAAGATTCATTTAGTATTTCTTCAAAGATGATTTGCAGGCGTTGATGAGCTTGTCCCTTTGACTTGATGATGAGGATCTTGAGTTCTGAGCCTGTATAATTTTCTATAAGGTGAGTGAAAAATTAGCCAAAGTCAGCATCACGCTTTTGTGATTGCTCCTCATTTGCTCTTGCAGATTCCCTAAATTTGTCATCATGATTTTGACGACCATGACCACATTTTACGCATGCTAAGAATTGACCATTTGGGTTTTTTTCAAATTCAGTGCACCCACAAAAACATGTCATATCACAACATCCCACAGATTGTATATTTGATTATTATAGGATAGTTAGTTTTTTTCACAACATTCTCCTTTTGGAATCTTATGGTCATGTGGACATTTCCGTGGGTGATTCAGCATTGTGCAGAGGGCATCTGTAAACTGTTTATTCATATGATGTTCGATCCCACATACCATTTCTTCATCAATTTCTACCTTAAGTGCACTATCCATTAAAACCTCAAGCAATCTACTATTTCTCATCATATTCGAGCCCACATTTTCACCACTTTCAGTAAGAGTGACACCTGCTTTATTATATTCAACAAGTTCTTTTTCATTTAGTTTTTTTAACATTTGAACAACGCTTGGCTGTCTTACATTGAGCATCTTTGCAATTGTACTAATTTTTACTGGGTCATTACGTTCTTTGATATGCCAAATTGCTTTAAGGTACATCTCAACGTGTTCAGCCTCAGCTGTTCCAACGAATAAAATCTCATCATTATTTTTAGCCATTACTTTACCTTCGATGCATCTTTTAATAAATATTCAAAATATTCCCTTGCAAAACCAGATAATTCAGCATGATCAGTAGAAATTGCTATAATTTCGGAAGCATTTGAATGGCTAATTTCTGGCCCAAGCAGAATTACGACGTTATGTTTATCGGAAATTATACCACCACCAAATAGTCCCTTCTTCATCTTTACAGTGGAAACTCTAGTAAGTCCTTTGATTGCATCTTTATCAAATTTGTCAGATGTAAGAATTGTAATCTTTACTCCTTTATCATGTAGTTGCCTTATTTTTGGCAAGGCTTGTTTTACTAATTCTTCTCCTGCTTTTGGAATAGCAATCAACACTTCTTCTCTACACGTGTCAATCATCTCAAGAATTCTAGTTGCTATATTCATGGTTCCTGTTATAACCCAGATATCAGGTTTTTCCGCGGTTCCACTTTTTTTATAGATTGGGTTAAGATCGTTTAGTATGGTTTTCTCATTTTTAGCGAAATCTTCTTCAAGTTTTTGTTTTGTTGTTTGCAATGCAGAATTAGGAGATTTTGCAAAATATTTTGTTGGTCTTGATTTATCTGATCCTATCCAACCTTTTTCTTCTAACATGCCTAAAACCTCATAGATCTTTGAATATGGAACACCAGACTGTTTGCTTAAATCTGAGGCAGTAAGCTCTCCGGTTTTTAATAACGAGGTAAACGTCTTAATTTCATATCCTGTCAGACCTATTTTTTCTAAAGATTTCTGTGTTTGATCGGAAACACTCATGATTTCTCCTTTTGTTTTGTTATTAATGCATAGTATAAACTAGCTCCCTATTCCAACGGTGTATAGTATGTAAGTTATTATATACCAATTTTTGAAAAATCCATAGTAATGGCATTAATTCAGATTTCAAATCAGTCTACGAAATCATTGGGTAAAAAATCCACTATTCGTTTTACTCAAAGCATTTGTCCTGATTGTAATATGATTCTGGATGCTGAGGTATTTGAAAGAGATAACCAAGTCTTCATGTCAAAGACTTGTCCAACACACGGAGAATGTGAAGAACTGTATTTTGGTTCCTATGACATGTACAAGAAATTTAGTACTTATTGGGTTGATGGAAAGGGAGCACATGCACCAAACGTTATGATGGAAGACAAATGTTCATGTCCAAACAACTGTGGACTTTGTACTAACCACCTTTCTCACAGCGGACTTGCAAATATTATAGTAACAAACAGATGTGATTTAACATGCTGGTACTGTTTCTTTTATGTAAAGAAAGGTCTTGAAGGCGCTTACATGTATGAACCAAGTCAAGACCAAGTTCGCGCTATGATGAAAACGCTTAGAGCTGAAAGACCAATTCCTGGAAACTCTATGCAAATTACTGGCGGTGAACCAATGTTAAGGGAAGATATTACTGATTTGATCAAAATAATGAAAGAAGAACATGTTGACCATATACAAATGAATACGAATGGAATACGACATGCATTAGATCCAGAAGCTGGCCGTGATGTGAGAGTGGCAGGATGTAACAACCTTTATCTTAGTTTTGATGGAGTAACGGCAAGAACCAATCCAAAAAATCATTGGGAAATACCATATGCATTAGATACATGTAGAAAAACTGGAACAACTGTAGTATTTGTTCCAACTGTGATTAAATCAATTAATGATCATGAGCTTGGTGGTATTGTTAGATATGCACAAAAGAATATGGATGTTGTACATGCGGTTAACTTCCAACCAGTATCATTAACTGGAAGAATGGGAAAAACTGAAAGAGAAAAGTATAGAATTACCGTTCCTGATTGTATCCAGAGAATTGAAGAACAAACAGATGGTCAAGTGACTGTAGATGATTGGTATCCTGTACCAAGTTGTATGCCACTTACAAATGTGATTGAAGCATTTTCTAGTAAACCAAAATATGAATTGTCAATTCATTTTGCTTGTGGTGCTGGCACATACGTTTTCGAAGATGCGGATACAAAGAAATTTGTCCCTATGACACGTTTCTGTGACCTGCAAGGAATGCTTGAATTGTTTGAAGATAAATCTGAAGAAATTCGTTCTGGTGCAAACAAGTACTTTACAATGTTAGAAGTAGTAAGAAAATTGAAAGGTTTTATTGACAAAGATAAGCAACCAGCTGGTCTGGATTTGGCTAAAATGTTTAGCAGTATACTAATGAAAAGATCATTTGATGCAGTTGGTGGCTTCCATGTCAAGGGATTATTCTTAGGCATGATGCACTTCCAGGACAAGTATAATGAAGATCTTGAAAGATTACAAAGATGTGATATTCATTATTTGACGCCTGATCTTAGG
>LULM01000028.1_pt1 | contig 32741 bp, 59 predicted proteins | sample 728151 | NCBI WGS metagenome assembly LULM01 (sample SAMN03860289, study PRJNA289734) | marine metagenome | biome: seawater column; feature: ocean; material: water; isolation source: Red Sea water column Station 149 - depth 200m | place: Saudi Arabia: Red Sea | collected 2011-10-15 | depth 200 m
TTTGGCAAAAAATACAACTAATGTTTTTGGTAATATGACTGAGTTATTAAAAATATTTAATCATACAAAAGGAACAGCATTAGAGTTTGCTTTGGCTACAGAAGAAGCCGAGCAAATGATAGAAAAATTAACAAAAAATACAAATATAAATATAGATTCCAATAAATCTTTAAGAGATCAATTAGTAGACGTTGGATTACACTACAGTTTAAATTTAGGCACTACTAGAAAATTATCTAATATGATGCATAAATTAAAAGAAACTGAAAAAGCATACAAAGAAGAAGTAGCCAAACAAAAAGAACTAGAAGAAGTTAGAAATAAACAAATTGAACAATCTAACAAACTTAAAGAAGCAGAAGAGCAAAAAGCAGAGCAAGAAAAAAAGAGTGCAGAGCAAGCAAAGTTTATTTCTGAGCAAAGAAATATTCAACAACAACAAGCATTAGAGCAAATGGAAGCTTTAATACAAGCAACTAAAGACTTGCATACTCAAGAATTACTAGCAACTCAAGCAGTAGAAGCAAACATATCAAATACTAATTTACAAGTAGATGTAATGAAAGTGCTAGATACTCAACAAAAATTTGCTGTATCTAATATGATGAATCTTAGTAATGCTATGGCTGATGCAATGATTAATGGTCAAAATATGGGAGATGCAGTTGTAAGTAGTTTAAAGGCTATAGCAACTCAGTTAATTGCAAAAGCTGGAGTATATGCTTTATTAAGTACGTTTTTTGCACCAGCACAATTAGCTGGAGCTACAGGAGGATTTTTAAACTTTCTTATTGCTCATACAGGTGGGTTAGTAAAAGATAATAAAATTCAAAAGTTTGCAACAGGTGGTCAAGTTCAAGGAAGAGATAATGTTCCTATAATGGCTCAAGCAGGTGAATTTATAATTAGAAAAGAAATTGTAGATAGAGTAGGTGTTGATAATTTAGCTAAATTAAATAATGGAGAAACATCAACAAATAATAGCACAGTAAATGTAAACATAAATGGCAATGTAATAGGTAATGAATCATTTGTAAGAGATACTTTGATTCCTGAAATTAATAAAACTCTAAGACAAGGATTAGCATAGATATGCCATTTGGGAATGAAATAAAAACTACAAACATAACAGAAAACTGGTTATTTGATATTACCCACAATAATGGAACGCTAAGACTGTCTTTTCAGGATTATGTAGATCGTGGTAATTTTTATCATGGGGTCGTGCTTAATAGACCATCTATAAGAGAATCTATTGATTTAAAAACTGCTGTATCTAAAACTTCTAATATAAGCATTGATATTGCTGATTTTAACTATGAAGGAAATCCAATTAGTGAATTTATATATGGTGGTTCAAATTATTTTATTAATAAAGATGTAGATGTAAAAATAATTATTAATCAGGGTACTGGTGTAAATATTGCAAGCTTTAAAATTAATTCAATATCGTATAGCAATGGAGTTGTTTCTATACAAATGAATCATCATATTCCGTGGGCAGATGTAACATTTCCCCAAACAAAAACAACAAGTAATAATTTATATATTCCTGTAAGTTATGGTAACTATACAAAAAATTCTGCTACAACCTACGCATCTCCACTATTTGAAAGTGAATTAACGAGTGAAGCTTATAGACCAGTTCCATATAATAAAGATACCTTACATAGATCAATCTATGTTGATGGTGTAGATACATCTTCAGATGCAGAGTTGGCAGTTTATGAAAAAAACTTTAATGTCTTTGTTCCATTAGAAAATGCTGAATCTGATACATCAAATACAGATGGAGCAGAGCATGATAAATCAGACTTTTTGCAAATAAGATCATTTCAACAAAGAGCTACTGATGCTACAGAAGTAAACACTCCATCAGGAGTTACAGTTTCTAATTTATCAAATGCTATAGATAGCAATAATTCTACTTATGCTTCTGCAAGTGTTAATTTAATTCAAACAGATACAGTGAAAGTCGCTACTCAAGATTTTAGTTTTTCTACAGTTAGTGGAAAGTCATCAAGTCATATAACTTCATTAAAGCAAAGTACTGGAAATGTTTGTTTGATAGCAGAAGATTTAAATACTTCAGAAACTGGAGTAAATGTTGATAACGATGACAATGTAAGTAATTATGACATTATTAAAGTTGGTAGTGAAAAAATGTTAGTTACTAGCTCATCCAGTAATACATTAACTGTTGTAAGAGGCTTTGATAGCAATGCTCAGACACATGATAATGATGATATTGTAGGTATAGAAAATACTATTAATGTTTTATATGTAAAATATCAAGTTATTTTTACAACAGATGTAGGAAACAATAGCATTAGACTTCAATTTCAAACCGATGGAAATGCTGATGCTATAACTCATTTTAGCAACTTTGGAGCAGGAAATAGAATAAATGCACTAAGCTCTCACCCTGAAAAACTAAGAATAAGAATAACATTTACGTGTCAAGAAGCAGGTGGGCAATTACCATCTTTAAATGCTGAAGTTAGGATATATGATGTTTATTTAGTTACTCAAAGAGTTTCTAATGAACCACAAGATAAACTATTTGTTGCAAATGATGGATTTTTAGATAATGGTTGGATCAATGGAAGTACATTAGTTACAGGAGTGCATCAAGTACATAGAGATTTATTAAGTAGATTTGCTAATCTCGCTAACTCTGATCCAACTGGATGGTCTGATTTAAATACAGCTAGAACACAAAGTGGTAAAGAATGGCTTGCTAGATACTGGGCATTAGAGCCACAGTCACTACAAAAAACATTAGAGATGCTACAGTATGAAGGTGGATTTATATATCACAATGGAAAATATAAATTTGTAAAAGACTCCTATTCTGCTAGTGATAGCGAAACTTTAACTAAAAGTGATGTAAGTGATATAAATATTGGAATCACATCGTACTCAGATATACTTTCAAAAATGATAGTAAACTTTAAAAAAAATGCAGGTAATGATAAATATTTTACATCTACAACGGCAACAAATGCAACAACAAGAACTAATTATAGTATAGATGATGGAGAAAATCAGGTAGAGGTTAATTTAGATGCCTATGTAGCTCCTGCTATTCCTACTACACCTGCATCTAATCCAAATGATGATTTTTATACTTATTATGATAATATATTTGGAGAGCCTAAATTAACTATAAAGGGTAGAATTGTTAATCCTGCTTATTATAATCTTGAAGCTGGAGATATAATAGACTTTTCAAATATGCAACCTGCAAAAGCTTTTGGTAAATCTTTTGCAAATGTTGCATTTATGATTATATCCTTACGAAGAACATCTGGAATTTTAAATTTTGAAGCAAGAGAAATTGGAGTAATAACATGAGTTATAATAGATTTGCTGTACCTAGAGCTTATATTGATTTAATATCTTACAATATTTCAAATGGATGGAGAGACTTAGATGATATAACTACTATACAAGATGATGGAAGTACAGCAGTAACATTTGATGCAGGAAGCGAAGCTAGTATGTTTGATATGAAGCCATCTAATTTTGCTCAAATAGCACATAGCAATAGGTCTTTTTATATTCAATTTGATTTTGCAGTAGCTAGTGATAATTTATCAGAATCTAATTTTTTAGCAATTTTAAATCATAATTTAAATGATGCTGAATGTATGTTTAAAGTAGAGTTAGATGACGATGTTAATATGTCATCACCGACAATAATTACAACGTATCCTTTGCATACAAAAAAAATTAATGCAGACCAATCATCAGTTGATACTAACTATTTAGAGCCAGCTAAAAATGGATGGAGCTTATTAACTTGGACACAATCAACAGATAACAGATATATGAGAATTACTTTTCAGGATACAGGTGGAGCTAGTCATGTTTTCAATGAAGATGTTATAATGGGATCAATTATGTTTGGTAAATATATTGACTTTAGATCACCTAATATAGATATTAATACTAGCATAGTATATGATGGCACTACGATAAATAATTCTGTAGGTGGAAATAGTTACGCTAATACAAATTATACTGGAGAAGCAAACTGGAATCATACATTGCCATGGAATCTTACGACATCTTCTAATCAGCAAACTTATGGATTTAATAAAATGAATGGCAGGATTCAGCACTCATTAAAATTTGATTATCTTGCAGATACGGAAGTATTTTCACCTAACTGGTTTGCAGATCAAGATAGCCATGCTGATTGGTATGACTCTGATAGTATGCACTCATCTTTTTTTAATAGAACATTTGGACAACATTTGCCATTTTTATTTTCTATTGACTCTACTAGTACAACAACAGGCGATTATGGTATGTTTAGGCTTGCTAATAATAGCTTTTCAGCTAATCAAGTAGCTAGTCAAATATGGAATGTAAATATGGATTTAATACAAACTTGGTAATTAAGATAATAAAGTTTTGGGATCAGGAATAACTATGTTTAAATCAACAGCAGACCATCTGATTAATCTCTCTATAAATACTGAAAACTCTTTTGTTGATAATGTTTTAGTGCTATCTACATTGAAATGATTTTTTATAGTAGCGTGCATTTCTTGTTCAGTATATCCCAGTTCCTCACCCAATATACCTACAATCTTCCAGTAATAGTTATTTTGCTGAGCAGAGCGTACGCCAGTTTCTTTTAGTTCAATATAATATTCACCTTGTAACTTAGATATAGCGTTATCAAACTCTGCTCTATTTAGCAAAGACATCTTTCCATTTTTTATTGTACAAGCAAATCGCAGTCTGGACATATCTTAGCTTCCCATAGTTTCATATCAGATGACTTCCAGAGTTCACCCTCAAATATATTCCATTTCTTACGGCACTCTGGACACCACCACAAATCTTCATCTGCTCTGATCTCATCTGTTTTGTGATTTTCTCTAAATCTAGTTTCGGTAACTTCACTACCTAAAGCATCAATTACCCATTGTATAGAGCCAAACTTATGCTTTCTTTCCTTTGCTTTTGCTTTCTTCAATAATCCCACCTAATAATAATAAATAATTCCGTGCATCCTGTATTCTGCTTACTATAGGCTCCTCTGATACTTCCTTACCATTTAACACATAGTTCCTGATAGAATCCATGTGTTTTAATAAATAAATAAGAGCAACTTGTTCTGCCCTTAAATTCATTCTATCCCCAATACTTTTAAAGTTTTTAAATTTATCCTCATCTGATACTGTATATTCTTCACCCTTAACTAGCATAAGTCTATTTTCTTCATCCTGCATAGACTTTGCCCATTTCATAAAGTCATTAACCTTCATACTGGAACCTTTCTATAATCTGTAAAAAAACATGAAAACCAATCAATAAAGCTATTGAAAATAAAAGAGTACTTAGACTGAAGAAAAAAAATGTTACTACCCATTCTGCAATATCAAACATTATCATTATCAGACTCCATTGCACAATTTAAATATTCTCTGATTCTTTTTTCTAATGTATGCAATCTCCATGTCATCAATCCCCATAAGCATACCCAAAAAAAATTAGACAACAAGACATCAAATGCTTGTGTTTGTAATATCTCTGTAAAGTAATGTAGTATCATCTTATCTCCTTTTGTTATAGCATAGATAGGGAAGGTCAAAGTCCGGCAAGAGCCTTTTACTGTTCCCTATCGCCACTAATATTTTGCCCCAGTTTTCTTTTAGTGCCAACCAACAGAAAACATTACATTTGTCATCTGACCACCAATATACCATGTCCTGATCGCTTATTGTTTTACTCACAGGTTTAGTTATTGATTTGTTGGGGCAATTCATTAAATTGATTTTGCCATATCATCTAAGCAACTTACACATACATCCTTACTGCAAATATTGCAAGTAGATATTTTATCTAAGTCATCCATAAGATCATTAACTATGTTGCTAATAGCTGATAATTCTTTCTTTAATCCAATTCTTGATAGATCATCCATTTCTAACTCTGTATGATTCCATATGTTACTAATTTTATTTCTTAATTTCTCTAAGTCTTTCATATTTGTTCTCCTTGTTATATGAAATTACTAAATACTTCTTTAAAAGTCAAATGTTTTTTGTTTAAGTTCCAAAGCTATCTCCTCATAGTCATCATCTGTAAACTTAATCACAGTATTCTTTCTTTCTTTAACAGTCTCGTACCATTGGGTGCCACGCTTTTCAACTGCCCACTCCACAAACTCTGCAGGAGTTTTGTGAGCAGAGAAACTTGAGGAGAACACATGACACCCAACGCAGAGACAAAAACCATTATCAATATCCCAACGAACAGAACGTATGGATCGTGAGTAGAAATGATGTGCATTTAGGGGTTTTGTCTTGTGACAATTTTCGCACATCCCATATTCTTTTATTTTGTCTGCCCATAACTTATCTAGTTTCTTTGATAATGATTTCTTCACAGGGGGTTAAAATGGAGGTTGATCCTCTGTGATTTCGGATGCTGACTTACCTTCCAATATATTAAGCAAATTCATCATATTTGCCTCTATGATAACTAAATCTCCAGTGGTTAATGTCTCGTTCTTCTTTTCAACTAGACTAAAAGCTAACTTCAGACAAACCTGCTTGTGTATGTCGTGAGTCCTATTATCTATTGTATTGTTTGAAGAAGATACCATAGGTTTAGGTTGAGTGCTACCCTGAGGAATTACATTCCATGCAAATTTTCCGGGAGCATATTCATCCTTCCTGATGTTAACTGTAGCACCTTTACCAAATGTACTAAGTTTTTTATGCAAGTTTTCTGTTGCAAAAAAGCTAGTTTCCTGACCTTCTTTGTTTACTCCATACAGATACCAAGCACCATAAGCATTTTGACCTTGCTTTGGCTGATCGTATAATAATTCTACGATATTATCTGCATCCTTTGATAACTTAAATGAATCTTTATTTTCCATTATTTTCCTTTGCTTTTAATATGGTTTTAACTGATTCTGTAATATCTTTCCACTTTTCCACATCGTGTTCTTCATATGTCTCCATAGAGGCACATTCCAAATAAGCATCACGCCCTTTAAAAAGTTCAAGATATTCCTCTACTCCTTCAAGAAGGTCATCAATACTATGTCTAATTATCATCTGCTCACCTGCTGTATTTTCGTGACAGACTCCTTTATCATTTACATAGTCATCCCAACAAACTGTAGCCATGTACACATCACTCTGATTCAACTGGCACCACCTTACAGTTATTACGTTCCAACAGCTTTACTACCATCATTCTGATAGCATCAATCTCTTCTTGAGTTAGTTCTTCTGGAAACTCTACTCTGAATTTCCCTTGTGTTATTTCTTTCATACGTTCTCCTTATGTCTGAAGTTAATACAGCTTGATAATATAAATCAAGTCTAACCTTTAATTAATTCACCCCATAGAGATGTCTTACCATTGACTATCTGCACTAGGTGAACTGTAAAGAATCCTGAGTGATAAAAATCAACAATAGCAAAAGCGTGTTGCCAGTTATGTTGCCTATTGCCTAACCATTCATTGGACTCTGCACTCATATCTTTTAGGCACCCTATTGACCAAGCTGACTTGACCCCATCAATATGGGTAACGGAAGATTGTTGTATGTCGTGATGATGTCCATACATAACATTACCACCAAGACGAAGGAGGTGGTTACGAGTATGATTAATACCAGCGAAATGATGTCCATGATAAAAGTTGAGTTTACCAATTTTAAGCATCTTACCCAATGGGTGGTATTTATAACCACGCAATCCCAATTTAATAGCATTTTTAACCAAAAAATCCTTAGCAAGGTAGGGATTTTCTTCAACAAATCTATTAAGCCAATCTTCATGGTTACCTTCAACAAAATGCCTCTCTTTTACGTTTGCTTTATCAAGTGACTCATCAATTATATCCATTCCTTTATTTACTTCTTCTATCTCTTTTGTAACAAATGGTAATTGATATTCTAGTGGTGGTCTTTTCTTTTTCTTCCATTGCCAATGTGATACTGACTCCCATTCTCCAGTATCTCCAAGATCAATATAACCATCAGGCTGTATGATCTCAATAGCCTGACAAACAACGCTTATAGCTTTCATATCAGCCATAGGAAAATGTTTATCAGGAGTTACAATATATCTTTTAACTTTCATAATTCCTCCGATCTAAGCCACTTGTCTAATGCTTTATCCCATTGTTGATAGTTAGCTTGATTATTATTATATTTAACCCATATTCGGTCAAATTCTTCCCAATTTCTTTTTCTTAGGTGTCTCAATCCACGATCCATACTTTGATTATTAACTCGATCATCATCAATCTCTTGCAACCTATTTAAAAAGATCTTCTTTAAATTCTTCGATGTATTCCTCATATATTCCCCTTCTTACGTCATATTTTAATTTAGCAGGTTCATTGTTTGTAGGTTTACCATTTTTATACTGAAACCTAATTTTCTGAACATGGATACCTGCATAATCCTCGCTCTCACTTCTATGCCGATGTACAGTTATTGCATTATCTGCTTTATTATACCAGTTAGCTGATCCTGCAATATCGTATGGTGTTGGTACTACTGGTTTACGATCAAGTCCATTTTCCATTTTTCTTGGATGTGCTACAACCCAAATATGCATCTCATTCATCTTTGCAAATGCACTTAATTGGGCAAGTACTCTTGATACATATAAAGTCTCATTCTCACCATCATTAAACTTATGCTCCAATGTATTCCACGGATCAATTACTAATCCCTGCAATCCATATCTGTAGTTTAATACCTTAGCCTGATCCATAATATCTTCTATTGTTACAGAATCTTCCTGAGTTCCTATAAATTTAATATGATCATTTAATAAACCCATAGTATTCCTAGCTGTTTTTTCATCCATCCTATCATCACCCCAAAAAGGTTGGGCAACAAACTTACCAACTAATTTAAGCAAGTGGTGTTTAACTGGAAAATTCTCTGCTGAAAATATACCAAAGTTCCATCCATGTAATTTAATCATATTAATCATTACTGCATCCATCCATTCAGACTTCCCCATATTTGGAACACCAGTCACAACTGTCAGTTCACTAGGACTAACCAAGTAATGCTGATCTACTGCTGACCAACCAGTAGATAAACCTTTAGCATCAGGAGTCAATAATAAATCAATAGCATCATCCTCAACATCCTGAACCATAACAACCCCATCAATGGGATAAGGATGGGCATTGCTTACAATTTCTTCAACCTTTTCTTTGCCGTAATTCATAAGGACATCATTCATATCCTTACATCCTTCAGGATATGCCACTCTAAAGCATTTTTCCCTACCTATACGCCTAGATAATTCATCTCTTAGGTGTTTACCTGCTCCATCAGAATCAGTACATAATATGACAGTTTCAGCGTTCATCAAATGTTCTTCTGCTGATAATAAATAACTAAACTTTCTGTCACTTGGTTTTGTACCCTGAGCAGGTGCCCCATCAGGAACAGATACTGCATTTATAAATCCACATTCCACAAGAGATAAGGCATCCATCTCACCTTCAGTTATAATAATGGTTTCCATCCCTTTCATGTTATCAAATCTATAAAAACATTTCTCAGCATTTTTAGATTGCCTAAATCTTTTATCTCCAGTCCTTGACTTGATATTGACCACTTCCCCATCTTTATAAAATGGAAAGTGTATCCATCTGTTATCGTATCCTATTTTCTCTCTATCAACAGTTTCTTGTGATATACCTCGATCCTCAAACCATTGATATACATTATCAGGAATACTTGTTTTAGGTGGCTTTGGTTTTTCTATTACCTGCTCAATCATTTGTTTATTCTTTTTCAATGTACCCTTCCATCCACAATGATGACAATTCCAAACACCATCATCAATATTAACTGATAGGCAAGTATCAAATGATTTCTTTCTTGTTGGTGAACATTTTGGGCATTTTGTTTTTTCTTGTCCATGTGATCCTTTTATGTAAATGCCATTCTCCTCAAATGTCATTTTATCTCCTCTTATTGATTAAATTTATGATATATGTTTTGAAATTTAGTAAATCCATTTTCAGATTGAGTTCTTAACGTAGCTAGTGTAAGTAGATTCTTTCCCCAAAATTCATCATCTATTGCATAGTTAAGAGTATTCTTTATATCTTCAAAATCATATTTGTCTTCAGTTATAAGATTGTAAATACAATTAATACTTTCATTTATAAAACTCATGTCTTGCTCCCAAGCTTTACGAAACATCTTTGGGTATCGTAAACTCTGTTTATTGTAAATAGTATAGACCAACTTTCTAAGAACATTTAATTGTTTATCATTGATTTCTTTTTTTAGTGGTATATGAGGTTTATTGCCATCACTATATATAGTATTAGTAGTATTATTATGTAATAATAATGATCGGCTCTTATCAGTATAGGTAGGCATCCCTAACCCCTCTAAAACATCATCTTTTACACCTTCCCCTAGTGATTTTCCCCTATAGGGGTTACTAATCATTGTTCCTACCCCTAGTAAATTTTGACTAGGGGTAATGTATCTCTTGAGAAACTTTTTTGTTTTTTCATCATGCTCAATTACCACTTTTATAAAGCCAAATTTCTTTAAATCATTTATACTTTTTGATGCTGTATCTTTACTTATACTTAAAACTTTGCTAAAATAAATATTTCTTTTTGTGCATATACCATTATCATCTAAACAAGCCATAATCTCTGAATAAATAATTTTAGTATTGGGTTTTAATTCTTTGTGATGCCTTATATATTTAGGCAATACCCCATAAAAACTTCCAGTATCCATTTGATCTCCTTTTATAAAGACCGAGCAGGGGAAACATGAAAACCTGCTCGATCTCGGACTATAACACCCCTTTAACTTAACTAATTAATATGATCCCTGCAAGGGTTTTAAACAAAGATCGTAGTATGTGCATTTTTTTCCATTAACAACCTGACATTTTTTATTAGCGTAATCTGTATCTATCCATTGGTGTAATTTCCTATCCATCATAATACCATCACATTTATAACCAGTATTATAATTAGCACATTCATTTTTTATAAACGTCTTAATGTTGTTCTTTTCTCGGTTCATTCGTAACATTTTACTTTAACTTCCAACAATGTTCAAGTTTGCCATAGCTACCTATTTTCTTTTTGCTTATTTTTTCAAGCTTACCATTTCTTGTTAAATTAGATAATGCTCTTCTAATTGATGTCAATGGTGTTTTTTTAAAAAAGTTGCTAAAAATATCAGTAGGACTTAAAGGTATTTGGTGATTCTTAAATATCTCTAATATCTTTTGTTCTTGACTTATTGTTTTCTTCTGAGATGTTTTTAATTCATCTCCTTTTAGATTTGTTGTATTATAATACATTATTCTTCTCCTTTTAGGCTATTCCTTGTTGTGTTAGTGGCATAGTATTTTTTTCTTCTTGAATACGATGAAAGTCTTTTTCAACGTGACTATAAATCATATCTTTTAATATTTGTAGATAGTTATTTATAGATTCCTCTCCTACTTTAAAATGAAACACAAAATGGCTTACGAGAAATCTCTTTAATACCATAGGCACAATCATTTCTGTAGATTCAATTTTATCATCATTATTAACATCATACCACTTATTCAGAGCATCTTCAATTAAATCATGTAATTTATCTGCATCTTGATTAAATAACTTTTCTTCTTTTTTATGTTCTTCATTCATTGTTTTGTTCTCCTTTATTTATATAGTTTTCTTGTGTAATACTTCTTTACAAACTCATTCTGAGATAGGTTAGAGCAATGTAAACAAGTCTTTTTTTCTTTTCCATAGCTAGGAAAATTACTATAATAATGTACATTTTTCAATGATACCTTTTTATAATCAATTTGTGCTGTTCTCAATATAATCTCCCAACATTTTTTACATTGAGTGCAATATCGAATAGTCTGATCAGCCAATTTTGCCTCAAATTCATAATCAACTAATTTTTGTCTCATAGTTTCTCCTTTTGTATTCGTTGTGAGCAAACTTCTCTGCTCGTTGTTCCCATTTATTATTATTGTGAAAATCCAATCCATTATGCACAGCCATTTGACCTGCTTGGTTGTATTTCTTGAGATACTTCTTTAGTCCTAGTCTTTTACAATCTAGGGCATGGCATATCTCATGCAACAATGTTATAATAAATTCTTTTTTAGTAAATTGTGGATTCAATATAATAACATCATCCTCTGGTATATACTGACCTTTAACTTGGAAAGCATAAGTTATAAAAAACATTGTGTCTAAATTATAACTCTTTATTATATTGGTTATTTCATCTAACTTTAATTGCATTATTCTTCCGTGCATGAAAACTCCTCCTCTTCTTCTTCATTCCAAAAATCGGAATGCTCCCCACATTCTGTACAAATATCATAGTCTCCATATTTTTCTGCCCCACAGCATTCTGATCTATCCATTTTTCTGCTCCTCTTTTAGTTTTTTTACTTCTTTTGTTACATAATTAATCCGATTTATAAGCCTTGTCAAAGTATCAAGTACATCATACTCTAAATCTACAAGTTCTTCAATTATGTGCTTCATTTATCTACCTCTGTTTTTAAAAGCATAAAGTTTATTGAGACTTACTGCTTTATCTCTATAAAAATCTAGCTTATAGTTAGTGATGTTTAGTTCTGTTTTAAGTTTTGCTACCCATAACATAGGTAGGCAAAATATAAGACCTAATATAATTGAAAGTATAAAAGTCATTTATTCTCCTCTTCCAAACTATCTATATATATTTCATATTGTTTTTCGATGTGCTTTATAGATTCATCCTCGCCATTGTTAATTAACTCTGCTCTAAGATCAGCATAGCAAAATTCTTCTTTACTCATAAGCTGAGAGTCTTCATTGTTAGAATGGGTTTTGGTATCATCTGCACATTCCATTAATACAATATCTGTTAATGTGTTATTGGTTATTTCGTCATATAAATCCTCACATACTTCATTTATATCACAAACTTCTGTATCGTAGTTTTCTCGTAAATTCACATTAACATCATCTAAATCAACACCATGATGTTCGCATAAGTCTACGATCTTTTTTATTAGTTTACTTGCTTTCATTATTTTCTCCTCTAGTTAATTTAAGTTGTAAATAGTACCACGCTCTTTTTAATTGATAACCTAAGTAGGTTTCTTCATCTCTTAATAAGTGATATGTGTCTGTAGCAATAAACCATTCTAATGATTTATCTTTTAATTGATAATGTATTTCTTTTTTATCTTGATTCATTTGTTCTCCTTTAGTTAATTTGAAATTATATAGACTAAATATAAAAGTCAATATTTTTTTTTATTATAAAAATTATGTTCAAAAATATAAACCAAAAATATAAAAACCAATTTCTATAACGTTAGAGTTTTCAAATCTCTAATCTCTAATTGAGAATCAGTCTCAATAAGGAATATCATTGAAATTATCTGCTTTATTTTTTAGCCTTAGTAAGTATTGCCTAAACTAAAAAAATCTCCATATTCGTTAAATTTGAGCCTTGTTTTTTCATTTTAGATAACAAAAAACCCCCTAAAAAGGGGGTTAATGTTTATTTGAATATTTTTAAACCTATATATCTAAAAAGTAAAAATCCTAATATCATAAAGGTTAATTCTATTAATGTTATTATCATTTACACGCCTCCAAAAATCTTTTTTCGTTAAATCTTGGATTTTCTTCTTTTAAATATTTCACCAAATCATTAATAAAATTTTCTTTATTAATTAAGTCAACTTTTAAATAAGAAGTATCTATTTTCATTTTTGTAGCTTTGCTGATAATTTTAGCAAGTTTTATATAATGTTTTTTACTCATTTTATTTCCTTTTGTTTTTGTACCCAAAAAACCCCTTAAATGAAGGGGTTTGTTTTTGGGTTATGTTTGTTATTTTATCCGATGAATTGAGTATTTCCTGAAGTTAATGCAATTGCATCTTGCCGAAATAATTTCGCTAACCTTTTAAGATCTTTAAGATCTAGAAATTCTTTTGAAGAAAAAACAAAAGTACAATTTTGTTCCTCTATTCCTTCCCAAATTCCAACCCCTAAAGAATTGACATATATTATAGAGTTATGTCTTTCAATAAAAGAAAGCATGGCAGATTGAAATCCTTGCCATTTATGATTCGGTAAAGGTTTGTTTCCTACGTTCCTTCCTATTGTAATAGTATGAGTTGTAGGGTTTACCAATTTAGGTTTAAACCCTTTTTTATTTACTTGTTTGATTGTGTTTAGATCTAACATTTTATTCCCTTTTAATTAGTTTTTTCACCTAAAAAAGCCGTTATATGAACGGCTTTAATAGACTTTTGTTTTATTGTTTATCTATGAGCATTGACATAATTATTCTTAATCAACCATTGACCAAAACATAAATCCAAATCATAGTCTTTTCTTTCTAAATACTTATCTTCAATCTTTATATATTCATCCCATTTTCTATACTGCTTATCTAAAATATTTTTAGTCATGTTATCAAGAGTACTTTTCAATTTTGATTCAATGGAAACTAAATGAGCCCAGCTAGTGTCTTTTCTTTCCAATAGATTAATTTGAGCTTTTAAAATGTTTATAGCTTCATTTATTCTTATGATGTTTAATTCGTTCATAATGTTTCCTTTTGTTTAGTAGCTAATACCTAGCTTATTATGTATGTTATCAATTTTATCTTGAACTTTACCTTGTTTAATCTCAAGTTTATATATTTTATTCTCTAGCTTAAAATATTGGTTTTCAGCTTTAATAGTCCAATAATCATTTTTCTTTTGTTCATCCTCAATTTCCCACATTAAACCTTCTAATCTTTCAATTTCATCTTGATATGTTTGGAATCTTAATTCTAAGATATTTAGTAAATCATTCATATTCAAACCCTAACCTTCCAAACCAAAGTGACTTATTTTACCCATACCTGATTTACTTTTTAGGATAATTGGTTTTGTGTAAACTTCCTTTCCTTCCCTTATATCTTTTATTTTTTCTATTATGTTTTGAAACATAGAAAAAACTTCTTTATCTCTTAATCCTTTTATGTCTTCTAGTTGTAGCCTAATAATTTCATTTTGTAAGCTCTTTAATTGATAATCCATTTTAAATCCTTATGTTAATTAGTTAAGTAATATTGGAAAGTAACATAAATATTTCAAATGTCAAATAGATTTATCTATTTAATTGACTAGCTTTGTTTTTCACCTAAAAACAAATTAGGCAATTGTTAATTATATATATATATGAGTAATAAAATATTTTATCGATTGGACTTTAATCCTTATGCGAAATTATCCCATATAAAGCAAGTAAAAAAGGTAAAAAACTTTAAAATAAAATTGGACTCTTTTAGCTTAAAGCAAGTTAAAAAATCATTAATTTTTGTTTAAGTAGTAATGGAGTATAGGTCTTTTTACTACTCAATAGGGTAGGGTGGATGAGCGTTTTGAGCGATTGAATAGTACGCATTCCCCATAAAATAAATAAAAACAAAGTCCTACAGTCCGTTCCGTAAAAAAGTTCAAAAGAAAGTCCATAAAGCCTTGTATAAAAGTCCAAAGTTCCGTATAATATACCATAATGAGTGTTAATATACCATCAAAGATCAAGCCAGCTATGGTTATTGCCATAGACCTTCTTGTTAATGACCCAGAGGCTAAAATAACAGATGTTGCAGAGAAAGCAGGGGTTACAAGAGCTACTGTGCATAATTGGTTAAAAGACCCTGAGTTTGTAGAGGTGTTCTATCAGAAGTATATGGTTGTATTTGGTTCTAGGTTGCCAACTGTGCTTAATAGTATGGTTCGTGAGGCTGAGGCTGGGAATGTGCAGGCTGGTAGGTTAGTTTTAGAACACTCAGGTAAACTTATTAAACGAGTTGAGGTAAACAACCATCAGAGTCCTTTTGAAAAGTTCCTTAGCTCCCAAGCATCAGATATGGAAGAGGTTGAGGTTTTAGAGGCTGACTATGAAGATGTAGAGGCTTTACCTCAGCGACCTGTGGTTCCAGAGAAACCACCCACCAAGAAAGAGCTATCTACTCAACAAAAGAAAGCAGATAAGAAGAATGAAAAACGTAGAGAGGCTAGACGTTGGAGGAAGAGAGCGAAAGCCGTAGGTATTGGTAAGCCAAAAATGGGTAGACAAACCCCAGCACAAAGAAAGGCTTGGCAGGAACAAATAATAAAAAGAGAAAAAGCACTCAATATTGCTTCTTAAAGGTCTTAACGTCATAAGACTTACATTCAGGACATTCCTGATCCTTATCAACTTCAACAGCTAATACTTCCCATATCCATTGACAGGTCATACATATACAGTTTATGAGCTTAAACTTCTTCAATTTATGCTTTTCCCCATTGTTCTAGCTCTGCTGAATATTTTACCAACTCTTCCCATAGTTCTTGATTAAAAGGCATATCAAAGTTTAACATTGAAGTATCCATGGAGTTTTTAGCTAAAAAACCCAACAAATCATTGTTCATTAGGGATAGCTCCTGCAATCTTTCTAGTTTTTTGTTTAATGCCTCTATTGAGGACTCCTGAGCAGATAAACATTCAAGCAATAAGCGTAATAAATGATCTTCTATTCTATTCATGCCCTAATATAGCTTGGGTATGCTCTTTAATACAATGTTTATTATTTTTTTAAAGCTTTATTTACGTCTTGAATAAACTTTTTATCTATTTTTTTCTTGTTTTCTTCAGTAGTGCCTATAAAGTTTCTTACATTAGTTCCTGAAACTGTTGGAAAGTCACCCTGATTGTGACCATAGCCGTACTTCTTTATAGTAAGAGTGCCTTTGCCACTTTTTAAGCTATTGTACATTTCTCCAGTATTAAAAAGAGCTTGCTCACCTGCACGATAAGAGGTTTTACCTAGCTTTAACCTTTTCCCATCCGTTCCAACACCTTTATCTATATTGTTTCGTGTACCTTTTACTGTATCTTTTGCATATCCACTTAGATAGTCATCAATTAGTTTAGGCATCTGTTTTGCAAGTTTATTAAAACTAAAAGTAGTTAATACCTTAATTTTCATTCGCTTGCTTTGGATTTTCTATATCATTTACAGATTTGTTTTCATCAATAATAACTTGTGCTTGGTCAACTGTGAGGTCTTTATTATCACGAACCATTATTTTTGCCCTAGTAGTTAGGTTGTTTTGAATATCAAACTGATCTTTTAATATCTGATCCTGTACTGTTTTAGGATAATCAATTTCTTCAAAGTCCACTCCAAACTGTTCTGGAAGTTCAATACCATTGTATCCTGCTATCACACGCTCAACATTGTAAAAATCCTGTTCATACATTCTCCAAAGAGCAATATCATCGTAGTAATCTTCTTTTCTCTCCATATCCTTAATCATTAGTGATATTCCACTAGGAACTTCACCACCAGACTCAGCAAACTGTATCCACAAGTGATTATTAATAGCTACAAGCTCCATTTGAAACTTTATATTCTCTATGGCTTCCATAATATTGCCTGATGGACTTGTTATATTGTAAGCACCATCTTCACCCATGTCTAAGATTGTATTGGAGCCTGCTCTTAGCATACTTTGGTCTGCTCTGAGTCCTGTAACCCACGGCTGACCAAACATATTAAACCTCATACCTAAGTTCATTTCAGTAAGAGCTATATTTACCTGCTCATTGCAGTTTACAATATCAGAGGCACCTTCAACAAAAAAAGAGTCTATCTGATCTTCCCTGTGGGTAAAGACAAAAGGAATAATGCCGTAAGGGTTAGGTATTTCACTTAACATCTTACCTTCTTCATCCATTAGTCCATATTTTTCATTATCCCAGTACTCCCATTGCATATTATCTGTGTTGGATAGGTCTGCTGTGTTATTTAGCAATGGGTATACTATAGAACTAGGCACAAATGGGTCATCATCAAAGTAAACCTCAAAATAATAGATAGGTCTATAGTCAAAGTAGCCATCTTTCCAATGAACTCTGTTAGCAACAGTACCTAAGAGTCTAGTCATTCTTTCTGAGTGCTTCATACGAACATTTTTAGTTGGTATCAACTGCTCATAGCGTTCTGTAGCATCACCTACGTTTCTTTTTGCTCCTAAACTATAGATACGGCTTATCTTGTTGATAAATTTTCTTGTAAAGTTGGTTACACTTGGTGGTATCTCCCTAAAAGCATCTCCATTAAAGTAGTTGGTTATATATTGCTCTACTGAAACTCCAGAATAGTAGTCTAAATGTTTTCTTATCTCATTTCTCCTAGCATGGGAAATCATTAGCTTTGTTTCTAGTAACTTATCTTTTAATACTCTTTGAATCATCTTTGAATCCTCTTCATTTCGTTATTCCTCATAGGAAACCTATTAGTTATAAAATACCTAAAAGCATCATTTCCGTGGTCATGGGTACCATCTTTTAATGGTTCTTCTTTTATTGGCTTCCCATCTTCACTTTCAGGGTATCTGTATTCCTCAAAATCTTCTATTAATTCTGTACATTTTGTGTCTACATGAACTCTCCTTATTCCATCTGCACTTTCAAAAAAACCTCTTGCGTATGCTATACTAGCAACAAGATTTCTACTCATCCTATCTCTTGCTGATATAATTCTTATTCCACTACGTCTAAATATCTCCATATCTCCAGCACCACTCTGACCTTGAACATTACTACCAGCAGGGTCACCATAAAAAGACATGACAGGATAACCTTTGGTTTTAATCATCTTTATTAAATCTTCTGTTTTTATATTTTGTTTATGCAGTATGGAGTCAAATACACGAATATGCTCTAGTTCTCCATCCCAATATGTTTGTAAAAACAAAACTGCTGGCATACGATAGCCAAAATCAATAGAGCAGTATGTAGGCAAGTTAGGATCGTATGGAAAGTCTCCAGTATCTAAGTCTCTGTTAAAATCCCAAACCTTACCCTCAAACACAGAAAATTCTGCTCCGAACTCTTGTCCAAAAAGTTCTTTAGACATATTTCTTTTTCTTTCTATAATAGCAGGGTCATTTAATCCTAATGGAAACTCGTGTTCATTTACCCATGATGGAGATGTATGACTTTCCCACATTGGATCATCTGCTCCTAGTTTAAACAAATCATATATCCAGTTTCTACCCTCTGGTGTTGTTATGAATATAACTTTACCTTTCCTACCTGCAACTGTTGGAGATAAATACATATCCCAAATTTTCTTATTCATCTTGGCAACCTCATCAATTACCAAGAGGTCTAAACCTTCACCAACAAGACTTGATGGGTTATCTGCTGACATTCCTTCTACGATTGTACCCCATTTAAAACGAATGTACATATCTTTTTCTGATGCCTTGTCTACATCATCTGCATGACCAACAACCATACGTTGCCAAATTTCACGAAATATCAACCTAGCTTTTTTGTATGACATCCCTACCACCCAAATTCTTTTGTTTGGCTGAGATGCTACATAAGTAGCTTCCATTGCACTTGCCCAAGTCTTACCAAATCTCCTACCACATACCACCACTTGAAATCTAGCATCTTGTTTTTTAGGGTAATGCAAAGGCATTTGACCACTATGAGGTTTATATCCTAAGTAGTCAAACCATTTTTTCTTAAATTCGTAATTTTTTTCTTGCATTAGAATACTTAACTAACTTACATTATAGCATATCTTTAATGCAAGGATAATTCTTGCATAATTCATAACTCACTAAAGAGGTAAAAATGTCTGAAGAAAAGACCATCGAGCCAGATGTAAAACAGGAAAACGTCACACAAGGCGAAAACAATGTACCAATTTCAAGATTAAATGAAGTTATTTCAGAAAGAAATGAACTCCGTGAGATGCTTGAATCATTTAAAAGTAAAGAGGAAGAGGGTAAAAGAGCAAAACTTCAAGAAGAAGAAAAATGGCAAGAACTCAATGCAGAGCTTGTTAAACAACTTGAATCCTATAAACCCTATAAGGATAGATGGGATTCAATGGATAAAAAACTTCGTGAAGGTGCTTTAGCTCAACTTCCTGAATCAAAACGAGAAAAATTTTCTAATGTTGATACTGAAGTTCTTTTAAATATCGTTGAAGAGTTTACAGAAGCAGAAAAAGTAAACCCACCTGACACTAAAGGCACAATTCCTACCGATAGAATAGGAGATTGGACTGATATGTCAAATGAAGAAAGAAGAAGAAACTGGGGTACAATATTAGAGTCATACATGAAAAGGTAATATAAATGTCTAAACATTATCAAGGTTCAGCTAGTACAGTAGATGTAACAGATAGTACTGGAAGTGAACAATATTTTATTCCTCAGATTTGGTCTGATGGAATATATAAGTTTTTTGAACGTAAAACAGTATTCAGAGGATTAGTTGATGACTACTCAGCATTAGTGCAGGGTAAAGGCTATGGTGATATAGTTCATATTCCAGAAATGGCTCTTATTTCAGCTAGTGCAAAAGGTGCAGGTGCTGATGTAAGTTATGATGCTACTGCAACAACTGAAACTCAGCTAGCTCTTAATAAACATAAATATGTCGCTAAACTTTTTGAAGATGTGGCTTTAATTCAATCAGAAGCTGATTTAGTAGAAAAGTACGCTAGAATGATGGGTGAGGCTCTTGCTCGTCAGGTAGATGCTGATATATGGGCAGAGTTAGATGGTCTTAATCAGTCTCAAGCTTTATCTGCTGATGATACTTTAACAGCAGGTGTATTTGAATCTGCTCTAGCAACATTAGGTGAAAATGATGTACCTTACATGGATGGAGAGTGTGCAATGGTTGTTAATCCAACTTTATTTGCAGACATTCTCAATCCTTCTGCTGGTATTGCTCAGTATTTCATCAGAAATGATGCTGTTGGAGAAGGAAATCGTGGTTTAAGGTCTGGAATGGTTGGCTCACTTTATGGAATTGATGTTTATATGTCAAACACAGTTTCTACAGGTGGTACAGCTAGTACAATTCCGGGTGCTATATTCCATAAGTCAGCGTGTGCTTTTGCATCACAGCAGGAAGTTAGAGTTCAATCAGAGTATTCGATTGATGCTTTAGGAACTAAAGTAGTTTCTGACTTGCTTTATGGAGCAAAGTTGATTGATGATTCTGATAACATCAAAGGTGTAAAGTTTACTAACGTAAGCTAATCATAGTTGGGGGTGGGTTTATCCTGCCCCCAATCACTTGGAGATATTATGCAATATTGGAAAGAAAAAAAATCAGGTAAAGTAGAAAGAATTGAAGATACTGTTATCTTTGAGCATCCTGAAAAATTAGAAGAACTCAAAAAAGATTATGAGCGAATTAATGGAGAAGATGATCTTACTCCATACAAAGAATCAGTTGAGGAATCTTCAGAAGAAGAATAAATAAATAATCACAAGTCTCGTTCACGCTTGTGTCATAGCTTAGAGAGGGAGAAAAATGGCAGACCTACATAGACATTCAGTACAAGAAGCAGTAAACGCTACAGTTGGTGGTTCATGGACAGTATCCACAGCAGGAACAGCAGGAAGCTCAGCAGACGTAGCAAACACATCACACAAATTATTATCAAGTAATACATCAACGTTAGGTGTATATTCAGCAGTAGAGATATATTACAACTTTACTACATCTGAAACAAATGTAAATGCTAGTAACGATTTACTAATACCAGCTAATACACAATTTTTTATTACAATACCTAGAGGGTTAGGTAATACTGTATATTTCAACTTTAACTCTACTAGCACTAATACAGGTGCAGTAAGAATGGTGGAGATTTAATATGTTTGGAACTATGGGGCAAACCAATGTCAAAAATCTTGGCAATGGTGGAACAATGGATGGAGATGTCACTATCACAGGTGACTTAACTGTTTCAGGTGGCATATCATTAAGTTTAAATGAGGTACTGCAAGGTACTTCTACAATAGATATAACCGATACAGAAGCATTATTAGTTAGAAAAGATGGCGATGGTGGTGATGTATTTGTAGTAGATACAACAAATTCTAGGGTGGGTATTGGCGAAAGCTCTCCAGATCAATTATTGCATTTAAAAGCAACAAGTGGTTCACAAGTATTACTTCAGAGAACTTCTGCTGATACAAGTAGTATTTTAGGAGCAATAAATTTTGGAGCATCAGATGGAGACGAATATTTAGCTACAATTATTTCTCAACATGATGGAGCAACAGATTCAGCGTATTTAGCATTTCAAACAGAAGCAACTGGTGGTGCTAAAACTGAACGCATGAGAATCACTTCTGCTGGTAAGGTTGGCATTGGAACTAACTCTCCCTCAAAAGGTCTATCAATCGAAAGTGCAAATAGTGGTGAAGGCATTACAATGAAATCAACAGCTACTGAAGGTGATGTCCAAATGAACTTTTTTGCTGATAATGGGGATCATTTTTGGACAATGGGCGTAGATGGAACTGTAGATAAATTTGTAATAGACAATAGCTCTTTAAATGGAACTCATTTTGTAATATTAGATTCTGGAAACACAGGTATTGGACATTCTGCTCCAGCAACTACTATGCACGTTGTTACTACAGATGGAATAACAGTTAGTGATACTGCAACAGATAATACAAATCCAACTACAGCAGATGGAACAACAGATAAGCATTTAACAATACAGCGTTCTGCTATTCGCTCTCATGCACCTACTAATGCTAATTCTAATTTAAATATTGGAATGAAAGGTGGTAACGATATTGGTGCTGGTGCGATAATATTTCAAACAGGCAATACTGAAGATGAAAGGATGCGTATTGAAAAATCTGGAACAATAGAGCATATTGGTGCATTAACTCAACGTTTATATGTTAAACATATGCACTCAGATGGTACAACTTTATCAGGTTGGGTAGGAACTGGAAGTGCTTTGGGAAGTGCTGGAAATACTGATTTGATGTTAAGAGCTAATAACTCTATTTATTTTACTGTAAATAATAGTGGTACTTCTGCCAATACTCGATTAATTCTCGATGACAACTCCAGAATTTCACTAAGTAATAATGATGGTGGTTCAGACAATACTGTTTTTGGAGGGTTAGCTGGTAATGCACTTACTACAAATGGTGATGAAAATGTTTTGATCGGGCATGAAGCTGGTAATGATATGACTACAGGAGAAAGAAATGTGGTTATTGGCTATCAAGCTGGTGATAGAATGACAATATCCACAAGAAGTGTAGCCATTGGATATGGAGCATTAGGAACAGAAGATGTTGGAGATAGGTCGATTGCTATAGGTTTTAATGCTTTACATTCTCAAAATTCTGATTCAAACAACGAAACAACAGGTAATGTAGGAATTGGAGTAGAGGCTGGATTCTACAACCAAACAGGACAGTATAACACTCTTATTGGAACTGGTGCTGGTTTAGGAGCAAGTGGGCAAAGTAATAACAATAATACAGCAGTTGGATATTCTGCATTAAACGTTGTTACTACAGGAAGCCATAATGTTGTTATAGGGAAAAATAGTGGAGATGCTGTTACAGATGGCTCATATAATGTTTTTATGGGTTACTTTGCAGGTTCAACTACAACTTCGGCTGAAAGAACAATCGCTATCGGATCAGAAGCCTTAGAAACAGGAAATCATACTCATACAGGAACTATTGCTATTGGAAGTAAATCTTTGCAAAGATTAGTTTCGGGAAGTGGTAATACATCAGTTGGCTACTTATCATCAACAAATTTAGTAGAAGGAAACTACAATACAGTATTGGGAGAAAAGGCTTTTGATGCTGGTCAAGAAGATTCTCAATGTGTAGCTATTGGATATGAAGCCTTAACAAATGCTGATGTAAGTGATACAGGAAGTGCAGTATCTACTCATAATACAGCAGTTGGATATGCTTCGGGCGACGTAGTAACTACAGGAACAAAAAATACTTTAATTGGAAGTGCAACCGATCCATCATCAAATGCTGGTACTAATCAAACAGTAATTGGATTTAGTGCAACAGGAGTAGCAGATAATTCAGTAACTCTTGGTGATGCAGATGTAACTGCTGTTTATATGGCAGAAGATAGTGGTGCTACAATTTACGCTAGTAATGGAGTTTTTATTGATGATACACCTTTTATTACAGTAAGAGATTCAAGTTCTTATTCTGCTGGTACAGGTGGCGGGATAGCCCTTCAAGGATTAGATAGTGATGAAAATCTTAAACAATTTAGTTCAATTCAAGGATATTCAATAGGTAGTAATAATGGTGGTCTTGCAATTTATACTCGTGATGCTGGTTCAAATAATTTAGCTGTTATAGTTGATAATAATAGAGCAGTAAAACCTGGAGCAGATAGTGCTTATGACTTAGGCACAAGTTCTTTGACTTGGAGAAACATTTTTGTTGAAAATATAAAATTCCCAGGTACACAAGTTGCAAGTGCAGATGCAAATACTCTGGATGACTACGAAGAAGGTACATGGACACCAGCTTTTCCAGCAAACACATTAACAGGAACTCTACAAGGCACTTATACAAAAGTAGGTGATTTGGTAACAGTATTTTTTAATGGTCAATCTTTGGATTATGATGGCTCTGGAAATTCAAACATAATAATTACAGGCTTACCATTCACAACTGCTAGTTCTGATATGGGTGTTGTATTTACAAGTAGTGTAGCATATTGGGCAGTAAATATTACAGGAACAGGAGTTATACAAGGATATGTAGCATCAAATACTTCACAAATTGAGTTATTTGAGGCTGTGGATAATGGAGCAATGACATCGGTAAAAGAAGATCAATTTAGCACAAGTTCTGGAAGTGCTTTAAGATTCACACTTCAATATAAAGTTTAATTGGATAATTAAAAAGGAAAAATAATATGGCTTTATCAAAAGTAGAAAAAGATGATTATGAAGTAAGAGGTGAGTGGAAACATATTCAGATTCGTACTAAAACATCAATAATGGAAGATGGAAAACAAATTTCATATAAATATAGTAGAAGAGTATTAAATCCAGACATGGATGTATCTGGAGAGTCAGCGGAAATACAGGCTTTAGCTAATGCTTTGTGGACAGATGAAGTGAAGAAAGCTTATGAAGATAGTAAGAAAGAAGATTAATTAACAAACAAGGAGTCAATAATGGCTAAAAAAGAAAAAGAAAAAAAGCCAGTTCTTAACTTCGATGACAAAGAATATGTTATTGAGGATATGACTGATGAACAAAAATCAATGCTTAACCACATAAACGATCTACAAAATAAGATGAATACCAATCAGTTTATGGCAGATCAATTAGCTGTAGGTAAAGAAGCGTTTATTGGAATGTTAAGAGAATCATTAAACAAGGAAGAAGAAGCCGAGTAATGATTGTAAGACGATGTGCCTATGACCACGATATAGTCATACATAAAAATAATAAACCAAACATGGTAAAGACTATTGAGCTAAGTGATGGTACTCTAACCACTATTACTTACCCCAATGCTTACAATTATTTTTTAGTGGTTGATGGTGAAATTGTTAAAAAGTCAAATTCCTTTTCAACAATAGAAAACGCTTATGTGGCTAAGTGTGCAGAAGTGCATGACGATGGTCATGGGTGCATTGATATAATTAGACATAAACTAGTAAACAATAAGGTAGTGGATAGATGAGATCACCAATATCTAAATTAGTAGAGTGGCAAATAAAAACAGGACAACTTGATGGTTGGACTGCTTATCATTTAGGAGCAGGAGCTTTTTTCTGCAAAATATTCCAATGGCTAAATTGGAGTGATTTATGGTGTGTTTTAGGTGTTTTGATACTTGGTATAGCTTGGGAGATTTTCGAGTGGATAGTAGAGGATTATAAGCCTTATGGCACTAAAAAAATATGGGCATACAATACAATGGCTGATATAGTTGTAGAAACTGGTATAGCTTGGTGGATGGTGCTATGAACAAAGTAATTAAAACATTGAAGAACGGAGATTTTGAAGTTGTTAGTACGAGTTATGATATTCCTGTTAAGTATATTGACAGTACAAAGTTGTGGAAGTCAAGGTTGGATAGTCGCAAATATACCTCTCACACCACAGGATACAGTTATAAATACAGTTTTTATCGAGATAGTGGATGCTGATTCTGTGGTTCATTGGTTTCATGGCAATATCAGCGATTATAGTAATTGGTGTTATAGGCATGAGCAACTGGAAGAAGTAAGGATTAAATGATGGGTGTGGCAGAAATAATTGAATTATATGGACAGCTAGGAGCAATGGGAATAATGACCATTGGGTTTTTATTCCTGCTTAACAATTTAGTCAGATCGCAGAAAGATCAATCAGAAGATTTAGATGTAATTAAACAAGATATATCAAAAATGCAAACAGAGATAAATTCCGTTTATTCAATATGTGTAAAATTAATTGACTCTATTAATGGTTTTAAAGGAAGTATTAATGATAAAATGGATCGTAGACATGAAGCTATGATGAAAGAATTAGATGATTTAAGTGATAAAATTAGTTATATGTCTGGAAGAATAAATGGTGGGGGTAAACATTAATGGATAGTTTAAAAGTTGCTTCAATAAGCTTTGCAAATTATGGAGCTTATTTAGCTGAAATTAACTTACTATTACAATGTATCGTAGCAATAATGAGTATAATATACTTAGGAATAAAAATAAAAGGAAAAAAGTAATGGACATTAAATCAATGTTAGTAAAGGTTGCTGAAGAGCAAGCAGATAAAATGAAAGAACAAGCTGTAGGCTACACCCAATCAGAAGAGTTTGCAGGTAAAATGGCTCAGTTAATGAATGATAAAATAAACATTCCATTTGTAAAAGAAGAGAAAGAAGGCGAACTATTTAAAGAGTTTGCTGAAGTAGTACAAGATTTAATTGCAGGTATATTTAAAAAGTAATGCCTAAGAAACGTGATCCAAGATTAGCTAGGTATGGACTAAAAGGGTACAATAAGCCGAAGCGTACTCCTAATCATCCTAAGAAATCTCATGTAGTTCTTGCAAAGGTTGGCAGTAAAGTCAAACTTATTAGGTTTGGTCAGCAAGGTGCTAAAACAGCAGGTAAACCTAAAAAAGGTGAATCTGCTAGAATGAAAGCAAAACGTAGATCATTTAAAGCTAGGCATCGTAAGAACATAGCAAGAGGTAAAATGTCAGGCAGTTACTGGGCAAATAAGGTGAAGTGGTAATGCCTAGAAAAAAGAGACGAAAATCAACAGTAAATAAAGCAGGTAACTATACAAAACCTGCTATGAGAAAAAGACTTTTTTATAGAATTAAAGCAGGTAGCAAGGGCGGAAGAGCAGGGCAATGGTCTGCCAGAAAAGCTCAAATGCTTGCTAGGGCATATAAAAAAGCTGGAGGAGGTTATAGATAATGCCATTAAAGTCACCTCAAAAGAGTTTAAAGAAATGGACAAAGCAAAAATGGGGATATGTAACTAAGAGTGATGCAAAAAAACCAAGAAGAAAAAGGGGGCGTTACCTACCTGAATCAGTTAGGAAAAGTCTCAGTCCAAGCGAAAAGGCTTATACAAACAGGCAAAAGAGAAAAGCTTCTGCCAAAGGTAAGCAACGAGCAAAGTACAGTAAAAAAGTAGCAAAACGAGTAAGGAGATCATAATGCCAAAGGGAAAAGGATATGGCTTCGGAAAAGCAAAGCCAAAGAAAAAACGTAAGATGATAAAGAAGGGAAAGAAGAAGTAATGTATAAGTTCGGTAGACGGAGTCGAGAAAGACTCAAAGGGGTGGATGTTAGACTGGTAAATGTGTTAAATGAATTAATTAAAATGATGGATGTTACTATTATTGAAGGACTCCGTTCTGCTGAACGTCAAGAAGAACTTTTAGCAAAGGGAGCTACTAAAGTAAAGTACTCTAAGCATATGGAAGGTAAGGCAGTTGATTTAGCACCATACCCAATAGACTGGGAAGATAGAGATGGCTTTTACTATATGGGTGGAATGATTCGTGGTATAGCTAAACAAATGGGAGTGGACATAAGATTTGGTGGAGACTGGGATAGCGATGGAAACACTAGAGATAATAATTTTGATGATTTAGTTCATATAGAGATAAAAAGTTAAACATTACCCTTGTATTAAAAAGATTTATAACATAAGTTAGGAACAATATGGCATACTGTACTAATAGAGATTTAAAAGATGTATTTCCATCAATAGATGAATTTGACACTAAAACCCCTCTGTATGGATGGGTTGAGCTTTTTTCACATGGTGGATATAAATTATATGAAACCTTCAATGCTGGTTTAGTTACTAACTTATATCAAGATGGTGAAGATCTAACTCCATATAATAAAGTAGAAAGCTACTCAGATTCTACTGCAAATACTGATGAAGCTGTTGATATTATAGAAACAGCAATAGATGTAACTGATAGTAGTGTATTTGGATATGGAGATATTATAAAGGTAGATGATGAAAAAATGTTAGTTACGAACATATCTTCAAATACCTTAACAGTAAAAAGAGGTTTCTTAGGCACAACTACAGCTACTCATAATACTGGAGTTGATGTTTATATTGGGGTAGAGTGGTCAGAGCCAAAGCAATGGCTGTATAGTGGAGGTAATGATTCTGTATTGCTTTATGAAGCTAATGCAGTAAACCCAAATGATCACTTATTGGAGTCTGGTGAAGATTGGGAAACGTTAAGGACACGATATATATCCAATGCCGAAAAGTACCTTGATTCTAGGTTAGATGGTAGGCTACCCCGAAAACAGTTCAAAGACAAAGATGGTAACTATGATTACTCTATAGTAAGAACAACTGCATTAATTGCTTGTTATTTTCTTATTAGAGCAAGTGATCCTACATCTGAAGTAGGTAATGCTTTATTTGAAGAAGCAGAAAGAAACATACTATCGTTAAATGATGGTAGTACTAAGTTGTCTTGGCAAGTTTCAGGTGACGCTAGTAAAGGAGTAATTAGACAAGTATCCGTAAGTGGTGCTATTAACATAGTAGACACAAGAGGTCACTACTATGATGTGTATGATAAAGTTGGTGTAAAGATTACCACAGGTGGTGCAATAGGAACTGCTGTATACTCTGTTTGGCACAAAGATGCTGATAAACTAGGTTCTGAAAGAATGAACAATAGTGAAGTAGCAGACTATACAGAAACCATCAATGGTCAGTATCAACCACTAGCTAATGATGTTTACATTAGGTTTGCAGGTGATACAGCAGATACAGCTACACTAAATGACAAATGGGAAATAGAGTTTTTTGGTAAGAATGAATCAGTAGATGATACAGGTATGCCATACTCAATTAGGATGACTAGAACCTAATGGCAATTACGTTTGTTAACATTTGGGAAACAAAGATTTTGGATACTATTAGAACTTTTTTAAATAATGAGTTTGCAGGTAGTATCCCAGTATATACAGGAAATTTTAAGGATATGGGTAATCAGTCCATACGTCTTAATCCAATAGGAAGTGACTTACTTCGTATTGATGCTACTAGAGCAGAAACTAGAGAATACATTGTGGATGTGTCTTATACATTTAAAGAAAAAGTATTAAAGAAAGATACTTGGGAACATATTTTAAGACAGGTTTCACATATAGAGGCTTTATTTCACGATAATTACAAGGGTTCAGGTAATACATTTTACGATGGAAGATTTGAAACAACTCGAATAAATGAAAAGACAGAAGAAGAAGAAGCGATTGAAGGGTTGAATGTAATTAGATGGGAATGGAGGGGAACTTACACAGGGAATACAACATAGGAAAGTAATAAGGATTACTATGAAAGTAAAATTAAAAAAAGATGTAAAGGTATCAGACATACCTAGAGTTAGTGGAGAGCATAAAAGATTGATCAATGCTTTATCCAAAAATAAAGAAGCAGAGCTTGAAGTTATGTTAAAAGGTATGGATGCCTTTGTTGAAGAATCTTCAGCTAAGTTAAAGAAAGGAGATAAGTAATGTCAAATTTTTATAGTTCAAAAGAATTAACAGTTGGAGTTGGTTTAGATGCTAGTACAGTAGGATCACCTTTTGCTGGTTCATTTACTCAAATAGAAGCAGATAGTGTAGCATTTCCTACATTTAACGATCTACTTGTGGAAAGAAGAGGTGGCTCAGGGTCAGGAACTCTTATAGCAAGTTCAGATGTATTTCATTATACACCCGGAGCAACAATAGAAGTTTCTATTAGTGGATATATGACAGATGAATTGTTTCCTATTTTAACAGCAAATGCTTTTGGAAAAGCATACAGTAGCAATGTATTGTCAATAGCAAATGCAGATGTAGCAAATACAACATTTGAGCATGGAGCAACTTCTGCTAATGAAAAAACATTATCATTTGCTTTTAATGGAATTGGTGGAACTGGATTTGATGATTGTGTTGTAGTCCCCGGATGTGTAATAACAAGCCTTGAACTAACTGCTGATCCTAATGAGGATGGTGGTAGAATGAAATTTAGCTTAACTGCTACATCTAGAACTCCATTAACTCAAGGTAGTACATTTACTACAAGTGCTAGCAGTATGAGTGCTTATAGCACAGCCTATACATTTTTAGGTGATTTTTCAGATCATACTAAAGTAAATAATCAAACTGCAATTTTAAAAAGCTTTGCAATGACTATTGAAAATCCAGTTGTATTTTCTGGTAATGGTGGCTCAGGAGGAACAGGGGCACCACAAACATATATAAGGTCTATTCCTGAATTAAATGTAACATTAAATCCTATAGTTAAGTATGATGCAAATTTTGATGATTTATGGGAATTAAGCAGGAATCAAGGAACTTCAATAGCAACTCCAGCATTTGAAATGTCTGACAACGGAACTTATAATCATGCTGATGCTACTAGAAGTATTTACATTGCAGATGCAAGTGTTCAAGAGTTATCTTGGGATGAAGGAGATTTTTTAGGACTTAATGTTAATATGAAAGTAAGAGGAGATGCTGATCCATCAATTTACTTTAAATACGCATAAGGAATAAACAATGAGTAAGCATAAACTATCTACTGGAAAAGAAATAAAACTAAAAGAAATGTCTGTAGATGATATGGATTACTGCAATGATCTACCTCAAATGAGATATGAAGGTAATGAGATTGTAGCTATAACCAATCTAGCAAAAGCAAGAACTGCTTGGATTAGAAAAGGTGTAGAAGGAGCAGATGACTCTTTCATTAAAGCATTGACAGAAGAAGAAAAAAACGAACTGTCTTTAGCTGTACAAGAGCATCAACGCTTGGGGGAATAGAATCCCTCACTCTTGAAACAAACTTCTTACTAGATAAAAGATGTGAGGGGGGTAGGTATCACCAATACCCCTACAAGGCTCAAATTCCTATCTTAATCGAGGGAAAATATAAAACTCGTATGTTTACATCGGATGAGGATGTTTGGACTGTGATAGAGCTAATTAAGAAGGAAACAAAAGAACATAATAAAGAGGGCAGGAATTTTAACATTGCTGAATCAGTAATGGCACAACTGCCCTTTTTTGCTTGTACCAATATGATGCTAGATTCAACCTCACAAAAAGACATAGCAAGATTTATGTATGCAAGACAATTTAAAATATCTCCATATAAAGGGAGTTATGGAGATCAACCTAAAAAATGGGTTGAAAAAAGTTTTCTATTAACAAATTTAATAGAAAGACAAAAAGCAAAGGCAATGAAAAATGGCTGAACAAAATACAATAACTATACGGTTTGGTGCTAGAGGAGATAAGGATGTTATTGATGCTATTAATAACTTAGATAAATCAACAAAAAAACTTATAGACACTCAAGCTAAACTAACAAATACAGGTAAGTCTAGAATTAAACAAATGACTTCATCTCAAAAAGCTATGACTGTTTTAAATACAAAGTTAAAAGCTTTAGATTTAAGTTTTAAAAAAGTTGGAGTTTCAAATAATTTACTAACAAAAGCATACCAAGGTCATAGAGTATCTATTGAAAAAGTAAGGCAATCTACTAGTAAATTTATATCTGAAGAAGGAAAAGCTGATATATCTACAAGAATACTTGGTGGATCATTCGCTGTTTTAAGATCAAAAATGCTTTTATTTAATTTTGCTATGGGGTTAGGTATTAGGCAAATAGGTAGATTAGTTGGTGAAGCCTCTAGAGTTCAGGCAATGGAAACAGCATTTAATACTTTATCTGGGGCAACTGAAAATTCATCTATTGCATTAAGTAAATTAACAGATGCAACAGATGGAACAATGGCATCTTTTGATTTATTTCAGCAAGCTAATAATGCAATGATTTTAGGTGTAACTAAAAATTCAGATGAAATGGCTGAAATGTTTGACATTGCTCAAAGGCTTGGTAGAGCGTTAGGTAGAGATACTGCAAGTTCTGTTGAATCTTTAGTTACTGGTATTGGTAGGCAATCAAGACTTATGCTTGATAATATTGGTATTATTGTAAAATCAGAAGAAGCTTATGAAAGATTTGCTCAAGCTAACAATACAACAGTAGATGCTTTAACAGATGCTCAGAAAAAACAAGCTTTTCTTGAAGCTACTATGGAATCTGCTAGGGCAAAAGTAAAAACTTTAGGAAAAGAAACTCTTACTACTAAAGACAGATTTGATCAATTATCTGCTTCATCTGCTGATTTATCTACTGAAATTGGAAAAACACTAGCTCCTTTATTTGGCAGTTTGGCAAAAAATACAACTAATGTTTTTGGTAATATGACTGAGTTATTAAAAATATTTAATCATACAAAAGGAACAGCATTAGAGTTTGCTTTGGCTAC
>LULM01000307.1_pt1 | contig 31165 bp, 28 predicted proteins | sample 728151 | NCBI WGS metagenome assembly LULM01 (sample SAMN03860289, study PRJNA289734) | marine metagenome | biome: seawater column; feature: ocean; material: water; isolation source: Red Sea water column Station 149 - depth 200m | place: Saudi Arabia: Red Sea | collected 2011-10-15 | depth 200 m
CCTCGGTGCCGGCGTCGACGAGGCGCTGGTCACCATCGACCGCGAGGTCCTCGGCCGTACCCCGCTCGCGGACCTGTCGAGCACCGCGCAGTACACCTGGCGCGCCGTGACCCTCGGTGAGGGCGACGTCGTCCGGCGCGAGGAGTTCGGGGCCGTCATCGGCGTACCCCAGCTGCTCGACGTGACCGGCGACGGCACCGCCGACCTGATCGCCAACATCCGCCTCGTCGGGGTCGGCGTCAGCAGCACCGACGGCTTCTCGGCCACCCCGCGGCTGGAGGTCGTGCGCATCGGCGACGTCAGCCAGGAGCTGCCGATGAGCCTGCAGGCCGTGCTCGACCTCGCCGTCGAGCGCTTCGGGCCCGTCGACCTCTACGTCGCGAACGCCGGGGTCGGCCTCGGGCAGGGCCTGGAGTCCTCGGAGGAGGACTGGAGCACCTCGCTCGACGTCAACGTCATGGCGCACGTCCGCGCGGCCCGTCTCCTGGTGCCGGGCTGGCTCGAGCGGGGCCGGGGCTACTTCCTGAGCACCGCGTCGGCCGCCGGTCTCCTGACGCAGATCGGCTCGCCGACGTACTCGGTCACCAAGCACGCTGCCGTGGCCTTCGCCGAGTGGCTGTCGGTCACCTACGGAACCCGAGGCATCGCCGTCAGCTGCCTGTGCCCGATGGGGGTCAACACCGCCATGCTCAACGGGGGAGCCGACTCCGACGACCCGACCGCGCGCCAAGGTGCGAGAGCGGTCACCGAGGCGGGCGGCGTCCTCGAGCCGCTCGACGTGGCCGACGTCGTCCTCGACGCGATCGACGACGAGCGCTTCCTCGTGCTCCCGCACCCGGAGGTGCTGGAGTTCTACCGCCGCAAGGCCTCCGACTACGACCGCTGGCTGGCCGGCATGCGTCGCTACCAGGACACGCTCGCATGAGCGCCGCGACGACGCCGCGCTGCCGGGCGGCCCTGTTCGACTTCGGCGGGGTGCTCACGACGAGCGTGCTCGACGCGTTCGGCGACCACAGCGAGCGGATCAGCGGCGACCGCGGGCTGCTGCTGCGCCTGTTCGGTGGCCGTGACGCGAAGGCCAAGCAGCTCCTCGTCGACCACGAGGAGGGTCGTCTCGACCACGACGGCTTCGAGGCCGGGCTCGCCGAGCGGCTGCGCGCCCACGGCGTCGAGGTCGAGGCGGAGGGACTCGTCGCGGGGCTGCAGTCGGGCCTGCGGCCCGACACGGCCATGCTCGACGTCGTCGCCGACCTGCGGGCCGCGGGCGTGCCCGTCGGGCTCGTCTCGAACTCGCTCGGCCGCGACTGCTACGCCGGGTACGACCTGCCGGCCCTCTTCGACGCCGTGACCATCTCCGGTCAGGAGGGCGTCCGCAAGCCGTCGCGGCGGCTCTACGAGATCGGCTGCGAGCGCCTCGGCGTCGCGCCGCACGAGGTCGTCATGGTCGACGACCTCGCCCAGAACATCGTCGCTGCCGAGCGTCTCGGGATGGCTGGCGTCGTGCACCGCGAGGCGGAGGAGACCGCGGAGCAGCTCTCGCAGCTGCTCGGGGTCGACGTGAGGAGGACCGCCGCACTGCGGTGATCGAGGGGGAACAGCACCACCCCGGAACGGCCACCCGGCCGGTCCACCCAGCACAGGTCCGCCCGCCCGGGCGACCACTCTCAGGAGGACACATGAACGTTCGACGCTTCGGCCTCGGCCTGGTGGCAACGGCGGCGCTGGTCGTCACCGCCGCCTGCGGCAGCGGGGACACCGGTGGCAGCGGTGGTGGCGGAGGGGACGACACCTACACGATCGGCATCGTCAAGTTCGCCTCGAGCGAGGAGACCTCGGAGGCGGCCATCGCGGCGTTCCGTGAGGAGGCCGAGGCCAAGGGCTGGAAGACCACGGCGGTCGACCCCCAGGGCGCGGTCGAGAAGGCCAACGGCGCCATGCAGGACTTCGTGCAGAAGAAGGTCGACCTCATCGTGACCGCCGTCTTCGACAGCAAGACGCTGACGGCCGGTGCGCAGGCCGCGAAGGCCGCAGGCATCCCCGTCGTCTCGATCTCCGGCGGCACCACGGACGGCATCACCGCGAACCTCGACTCCGGCGTCGCGGTCGGCGCGCCCGTCGCGAAGCAGCTCGTGGAGGACATGGGCGGCAAGGGCGAGCTCTTGGTGATGGGCTACAAGAGCGGTCTGCCGTGCATCGGTCGCGAGGAGGCGCTCGACGACGCGCTGAAGGGCACCGACATCAAGGTCACCCGCAACGAGGTGCCGATCCCCGGCCAGGTCGAGGGCGGGACGCAGTTCGCGCAGGCCTGGCTGGCCAAGCACCCGAAGGGGTCGACGCCGCTCGCGATCTGGGGCTGCTTCGACGACCCGGCGCTCGGCGCGGTCTCCGCGGCGAAGTCCGCCGGGCGCGACGACGTGAAGATCTACGGCATCAACGGCACCCCGGCCGCCATCAAGGCGGTCGAGGCGGGCGACATGCGCGCCACCGTCTTCCTGCAGGTGCCCGAGGCCGGCAAGAAGTTCGCCGACATGGTGCCGGAGTTCATCAAGGGCGGCGTCGACGCGGAGCCGCAGGAGGTCGAGCTGCCGAACATCCTCGTCACGACCGACTCGGTCACGCAGTTCCTGGCCGACAACCCCGACGCGACGAAGTAGTCCGATGACCGACACGTCCTCGAGGGTCCGGCCCGCCGGCCCGACCCCGACCGAGCACCCCCAGGAGTCCCTCATGGTCGAGACGACCCCGCTCGACGGTCCGACGGCGCCGACGGTGACCGAGCCGCCGTGCCTGGAGATGTCCGGCATCTCCAAGCAGTTCGGCGGTCACCAGGCCCTCAAGGACGTGTCCATCGCCCTGCACCCGGGCCAGGTGCTGGCCCTGTGCGGCGCCAACGGCGCGGGCAAGTCGACGCTCGTGCGCATCCTCGCGGGGGTGGAGAGCGCCGACAGCGGCACCATCCGCGTCCGTGGCCAGGAGGAGAGCATCGCCACCCCGGGCGACGCGACCCGGCTCGGCCTCAGCTTCATCCACCAGGAGCTCAACCTGGTGCCCAAGTTCACCGCGCTGCAGAACATCGCGATGGGGGCCGACCACACCCGACGTTCCGGCGTGCTCGACCTGCGCGGTCTGCGTCGCAAGGCCCTCGCCGTCATGGACCGCATCGGCTACGCCGTGCCCCTCGACGCCAAGGTCGAGCAGCTCTCGGTCTCCGACCGCTGGATGGTCTCGCTCGCCCGGTCGCTGATGCGCGACGCGCGCATCGTCGCGATGGACGAGCCGACTGCCTCCTTCACGCAGGAGGAGGCCGACCGGCTCTACGGCATCGTCGACGAGCTCACCGCCGACGGCGTCGGGATCCTGTACATCTCGCACCGGCTCGAGGAGGTGCTGCACGTCAGCGACGACGTGACGGTGCTGCGCAACGGTCGCCTCGTGGGCAGCTACGCGGCTCGCGACCTCGACGTCGCGAGCCTCACGCGGCACATCGTCGGCCGCGACGTCGACGACCTGACCCACCGCGTCACCGACACCGACCCGACGACCGCGCCCGTGCTCCTGCAGACGTCGGGCCTGACCCGGGAGCCCCGGGTGCGCGACGTCGACCTGACGATCCACGAGGGGGAGATCCTCGGCGTCGCCGGCCTCGTGGGCGCCGGCCGCACCGAGCTGGCCCGGCTGCTGATCGGCGCCGACCCCGCGCAGTCGGGCAGCATGACGCTCGACGGGACGCCGTACCGGCCTCGCTCGCCGTTCGACGGCATCAAGGCCGGGGTCGCGCTGGTGCCGGAGGAGCGACGCTCCCAGGGGCTCGTGCTGCGCAGCTCGGTCGCCTCGAACATCACCATGGCCTCGATGCGGGATCCTCGCCGCCGGCTCGGCACCTTCAGCCCCCGCCGGGCGGCCGCGACGGCGCGCGACGCGGTCACGCGCTTCGGCGTGAAGACGTCGTCGGTGCACGACGCCGTGGGCCACCTCAGCGGCGGCAACCAGCAGAAGGTCGTGGTCAGCAAGTGCGTGCTGACCGGACCGCGGCTGCTGATCCTCGACGAGCCCACCGTCGGTGTCGACGTCGGCGCCCGTGGAGAGATCTACGACATCATCCGCGACCTCGCCGCGTCCGGGACGTCGATCCTCATGATCTCCAGCGACTTCGACGAGCTCGCCATCTGCGACCGCGTCGTCGTCATGCGCGAAGGGGCGCTGACCCACTCGGTGCCCGCCTCGCGCGCCACGAAGGACCACCTCACCTCGCTGTGCTTCGGGACCACCGAGCACCTCGGCACGACAGAACAGGACCCGTCATGACCGCTGCACTCGTCGACGTCCCCGTCCTCCAGGCACCGCCGCGCAGCGCGCGCGTGTGGCGCTGGTTCGGCCGCTACGGCGCGCTCCTCGTGCTCGCGCTGCTCGTGGTCGGCACGAGCGCGCTGGAGCCCGAGACCTTCGCCACCTGGGACAACTTCATCAACATCCTCAACCAGAGCGCCCTCTCGGCGATCATCGCGATGGGCCTCACGTTCGCCCTCGTGACGGGGGAGTTCGACCTCAGCATCGGCAACGTCGCGAGCCTGTCGGGCGTGCTGGCGTGCACCGCGATGGTCAGCCACGACGTCTCGATCCCGGTCGCGTTCCTGCTGGCCGTCGCCATCGGTGCCGCGGTGGGACTGGCGAACGGTCTCGTGGTCACGCTGCTCAACGTCAACGCGCTCGTCGCGACGTTGGGCATCGGCACGGTCGCCGTCGGCATCAACTACGCGGTGGCCGGCGGCCTGCCGGTCAGCCTGACCGATCCCGGGCCGTTCATCCAGATCACGCTCGGGCGCTTCCTGGGCATCCCGTACCCCGTGTTCATCATGCTCGGCCTCGCGGCGGCGCTGTGGTTCGTGCTCAACCGCACCGTGCTGGGCCAGTCCATGCAGGCCGTCGGCGGCAACCCGGTGGCGGCCCAGCTGTCGGGCATCCGCGTCGACCGGGTCCGCGTCGTCGCGTTCGTCATCTGCGGCATCTGCGCCGCCCTGACGGGTCTGCTGCTCGCCTCGCGCACCGGCAGCGCGGCGGTCTCCGGCGGCGACACCTACCTGCTCGCAGCCTTCGCGGCGGCCTTCTTCGGCTCGGCGGTGCTGCGCGACGGCGAGTTCCACATCATCGGCACGCTCGTGGGCGTCATCACGGTCTCGGTGGGCTTCAACGCCATCGCCCTGATCGGCCTGGAGACGTACTGGCAGTACCTGTTCCAGGGCCTGCTGCTCATCCTCGGCGTCGGGGTCGGCTCGCTCGCCCGGCACCGTGCCGCGGCAGCACACTGACTGCACAGTTTCTGAACCTGAACTCGGATTCATGTTAGGATGACGACCATGACGGACCGGCCCGCAGCCCAGCACGAGGAGCTCGTGCTCGCGGAGCGCCTCGGCGGGGTGCTGCTGCTGACGCTGCACCGCCCCGAGCGGCTCAACGCCTGGACGAACGCGCTCGAGGACGCCTACTACGGCGCCCTGCTGGAGGCCGACGCCGACCCCGACGTCCGCGCGATCGTGGTCACCGGTGCCGGCCGCGGCTTCTGCGCCGGCGCGGACATGGAGGACCTCGCCGGGGTGGGCGACGCCACTGACGAGCAGATCGACCGCCCGCACCCGAGGCACCTCCCGCTCACGCTGCACACCCCGCTGGTCGCCGCGGTGAACGGCGCCGCCGCCGGCCTCGGGATGGTCGAGGCGCTCTACGCCGACGTGCGGTTCGCCTCGCCCCGTGCCGTCTTCCTCACCGCCTTCGCGCAGCGCGGGCTGGTGGCCGAGTACGGCATGGCGTGGCTGCTGCCGCGGCTCGTCGGGCACGGCCGTGCCAGCGACCTGCTGCTCTCCGGCCGTCGGGTCGACGGCGAGGAGGCCGCCCGCATCGGCCTCGTCGAGCACCTCGTGCCCGCCGACGAGCTCGTCGAGCGCGCCGTGGCGTACGCCCAAGGCCTCGCGACGTCCTGCTCCCCGTGGTCGATGGCCACGATCAAGTCCCAGCTGCTGCTCGACGCCGAGCGCAGCTTCGCCGAGTCGGTGCGGTCGGCCGACGCCCTGATGCGCGAGTCCTTCCGGGGCTCCGACATCGCCGAGGGCGTCGCCAGCTTCACCGAGCGGCGCCCCCCGGTGTTCGCACCGCTGACGAAGGAGATCTGATGGAGTTCGCACCGAGCCAGAGGTCCGTGGAGTACCAGGAGAAGCTCCTGGAGTTCATGGACGACTACATCTACCCCGCCGAGTCGATCTACGCGGCGCAGATGGCGGAGTCGGGCAACCCGAACTTCCACCCGCCGATCCTCGAGGAGCTCAAGACCGAGGCGCGCAAGCGTGGGCTCTGGAACCTCTTCCACCCGCACGAGCGCGAGGACTGGGGCTCGCCCGGCCTGAGCAACCTCGACTACGCCCCGCTGGCCGAGATCACCGGCCGCAGCCCGTACATCGCGCCCGAGGCGATCAACTGCAACGCTCCCGACACCGGCAACATGGAGGTGCTCGAGCTCTTCGGCACCGAGGAGCACAAGGAGAAGTGGCTCAAGCCGCTGCTCGCCGGCGAGATCAACTCGGCCTTCTGCATGACCGAGCCGGAGGTCGCCAGCTCCGACGCCACGAACGTGCAGCTGCGGATGGACGCCGACGGCGACGAGTACGTGCTGAACGGCCGCAAGTGGTTCGCCTCGAACGCGCTGCACGCCAACTGCAAGGTGCTCATCGTCATGGGCAAGACGAACGTCGAGGCTGCGACGCACCGCCAGCAGTCGATGATGGTCGTCCCGCTCGACACCCCCGGCATCACGATCGTCCGCGGCCTGCCGGTCTTCGGCTACATGGACCGCGAGGGCCACGCCGAGATCCTGTTCGAGGACGTGCGGGTGCCCAAGACGGCACTGCTGGCCGGCGAGGGCGACGGCTTCATGATCAGCCAGGCCCGTCTCGGACCCGGTCGCATCCACCACTGCATGCGCTCGATCGGCATGGCCGAGCGTGCGCTCGACCTCATGATCCAGCGCGCGCAGAGCCGCGTCACGTTCGGCGAGCCGGTCGCGAACCGCTCCAACATCCAGGACTGGATCGCCGAGGCGCGCATCGAGATCGAGATGATCCGCCTGCTGACGCTCAAGACCGCGTGGCTGATGGACACGGTCGGCAACCAGAAGGCCCGCGTCGAGATCGCGGCCATCAAGGTGGCGGCCCCGCAGGTCGCGCTGAAGATCATCGACCGCGCCATCCAGGTGCACGGGGGCGGCGGCATCACCGACGACTTCCCGCTCGCCAGCTTCTACGCCCACCAGCGCACGCTGCGCCTGGCGGACGGTCCGGACGAGGTGCACAAGCGCACGCTGGCGCAGGTCGAGCTGCGCCGCATCGACGCGGACTGGAACAAGAAGAAGTGACCGGGTCGCTCGACGGGCGCACCGCGATCGTCACCGGGGCGTCGCGGGGCATCGGCCTCGCGGCCGCCGCGGCTCTCCACGACGCCGGTGCGAACGTCGTGCTCACGGCGCGGACGGAGGAGGCGGCCGCCGAGGCCGCCGCCTCCGTCGGCCCGCGGGCGGTGGGCGTCGGCGCGCACGTGACCGACGAGGACCTCGCCCGCGCCTGCGTGGAGCGGACGATGGAGCGCTTCGGCAGCGTCGACGTGCTCGTCAACAACGCGGGCACGAACCCGGCCTACGGGCCGGTGCTGCAGCAGGACCACGGCCGGTTCGCCAAGACGCTCGACGTCAACCTCTGGGGCCCGATCCTCTGGTCGCGGCTCGTGGTCGACGCCTGGATGGGCGAGCACGGCGGGTCGATCGTCAACACCGCCTCCATCGGAGGCCTGTCGGTGGGCCCCGACCTCGGCGTCTACCACGTGTCGAAGGCGGCGCTGATCCACCTGACCAAGCAGCTCGCGATCGAGCTGGGCCCGGGCATCCGGGTCAACGCCGTGGCCCCCGGAGTCGTGCGCACCCGTCTCGCCGAGGCGCTCTGGAAGGAGCACGAGGCGGCGGTCGACGACCGCACCCCGCTCGGGCGCATCGGCGAGCCCACCGACGTCGGTGCGGCCATCGCGTTCCTGGCGTCACCGGCCGCGTCATGGATCACCGGCGAGACGCTGGTGATCGACGGCGGCCAGATGATCGGCGCCGGCGCGGCGCTCGACCGGCTCGCGACCCAGGGCGGCTGAGGTGACCACGACCGAGCAGGGCGCGGCCACGCAGGGCCCGGTGACCGACGCCCCGGCTCTCGACCTGGCCGTGCTGGCAGGCCTGCTCCGGGCCGACGGACTCGAGGTGGACGGCACGCTCGACGCCGTCCGCGTCGGTCGCGGGCAGTCCAACCTCACGTACCTCGTGTCCGACGACGCGGGGCACCGGTGGATCGTGCGTCGCCCGCCCCGCGGCGAGCTGCTCGCGTCGGCCCACGACGTGCTCCGCGAGCACCGGATCCTCGCGGCGCTGGGCGCCACGTCGGTGCCGGTGCCGCAGGTGCTCGGCCGCTACGTCGACGCTGCGCTCGCCGAGACGCCGGTGGTCGTGATGGAGCACGTCGACGGCCTCGTCGTCGATCGCGAGGAGACCGCGCACGATCTCGGCATGTCGCTGCGGGCGGCGATCGGGCCCTCTCTCGCCCGCACGCTCGCCGCGGTGCACGAGGTCGACGTCGACGAGGTGGGCCTGGGTGACCTCGCGTCACGTGCGCCCTACGCGCAGCGCCAGCTGAAGCGCTGGTCGCGCCAGTGGGAGGCCTCGCGCACGCGCGACCTCCCCCGCCTGGACGCGATGACCGACCTGCTGCGACGTCGCGCGCCGGGGCCGTCAGCGCACGAGGGCCGCACCGTGGCGCTCGTGCACGGCGACTTCCACATGCGCAACGTCATCCTCGACCCGGACCTCGGTGACGTCGCGGCGGTGCTCGACTGGGAGCTGAGCACGTTGGGCGACCCGCTCGCCGACATCGGCAGCCTGCTGGCCTACTGGCCGGAGGCCGGGGACGGCCCCACGCTGATGTTCGCGGCGTCGGCACTGCCCGGCTTCGCCACGCGCGAGCAGCTGGCCACCACCTACCTCGAGGCGTCGGGCCGTGACCGCGCCGACCTCGACTACTGGCACGCCCTCGGGCTCTGGAAGATCGCCGTCATCGCCGAGGGCGTCCTGCGCCGTGCGCTCGACGACCCGCGCAACGCCGCCGACGGCGGACCCCCCACCCCCCAGGCCGTCGAGCAGCTCGTCGAGCGCGCCTGGGCGGTCGTCGAGACCGCCGGCCTCGACCACTGACCACACCCCCGCACCCACCCGTTCGTACCGAAGGAGCAGACATGACCGAGACGCCGTACGTGGGCGACTTCCTGAAGGACTCGCCGAGGAACTGGGGCAAGTGGGGCCCGGACGACGAGGTGGGCTCGCTCAACTACCTGACCAGTGCCGAGGTGCTCCGCGGCGTCGCGGAGGTCCGCTCCGGCGAGGTCTTCACGCTCCAGGTCCGCATGGGTGACCCGTCCGGCGATCCCGTGTGGCCCGGTCGCGAGGGCATCCAGCGCAGCAACGTCATGGACGAGGGCTTCTTCCAGCGTGGTGAGGGCGTCGAGACGCCCGGCGGCGCGCACTACTCCGACGACGTCGCGACGATGTACCTGCAGGCCTCGACGCAGTACGACTCCCTCGGCCACGTCTGGTACGACGGGCAGATCTGGAACGGCTACGACGCGGCCACGACGGACGGCGCGATGCAGAAGGCGTCGGTGCTGCCGATCGCCGAGCGCGGCGTCGTCGGGCGTGGCGTGCTGCTCGACGTCGCCCGGCACCGCGGCAAGGCGGCGCTCGACAAGGGGGAGACGTTCACGCACGAGGACCTGCTCGACGTCGCCCGGGCGCAGGGCTGCACGATCGAGAAGCACGACGTGCTGGTCATCCGGACCGGCTTCATCGGCTCCTTCTACCGCCAGTCCGCCGAGGAGTTCTACGACGGCTTCCTCGAGCCCGGCCTCACCTACAGCCCCGAGCTCGTGCAGTGGTTCCAGGACATGGAGATCCCGAACCTCGTCACCGACACCATCGCCAACGAGGTGACGGTGGAGCCGTCGTCGGGCGTGACCCTGCCGCTGCACAGCGCGCTCATGCGCAACCTCGGCGTGGCGTTCACCGAGATCGCCTGGCTCGAGGACCTCGCGGCAGAACGAGAAGATCTCGGCCGGCTCGGGCAGCCGGCCCTTGCCGGTGTCGGCCCCGGTGAGGCGGCCCTCGGCGGGCTCGACGACCCGCCGCCGAGCACTTCCAGCGGACCTCGGCCCAGCTCGCCGACCTGCTCGCTGCGCCGCCGGTGGTGCGTGTGCTCGAGGCGGTCGACGTCGCGGACCCCGCATGAGCGTGGAGGCGGCCCGGCCCGGCCGGGCCGCCTTGCACCTCGGACCCTCGTTCGTTAGAACAGCACCATGACCGACAGATCCGCGACGGAGCGCCTCGACGAGGTGCCGGCGCTCGCGGACACCTCGGGCATGAAGGAGCCACCCACCACGGCGCGTGGCGTGCGCACGCGCGCCGCCCTGGTGGCCGCGGCGCGCACCGTCTTCGAGCGCGACGGGTTCCTGGCCTCGCGGCTGACCGACATCACCGCCGAGGCGAAGTGCTCCATCGGCACCTTCTACACCTACTTCACCTCCAAGGAGGAGGTGTTCACGGCGGTGCTCGAGGCGGCCCAGGACGACATGCTGCACCCGGGGATGCCCCGCGTCGACGACGCCGACGACCCGGTCGCCGTCATCGAGGCCAGCAACCGCGCCTACTTCGAGACCTACCAGCGCAACGGTCGGCTGATGCGGCTGCAGGAGCAGGTGGCGACGATCGACGAGGACTTCCGTCGGCGCCGACTCGAACGCGGCGAGGCGTTCGCGCGGCGCAACGCGAAGAGCATCGAGAAGCTCCAGCAGGACGGCCGCGTCGACGCCACCCTCGACCCGATGATGACCTCGCGCGCCCTCTCGGGCATGGTGAGCCGGCTGGCCTACTCGAGCTTCGCGCTGGGCGAGGACTGGCCCGTCGACGACCTCGTCGAGACGTCGACCCGGCTGTGGGCCAACGCCCTCGGACTCACGACTCCCCGCTGAGTCAGAGCTCGAGCACCAGCTTGCCGGTGTTCCCGCCGTCGAACAGCATCAGCAACGTGTCCCCGAAGGCGTCCACGCCGCCGCGCACCACGGTCTCGCGCGCGACGAGCGAGCCGTCGCGCAGCCGTGCCGAGAGGTCGGCGATCGCCTCCGGGTAGCGGTCCTCGTAGTCGAAGACCACGAAGCCGGTCATCGAGGCCCGGTTGACGAGCAGCGACATGTAGTGCGCCGGGCCGGGCGCCGGCTCCGTGGCGTTGTACGTGGAGATCGCGCCGCAGAGCGCGATGCGTGCGCCGCGGCGCAACGTGCGCAGGGCGCTGTCGAGCACCTCGCCGCCGACGTTGTCGAAGTACACGTCGACGCCCTCCGGAGCGATCGCGCGCACGGCGCGGTGCACGGCACCCTCGCGGTAGTCGATCGCGGCGTCGAACCCCAGCTCCTCGGTGAGCCAGCGCGTCTTCTCCGGGCCGCCGGCGACGCCGATGACGCGGCAGCCGTGCGCCTTGGCGAGCTGGCCGACCACGCTGCCGACGGCTCCGGCTGCCCCGGAGACGAGCACGGTCTCCCCGGGCTGCGCGCGGGCGACGTCGAACAGGCCGAACCAGGCCGTGAGGCCGGGCATGCTGAGCGCGCCGAGCCACGTCGGCGCCGAGGCGACGTCGAGGTCGACGGGGGAGAGGTCGCTGCCACGCAGCACGGCATGATCGGCCACCCCGGTGATGCCGCTGACGGCGTCGCCGACCGCGTGCTCGGGCGAGCGGGACGCAAGGACCGTGCCGACGCCGAACGCGCGCATGACCTCGCCGACGCCGACGGGCGGCACGTAGGAGCGGACGTCGTTCAGCCAGCCGCGCATGGCGGGGTCGAGGGACAGGTGCGTCACGCGGACCAGGACCTCGCCGTCGCCGAGCGCGGGGAGCTCGGTGTCGACCACGTCCCAGGTGCCGGCGTCGGGCAGCCCGACGGGACGGGCGCGCAGGCGGACCTGCCGTGCGACGGTCATCGGCCGCTGCCCTCGGGGTACTCGGTGAAGCGACCGACCGAGTGCGCGACGCAGATCGGCTTGTCCGACCCCTCGCGCTCGAACGTCTGGCGCGTGACGATGTGGGCCGACCCGCCACCGACGTCGTCGACCGAGACGACCGTGGCGTGCATCCGGATGCGAGAGCCCACGGGCAGGGGTGCGGGGAAGCGGACCTTCTCGTACCCGTAGTTGAGGCTGTGGGCGAACCCGTCGAAGGCCATCAGGTCCTCCATGAACCGCGGTCCGAGCGAGAGGCTGTACAGCCCGTGGGCGATGGTGCCGCCGAACGCGCTGTCGGCGGCGCGCGCCGGGTCGACGTGGATCCACTGGTGGTCGCCGGTCAGCTCCGCGAACGCGTCGATGCGCTCCTGCGTGATGTCGTGCCACGCGGTGGGGCCCAGGTCGGAGCCGACGAGGTCCTGCAGCTCCTGGATCGACGTGGGACGGGGGACGGCGGGGGTCGTGGTCATGACCGGGTGCTCCTCGGGTCGGGTGCTCGCAGCCTAGATGAACCTGAATCCGGATTCAAGTACGCGACGTCGGGATCGCTCCTTGACGGTGACCTGTGACCTGGGACACGCTGTACTCCAGCTTGGACCTGAACCTGAGTTCAACTCCGAAGGGATCCCGATGACCACCGTCCAGACCGTGACCGGCCCGATCGACTCCAGCGAGCTGGGCCGGACGCTCGTCCACGAGCACGTGTTCGTGCTGAACACCGAGTACAACCAGAACTACCAGGACGACTGGGACGAGGAGGAGCGGATCCGCGACGCGGTGGAGAAGCTCACCGAGCTCAAGGGCCTCGGCATCGACTCGATCATGGACCCGACCGTGCTCGGGCTCGGTCGCTACATCCCCCGCATCCAGCGCATCGCCGCCCAGGTCGACCTGCAGATCGTCGTGGCCACCGGGCTCTACACCTACAACGACGTGCCCCACCAGTTCGAGCACCGTGGACCGGGCCTCCTGGTCGACATGCCCGAGCCGCTCACCGAGATGTTCGTGAAGGACGTCCAGGAGGGCATCGCCGGCACCGGCGTGCGCGCGGGCATCCTCAAGTGCGCCATCGAGCTCGCCGGCCTCACGCCGGGCGTCGAGCGCGTCATGCGCGCCGTCGGTCAGGCCCACGTGCAGACGGGCGCCCCGATCACGGTGCACACCAACCCGGCCAACGAGTCGGGGCTCGTCGCCCAGCGGGTGCTCGAGGAGGAGGGCGTCGACCTGTCGAAGGTGATCATCGGCCACTCGGGCGACACCAACGACGTCGACTACCTGTGTCGGCTGGCCGACGCCGGGTCGATGCTCGGCATGGACCGGTTCGGCCTGGACCTGTTCAACCCGATGCAGGAGCGCGTCGGCACGATCATCGAGCTCGTCCGGCGAGGCTACGTCGAGCACGTGACCCTCGCCCACGACGCCAACTGCTTCATCGACTACTTCAGCGCCGACGCCAAGGCCCACGCCGCCCCGAACTGGCACTTCCGGCACATCAGTGAGGACGTCATCCCAGCGCTGCTCGAGGGCGGTCTGACGGAGGCCGACGTCGAGACGATCCTCGTCGACAACCCCCGCCGGCACTTCGAGTAGATCGCCAGCGCGGGCCCGTTTGCGTGGGGCCCCACGCAAACGGGCCCGGGGGAGCGGGGACGCCACGGGCCGGCGGCGTCGAGGACGCTCGCCGGCCCGGTGGGGGTGCTGCGGGGCGGGTCAGCCCATGCGGCGGACCTTGTACGAGCTCGTCCAGATGCGCTCGCGCTTGACCGACTGGCCGGTGCGCGGCGAGTGCCAGATCGTGTTGTCGCCCGCGTAGATGCCGACGTGGTAGGCGCCGTTGCCGCCGTAGAAGACGATCAGGTCGCCGACACGCTTGCGGTACTTCGAGATCTTGATGCCCTGCTTCGCCTGCTGGCCCGCGGTGCGGCCGAGCGTGGTGACGTGGGCCTTGCGGAAGACGTAGCGGGTGTAGCCCGTGCAGTCGAAGCCCGAGCGCGACGTGCCGCCCCACTTGTAGGGCGTGCCCCGCAGGGACTTCGCGATCTTCATGACCTTCTTGTTCTCCTGCGGCGTGAGCGCGGAGGCGCTGCCGGCAGCGAGCGTGGTGCCGAAGGAGAGGGACAGCAGGAGCATGGCGACGCCGAGGGCGCGCGTGACGTGACGCATGTGGTTCCTTCACGACGCTTGCGGAACGTGACCTGTCGGGCTCGTGCTGGAAGGTGCACGCCACACGTGGTGGTAAGCCCCGAGCGCCTCGGGGGAGGCGCGGACTGCTCGGCGGTCCCGCTCCACCCTGGATGTGTTCAGCGGATCGCACGGGAGAGGGTGGACTCAGCGCACCCGTGCGCGGGCCTCCCTTGTCTGAGGCCTCGGCGAGCATAGGTGCTCGCCGGGCCGGACGGGGGCCGAATGGCCGTTCCGGTGTCTCTGGAGGAACCTCCAGGAACACCGTTCTCGCCTTGCTTTGCAGCCCAGAACGCCCTCCCCCCGATCTGGCCCCCGCAGCGCCGGTGCGGCGAAGGTCACGGCGTGCGACGGGCCGGGGGGACGCGATACCCGTCCCTCGGACCCGCTTCCGTGAAAGGATCGACGCAGTTTCGTCGTACCGTCCAGGGGCCAGCATGCTCGACGTCGTCTCGTTGCGCGTCTCCTTCGCCGTCGTGGCGGTCACGCTGCTCGCGCTGTTCTACTTCGTGGCCTACCGCTCGACCCGGTCCGCCTACGCGGGCTGGTGGTGCGTGGCCCTCGGCGCGTTCCTCGCGGGTTCGGCTGCCTACCTCCTCGACGGCACGTCGCAGCAGTGGTGGGGCAACCCGCTCGGCAACGTCTGCATCGTGGCCGGGGCCGCCTCCGTCTGGGCCGGTGCACGGGCGGTCAGCGGGCTGCGCGTCAGCTGGCTGGCGGTCGCAGCGTCGCTGGTCGTGCTGCTGGTCGCGTCGGCCCTCGACCACCCGGGCCGCAACGACTGGTCCGGCGGCCCGTTCTTCCTCGGGCTGATGACCGTCTACCTGGCGCTCGCGGCGACGGAGCTGCACCGCGCCTGGAGACGGCTGCCCGCCCCGGGGCCACGCGCCCGCGTGTACCGACCGATCCTGCGCTCGCTCACGCTCATGTGCACCGGCGTCGCGGCCTTCTACCTGGCGCGCTTCGTCGCCTTCCTCGCCGTCGGCCAGGACGGCCGCCTGTTCGACGTGTTCCTCGGCAGCCAGGTCACCACCCTCGTCACCACCGTCATGCTGGCGACCGTGTCGTTCAGCATGACGGCACTCAGCTACGCCGACGACACGATCGACCTGCGCGCCCGCGCGACCCGCGACGGTCTGACCGGCCTGCTCAACCGCGACGAGCTGATGCAGCAGCTGGCCCAGCGGTGGAACGCGCACCGGCGACGCGCGGTGCACGGCGTCGTCGTGATGGCCGACCTCGACCACTTCAAGCGGGTCAACGACGTGCACGGGCACGCGGCCGGCGACTTCGCGCTGCAGATGTTCGCCGCCGCCTGTCGCTCGGCGCTCGGGCCGGAGGACCTCGCCGGTCGCGTCGGGGGCGAGGAGTTCGTGCTCTACCTCGACCGGGCCGACCTCGACGACGCCCGCCAGGCGGTCGAGCAGGTCAGCTCGATGCTGCAGCACGGGTCGCTGCCCGACGGCACCGTCCTGCCGACGGTGAGCTACGGGCTCACCGTCGCGCGCCGCGGCGACGACCCCGACGTGGCGATCGGTCGCGCCGACCGCGCGCTCTACGTCGCCAAGAGCGAGGGCCGGGACCGGGTGGCCGTGGCCGACGGCGACGAGAAGGCCCCCGCGGCCCCGCGACCGCCTACGATCGCGCCATGAGCGACTGGCGTGCCGATCGGGTGCAGCAGGTGCGCGACCTCGTGCGGGCGGCGGCGCCCGACGCGGTCGAGGAGGTCAAGTGGCGCAAGCCGTCGAACCCCGACGGGGTGCCGACATTCTCGTGCGACGGGCTGCTCTGCACCGTGGAGACCTACAAGGACAAGGTGAAGGTGACGTTCGCGCGCGGGGCGTCGCTCGACGACCCGGCCCACGTGTTCAACGCCAGCCTCGACGCGGGCACCCGCCGGGCGGTCGACCTGCGCGAGGACGACACGCTCGACGCCGACGCGTTCACCGCCCTGGTGAGCGCGGCCGTGGCCCACAACCGCGCCTGACCGGCTCGGGGGCTGGCCCCGTCGCCGCTCGTCCCTAGACTGGCCGACGTGGACCATCCTCCGAGTACCAGCCGCGACCTCCCCCCGTCCGTCGACGGGAGGTCGTGATGGACACCGGCACCCTGCTCAACCTGGCGCTCGTCATGGTCTTCGTCCTCGTGGGCGGCGTGTTCGCGGCCACCGAGCTGGCCTTGGTCTCGCTGCGCGAGAGCCAGCTCGGCCAGATGGAGCGCAGCGGCTCGCGCGGTCGCAAGGTCGCGGAGCTCGCCCGTGATCCCAACACCTTCCTCGCGGCCGTCCAGATCGGGGTGACCGTCGCGGGCTTCCTGTCCGCCGCCTACGGCGCCTCGACCCTCGCCCCCGACGTCGCACCGTCGCTGGAGGCGCTGGGGCTGAGCCCGGGCGCGGCCTCGAGCCTCGCCCTCGTCGGCATGACGCTGCTCATCGCCTACCTGTCGCTCGTCTTCGGCGAGCTCGTGCCCAAGCGGTTCGCGCTGCAGAAGTCGGGCACCATCGCCCTGCTCGTGGCGCCGCCGCTGTCGCGCTTCGCGACGCTCATGCGCCCGGTCATCTGGCTGCTGTCGTTGTCGACGAACGTCGTCGTGCGGCTGCTCGGCGGCAACCCGCACGCGACGAGCGAGGAGATGACCGAGGACGAGCTGCGCGACCTGGTGGGTGCGCACGAGAGCCTCGAGGACGACGAGCGCCAGATCCTGCAGGACGTGTTCACGGCGACCGACCGGACGCTGCGCGAGGTGATGCGACCGCGGGGCGCCGTCGACTTCCTCGACGGCGGCATGAGCCTGGCCGAGGCCGCGGGTGCCGCCCTCGCCATGCCGCACTCGCGCTACCCGGTCACCCGGCGGCGCTCCAGCGACGACGTCCTCGGCTTCGTGCACGTGCGCGACCTGCTGGCCGTGCCGACCGACTCCGACGCGAAGGTCGTCGCCGACATCGTGCGCGAGATCCCGGTGCTGCCGAGCACGAACCGGATCCTGCCCGCCATGGCGCAGATGCGCAGCGAGGGCGTGCACATCGCGCTCGTGGTCGACGAGTACGGCGGCACCGACGGGATCGTCACCCTCGAGGACATCATCGAGGTCGAGGAGCTGACCGGGCTGGAGCTGCTCCACGAGTCCGGCCACTACTCGACGGTCGCGGGTCTGGTGCTCGAGCGGCTCGGGCACATCCCGCAGGTGGGCGAGACGGTCGACATCGGTCCGTACCGCCTGACGGTGACCGCGGTCGACGGCCGCCGCATCGACCGCGTCACGCTGACGACGCGCCCGAGCGACGAGCCGTCCGCGGACGGTGCCGACGTCGAGGCGGAGCGGCCGGACGGCGACGAGCGACGCTGACCGCTCCGCGCCGCCCTCAGAGGAGGTCGACCAGGCCGCGCAGCTCCGAGCGCCGGGTCACGCCCAGCTTCTTCATGGCGCGGTGCAGGTGCGACTCGACGGTGCGCACGCTCACGAACTGCTCGCGGGCGACCTCGGCGTTCGACCGTCCCTGCAGCACCGCCATCACGACCTCGCGCTCGCGCGCCGTCAGCGACGGCCCGGTCGTCGTCCGCTCCGCCACGAACACCGCCTCGGGATGGAGGCGACGGAGCTCGCCGAGCTCCGCCGCGAGCGCGCGGGCTGAAGCGCCGGGCGGTGCCAGCCGAGAGGCGGCGAGCGTCAGGCGATAGGCGCCGACGACGGCGCCGTGCTCGAGCATGTCGTGCCGCAGGCTCGTCATCGCCTCGACGTCGCACGCATCCCGGGCGGCGATGGCGCGGAAGTAGAGCGCCGTGAGCGGGCTGTCCACCGTGCCGGAGCACGTCTCGGCAAGCTCTCGTGAGCGCGGCGTCGAGCAGATGTCCCTGGCGTGGATCGCCAGGATGGCCGCGGTGCTCAGCCACCCTCGACGGCGGGCGTCCTCGGCGTGGTCGAGGAGTGTCTCCGAGGCCGCCTCGGGCCGCCCTGACGACCGGAGGACGGCCGTGTGCCGCCAGGCGGCAGTGTCGTACGGATCAGGGCCCAGCTCAGGACCGTCGGGCGCCCAGGTGTGGAGCGCCGAGGCGAGCGCGGGGTCGTCGTCCCACAGGGAGAGGACGGCGGCCAGCTGCGGCGTGGAGACGCTGTCCTGGGCCGCGCCCTCCCAGGGGAGCGCCAGCGCCGTCTCGACGTACCGCCGGGCGAGACCGAGCTGTCCGCCGACGAGCATGAGCACGCCCACGCTCGACCCGACGTAGGCCACCTGGTCGAGCCTGCCGCTGGCGACCGCGTCGTCCACGGTCTGCGTCACCAGGGCGCGGGTCGTCCGCAGGTCGCCGCGGAACGCGGTCACCAGGCTCTGCAGGCCGCGCAGGCGCGGGACGAGGCGCACGACGTCGCCGGACTCGTCGGCCAGCGTCGACGCGAGGGCGAGGTCGTCGTCGGTCGCCGTGAACCGCCCGGTGGCGAGGGCGTCGTAGAGACGCGCCTCGCAGGCCTTCGCCCGGGCCAGGGCATGGGCGCCCGGGTCGTCGGCCGGGGGCTCGTGGCGGTGGGCGACACCGGCCACGACCTCCAGGACGGTGGTGGCTGCGGCCAGGGCCAGCCGCACGTCGTCGGACCCGTCGTCGAGCCGCGCCAGGTGCTCGCGCGCCGACGTGAGCAGGGACAGGTCGGACGTGAGTCGTGTCGACCGCTCCGCGAGGCCGAGGACCCGGGCGAGGGTCGGCGCCTCCGCCGTGCCGCCGGAGACGAGCTGGGTCGAGAGGTCGTGCGGGTCGGGCGCTGCTGCCTGGCGGACGAGCTGGGCACGCCACCCGAGCTCGCGCGGAACGGGACCGACCACGCAGCCCGGCGCCGGTCCGTCGACCTCGACCGGTGGCACCCACATCGGCGGCGACGCGGAGCGGGCGACGGCGTCGGACGTCCGGCGGACGTGCTCGGCGAGCAGGGCCGACACGAGGACGGCACGGCCGTCGCCGCGTCGGACCGTCCGCACGTGCCCGAGGCTCTCGAGGCGTTCGACGGCGTCCAGCGCCGCGGGGGGCAGCGTGCCGAGCGTCGAGCGCCCGGCGGTGGCGAGCGTGGTGAGCCAGTGGCAGTCAGCGGGCGGCAGCTCGCGCAGAAAGGCCTGCCACAGACCGTCGAGCGAGCGCGAGACGAGGGGGCCACGCAGGTCCCACGCGCCGTCCACCTGCGTGATCGAGCCGTCGAACACACCGTCGTCCACGAGGTGCTCGGCGACGCCGACGACGCCACCGGACAGGGCGAACACCTCGCTCAGCAGCCTCGCGCTGACCGCCCCGCCGAGCCTCTCGCGCAGCGTCGACAGCAGGGAGGAGGGTGCGAGGCTCGGGGCGTCGACCACCACCGGGGCCCCGCTGACGACCCGGGGGGCCGCCCTGCCCGCGAGGTCGGTGCGGTACGCCGCCGCCACCACGAGACCACGTCGCTCCAGGTGGCGCAGGACGGCGACGGACTGGGCGTCGAGGTGGTCGGCGTCGTCGACCAGCAACGCCGCAGGCCCGCTGCTCGGCAGCCGGCGTCGGACGGCCTCGACCGCCGCGCGCAACGGGTTGGGCCCCGCCAGCGTGGCGGACTCGAGCAGACCGCTGATGAGCAGCGCGCCGAACGGGTGGTCGCGCAGCGGCTCGCTGCCCTCGACCCGTCGGTGGGGGACGCGGCGCGACGTCGAGAGCTCGCCCAGACGGTCGAGGAGCGTGGTCCGTCCGCTGAGTCGCCGACCGCGGATCTCGATGCTGCGGCCCTCCTCCAGCGCCGTCGTCATGCTCTGCTGTTGTCGCCCTGCCACGTCCACGTCGCAGTCCCCCTGTCTCCTGTGACTCGTCGGCAAGCATGCTCCCCCGGCAGACGCAGGACCAAGCGCGCGACTACGCAAATGGATGGACGGCCTACGCAACTTCGCGCCTCGCTGTGGACCGGCGCGGCGCGGGCGCACCAGGGTCTCCCGGGAGAGCAGCACCGCGTCACCGGCACCCGCGTCGTGGACCGGCGACGGGTGCCCACAGGCGGAGCAGGACGGAACGAGGTCACCGTGGGAATGACAGCACGCATGGTGCGCATGGCGGTCTCTGTTGCCGTCGTCGCCGCGCTCGCGGTCGGGGTCGCGACGCCACCTGCGTCGGCCGACGTCGCGGGTGCCGTCGCGTCGGAGCGGGGAGACGCCACGAGCGTCTACGCCGACGGTCCGGGCCCGTACGAGGTGGCGTCCACCGCCGCGCTCGGCGACTGCCGTCTCGTCCAGCGCTGGATCCTGCAGCTCGCGATCGGCGACGCGGACCCTCGCTGCAGCGACGCGTTCCCCTACGGCTTCGACCAGCCGATCAGCTCGGTCGTCTACTACCCGCAGGGCGTCCCCGGTGACGGTCGGCTGCCTGTCGTCGACTTCGTCGGCGGGATCTTCTCCGACGTCGGCAACTACGACACGCTCGCGCGGCACTGGGCCAGCCACGGGTTCGTCGTGACCGTCTCGTCGGACTTCGTGAACTCCGGCCCGGAGATGCACCTGCTGGGGCTGGCGACCGCCCGGCGGCTCGACGCCGATCCGACGTCGCCGTTGCACGACCGGGTCGACCTCGGCCGGGTCGTGCTCGCGGGTCACTCCGCGGGTGGTGCCGCCGCGCTGCAGGCCGCGAGCGTGCCGGCCGACCTGCTGACGCGGCTCGACCCGCGGCTGCGGGTCAGCGGGACCCTGGCGGTCGAGCCGGGTCCCGGCGCCCTCGGCTCGACCGTGCGGACGCCGGTCCTCGTCCTCGCCGGCGCCCGGGACACGACCGTCCCGGCCGGCTCGTGGCCGCTGCTCACCCAGAGCGGACTCGTGCGGTCGGTGCCGGGCTGGTTCGCGACCGCACGGACCGCCGACCACTTCAGCCCGGTACGCACGAACCTGGCCGATGACGAGTTCGCCGGCATCACCACCGCGTACCTGCTCTACCGCGGCACCGGTGACGCGGAGGCGAGCACGTTCTTCGAGGGCCCCGACTACCGGCTGGCCCGCGACACGACGTTCATCACCCATCCGCTGAACCCGCTGCGCGTGCGTCGCAACGCCGCGGCCGGTGCGCTGTGACCGACATGCACCGCGGTCGCGGACGAGCGAGGTCGCCGGACCCCGACCCGCCCGACGGGAGCCGATCCCGGACGCCCTCGGAGTGCGACAGACGCCGCCCTCCAGCCCACGAGCACGACGTCTTGAAAGGACGACACCGATGACGCAGGACCTGAGACGACAACGACGACAGCGGCGCAGGCGGACGACCATCGCCGGCACCGCCCTCATGGGCCTGGGCCTGACGATGGCGGCGCAGTCCGCGATGGCCGGCGACGAGCCCGGCGGCTTCAGCGGGGCGGTCCGCAACTACGGCGTGTTCGCGGGCGCGTCGCTGCTCGACAACCGCATCAACCTGCGCGCCAACGTCGCGGAGGGCGTCGCGGTGGCCGACAGCGCGGGCCTGAGCCCGTACCAGGGCACCGGCGTCGGCTCCTACGCCGTCCCGTCGTCGATCGCGAACGACCCGGAGTCGCGCTCCTACGCCCGGGCCTCGCCCATCGGCGCCGGTGCCGTCGGGCTGAACCTGCAGATCGTGAAGGCCGAGTCGGCGGCGACCACCGTCGTCGACGGCCAGCGCGACGACCAGGACTTCGGCAACCTCACCATCCCGACCCTCGGGTCGCTCGAGGCGCTGACCGGTGCCGCGGAGGCGCGCTGGAACGCGCAGACCGTCGCCCAGGGCGGACGCCTCTCCTACGCCGAGACGAACACGGGCAAGCTGACCCTCATCGACCCGACCCTGGGGTTCCCGCTGCCGGGCTCGATCTTCCCGGTCGGCGAGGCGGACCTCGGGCAGAACACGAGCGAGGTCAGCCTCGTGCCCGACAGCGCCGTCTGCCCCGACGGGTTGGCGCTCCAGAGCGAGGCGACGTGGAACTTCGCCGACGTGCAGCTGTTCGACGGGCTGGTGGCCGTGTCGTGGGGCGGTGACGCGGGTGGACCCGACGACATCGCGCGGATCGTCGCGAAGGCGAACGGCAAGCCGGCGGGCGCCACGCTGGAGGTCCCGGAGCTGCCGGACATGCAGATCAAGATCGGCGACGCCGCGCTGAAGCTCGAGCCCGGTCTGTCGATCGAGCTCAGCCAGGTCTTCAACGGCTCGCCGGTGGGCGAGTCGCTCAGCCGGCTCGTCGACGGCGAGCTCAACTACGGCGGCATCACGAACGTGGTGGAGGCGTCCGACGGCACGCACGCCGCGGGCTCCATGAACGGTCTCACGGCCGACCTCACGATCGCGCCGATCCCGGGCGTCGCACCGAACGGCCTGGGCTCCGCGGAGCTCGGGTTCGAGCGGGTCGACGTCGACGCCAAGGCCGCGTCGGGCGGCATCAACTGCACGGGCGGCACGGACAACTCGGGCACGGACAACTCGGGCACGGACAACTCGGGCACGGACACTCGGGCACGGACAACTCGGGCACGGACAACTCCGGCACGGACAACTCCGGCACCGACAACTCCGGCACCGACAACTCCGGCACGGACAACTCCGGCCGGGACAACTCGGGCACGGACAACTCCGGCCGGGACAACTCGGGCACCGACAACTCCGGCCGGGACAACTCGGGCACCGACAACTCCGGCCGGGACAACTCGGGAGCTGACAGCTCGGGTGCCAGCACGTCGGGCGACGACGACACGGGCGGCACCTCCGGCGCCGACACGTCGGGCGCCGGGCAGTCGGCCGGCAAGGACCAGATCGCCGGTGGTGCCAACGGGATCGGGTTCAGCGCCTCGGCGTCCGGCATCAGCAGCGGCGCCGTGGGCGGCCCGCGCGGGGGCTACCTCCCGAACACCGGTGGCCCGGTCTCCGTGCCGCTGCTGCTGTGGGGCCTGGCGCTGACCGCCCTCGGTGGAGCCACCCTCGTGGCGGGTCGCCGCGGACGAGGAGCCCGGGCCTAGCCGCCGGGCCGAGCTCCCGCCGCCCATCGAGGCGGGTCGGGGTCGGTGCCGCCGTCCGTGAGGACGCCACCGACCCCGACCTGCCTCCGACCGAGGAGTGCAGATGACGAGCGACCCGCAGCAGCCCGCCCGACCGCTACCGCGCGGCGTCCGCCGAGTCCTGGTGGCCGTGGCCGTCGCAGCCGTGGCGCACACGATGGTCGTGGCCTTGTGGATCCTCCCGGACAACCTCGTCACCGAGCAGGTCTCCGGGCGATGGCTCGACGCCTACATCGAGCCCTTCTTCGAGCAGAGCTGGTCGGTCTTCGCGCCGATCCCGAAGCGCGGGACCATCGACCTCGAGGTGCGCGGTCGCGACGGTGACGGCTGGACCTCGCCGTGGGTCTCCCTCACGGCACCCGAGCGCGACCAGATCCGCTACTCGCTCGCGCCCAGTCGCTCCGCCCTGCTCACCCAGACCCTCGCGGGCTCGCTCAACGGCGCCTACGGCGCCCTCTCAGACGACCAGCGCGACGTCGTCTCGCAGCACGACACCGCCCGCACGCTGCGCAAGGCCCTGCTCCGACGGACCGTCACCTTCCGTCCGGTGCGCTACGGGTGGCGCAACGTCGTGCCCGTGCCGCAGCCCGACCGTGGCGTGCTGCAGGACCACCTGGCGCGGGTCGGGGTGCGGCCATGAGGGCGGTCGGCCAGCGACGCATCGACCAGCGCCGCGAGACGTCGAGGGTGGCGGAGGTCGTCGACCGGCTGTGCACCCAGCCGTACGGCCTGCACAGCCTCGCGGCGTGCCGGATCCTGCTCGGCATGATGTACGTCGGGGTGCTGCTGTCGAACCTGCGCGACCGACGGCTCCTCTGGGGTCCCGGGTCGTCCTGGATGACGCCCCTGCGGGAGGGCTACGGGTTCGACGGCTGGCTCGTGGGCCTGCAGCACCTGTCGGGCGGATGGTTCGACCTGTTCTACCTCGCGGTCTTGGCGGCCGCGGTCTGCTTCACGCTCGGCCGCCTCACCCGCACGGCGGGGCTGCTGCTCCTGCTCGGCTCGATCCAGCTCGTCGAGTCCGCCCCGTTCCTCGGCGACCAGGGCGACAACATCGCGCGGATCGGCCTGTTCTACCTGTTGTGGACGCGCTGCTCGGTCGTCTGGTCGTGGGACGCGCGCCTGCGGTGGGGTGGGATGGACTCGACCCTGCAGTACCTGGTGTGGACGCGTCTCGGTCTCGCGCGGGTGCTCGACCGCGACGCGGCGCGGGCGGTCGGCACGTTCGTCAGCAACGTGGCGCTCGGGCTGCTCATGGCGCAGATCGTGATGGTCTACGTGACCGCCGGCCTGTACAAGGCGCGCGGCGGGCCGTGGCAGTTCGGCACGGCGCTCTACTACCCGTTGTCGCTGCCGGAGTTCCGGCCGTTCGGGTTCCTCAACGACCTGCTCGTCGCCCAGCCGGTGCTCCTCGCCCTCGCGACCTGGTCGGTCGTGCTGCTGCAGGTCCTGTTCCCGCTGACGCTGCCGTGGGCCCCGGCGCGGCGCGTGGCGCTCGTCGGCATCGCGGGCATGCACCTCGGCATCGCCCTGCTCATGGGCCTGCCCTGGTTCTCCCTGTCGATGCTCGCCTTCGACACACTCTTCGTCAGCGAGCGCACGCTGCTGCGCGTGCAGGCGTTCGCGGTCGACCGGTGGGACGACCTCGTCATCGCCGTCCAGAGCCGGGTGCGGAGGACCGCATGACCCGTCGCGCCTCCCGCGCGCGGTCGGTGCTGGCCGCCGCGGCCCTGGTCCTCCTCGCCGGCCTGTGCCTGACGGGCTGCTCAGGTCGCGACGACGACGCGGCGCGGGAGCGCCACCCTGTACCGAAGGCCGACGCGTCCACCGCGTCACGGGAAGCGACACCGTCGGCGAGCGCCATGACCGACCCCCACGTGGGTGCCGCGCTCGAGCGGCTCCGCGCGGCGTCGCGAGCCGCGCACGTGGCCGGTGCGACGAGGATGACCGGGAGCAGCAGCACCGCGGGGGAGCGCGGGACGGTGCAGGCGTCGGGCGACCTGCGCAGCGGCGCCTGGGAGGCGACCGTCCGGGCACCGCGGACCCGGCTCGAGGTGCGCAGCCGCTACAACACCACGTGGGTGCACGCCGACCGCACGTTCTGGTTGCGCAGCGGGTACACGCCGGCGTCCGCTCGCGCCGGCGCCCGTGGCTGGGTGCTGATGGAGCGGTCGGCCGGGGACCGGCTCCGCGACCAGCTCGACCCGGGCCGGGTCCTCGGCCGCGCCGCCGCACTGCGCCCCGCCGACGTCGCCCGGGTCCGCGCGGACGAGGACCGGTACGAGGTGGTCCTCGACGACGACTCCGGCGCCCGCACGACGTTCGTCGTGACGCGCCGGGGGACCCCCGTTCTGCGGTCCGTGCGTCTCAGGGGTGAGGGGGTCCGCGCCGACTTCGACCTGCGGCTCCTCCGCGAGCCGGTGGTGGTGGCGACGCCCCGACCCGACGAGGTGGTGCGACCGTGAGCCGCGACGACGCGGGGGCCCCGGGCCGGGCGGCACGTGCCGTCGTGCTCGTCATCGCCGTGCTCGCCGTCGTGGTCCTCTTGGCCGGGTGCGGCGGTGACCGCGAGCCTGCTCCGCGGCCCGCGGCACGGGCGACCTTGAGCATCGCGCTGACGGACTACTGCGGGACGCTCGAGAGCCTGCGTGACGCGAACGCCCACCCGCCGCCGGCGCGGGAGGTGGCCCGCACCCTCGGCCAGCGACTCCAGGTGCTCGAGCGCACGTACGACCACCTGGCGCGCCTGGAGACCGACCGGACGAGCGAGGCGGCCTACCGTGCCGTCACGCGCGACCTGGGCGCCGCGCGCGGGGCCCTCGAGAGCGCAGGAGGCGACCTCTCGAACGAGGGTGTGCTGCTCGCGCTCGCGCAGATGCGGGACACCCTCGCGCGGTCGTTCGCGACCCTCGACCCGCGCCTGCGTCGACGCTGCGGGATCACCGCCGAGGAGCTGGCCGGCACGCCGCTCGACCCGCCGACCACCCCGGGGTCCGGCCGCGCATGACGCCCCGTGCCCCGTCTCGGATACCGTGGGTCTCTCAACTGCCGCCTCCCACGCGGCCGAGGCGGAAGGTGGTCACGTGCGCGTCGCCCTGTTGTCGTACCGCAGCAAGCAGCACGTGGGTGGCCAGGGCGTCTACGTCGAGCACCTCAGCCGCGGCCTCGTCGAGGCGGGCCACGACGTCGAGGTGATCTCCGGGCAGCCCTACCCCGTGGGCCTCGACCCCAGGGTCCGGCTCACGCGGCTGCCCAGCCTCGGCATCTACGACGAGCCCGACCCGTTCAAGCCGCCCGCGCCCTGGACCCTGCGCAGCGTCCCCGACGTCGTCGAGTGGGTCCTCAGCGTCACCGGCGCGTTCGGCGAGCCGCTCACGTTCACGCTGCGTGCCGACCGGCACCTGCGCGAGCGCGTGGACGAGTTCGACGTCGTGCACGACAACCAGAGCCTCGGGTGGGGGCTGCTCGCGCTGCGTCGCCGGCTGCCGCTCGTGGCCACGATCCACCACCCCATCAGCCGCGACCGCAAGGTCGAGCTCGAGGCCGCCCGCGGCTGGCGCAGGCTCTCGGTCGCCCGCTGGTACTCCTTCGTCGGCATGCAGGCCCGGGTGGCCCGACGGCTGCCGTTCGTCGTCGGCGTGTCCACCGTGGCCACCGACGACACCGTCACCGACTTCGGCATCGACCCCGAGCGCATCCGCGTGGTGCCGCTCGGCGTCGACACCGATCTCTTCACCCCCGCCGAGGCAGCCGACCGCGTGCCCGGGCGCATCGTCGCCGTCGCGTCGGCCGACAAGCCGCTGAAGGGCGTGGCCCACCTGCTCGACGCGCTGGCGAAGGTCCGGGTCGAGCACCCCGACGTCGAGCTCCAGCTGGTGTCGACCGTGGAGCCCGGTGGGGCCACCGACCGACGCATCGACGCGCTCGGCCTGCGTGACTGCGTGACCACGCACAGCGGCGTGGAGGCCGAGCACATCGCCGACCTGATGCGCTCGGCCGAGGTCATGTGCGTCCCCTCGCTGTACGAGGGGTTCTCGCTGCCGACCGTCGAGGCGCTCGCCAGCGGCACCGCCGTCGTGGCCAGCCGGGCGGGCGCGATCCCCGAGGTCGTCGGCGACGGCGAGGACGGCGACCCGTGCGCCGTGCTCGTGGAGCCCGGCGACGCCGAGCAGCTCGCGGCGGCCATCTCGGCCCTCCTCGACGACCCCGACCGACGCGCCGCCCTCGGCGCTGCCGGCCGGGCCCGCGCCCTCCGCAGGTTCGCCGGCAAGGAGCAGTGACGTGCTGACCGTCGACTTCGACCGCCTCCGCGTGGGCGCCCGCACCCGGTTCATCGACGTGGGTGCCGGTGCCGGCCGCCACAGCTACGAGGCCCTGCGCCGCGGCGCCGACGTGACCGCCTTCGACCTCGACGAGGTCGAGCTGAAGGGCGTCGACGAGATGTTCGAGGCGATGCGCCTTGAGGGCCAGGTGCCGGAGTCGGGCCGCGGGACCGTGCAGGCCGGCACCATCCTCGACATGCCCTACGCCGACGGCAGCTTCGACGTCGTGCTCGCCTCGGAGATCCTCGAGCACGTCCCCGAGGACGTCCAGGCGATCAGCGAGCTCGTGCGGATCCTGGCGCCGGGCGGCACGCTCGCCGTCACCGTGCCGCGGCACTGGCCCGAGAAGGTCTGCTGGATGCTGTCGGATGAGTACCACGCCAACGAGGGCGGCCACATCCGCATCTACAAGGCCAGCGAGCTCGACGCGAAGCTGCGCGCCGAGGGCCTGGTGCACACGCACACCCACCACGCGCACGGCCTGCACGCGCCGTACTGGTGGATCAAGTGCGCCGTCGGCGTCGAGCGCGACCAGCACCCCGCCGTCCGCGCCTACCACCGGCTGCTGGTGTGGGACATGATGAAGGCGCCCCGCACGACCCGCGTGGCCGAGAAGGCGCTCAACCCGCTGCTCGGCAAGAGCGTCGCGCTGTACTACACCAAGCCGCTCGCCTGACGTGACGCTCCCGACCACCCGCTGGGGGCCGCTCCCGCCGGCGGGGACCGCGCTCGCCCTGCCGGGCGTGCTCGACGCCGCGCAGGTGCAGGCCACCGCCGACACCATCGTCGCCGTGCAGCGGCCGGACGGGTCGATCCCCTGGTTCGAGGGCCACCACCTCGACCCGTGGGACCACCTGCAGGCCGCGATGGGCCTGGCCGTCGCCGGACGTCGCGACGAGGCCGAGGCGGCGTACGCGTGGAGCCGCACCGCGCAGCGACCCGACGGGTCGTTCGCCACCGAGTACGTCGACGGTGTGGTCACGGTGCCCGCTACCGACGCGAACTTCACCGCCTACGTGGCCACGGCGGCCTGGCACCACTGGCGCCTCACCGGCGACGTCGCGTTCGTCGAGGCGATGTGGCCGACGGTACGGGCCGCGCTCGACGTCGTGCTCGAGCTGCAGGAGCCGGCCGGTCCGGTGCGCTGGTCGCGGGGGGCCGAGGGCGACGTCGCCGACGAGGCGCTCGTGACCGGCAACGCCAGCATCCACCTGAGCCTGCGCTGCGGGGTCGCGCTGGCCGAGGTCGTCGGCGAGGACGTGCCGGGCTGGCGTGACGCCGCCGTGCGGCTGCGTCACGCGCTCGACCACGAGCCGCACCGCTTCGCCGACAAGGCCCGCTTCTCGATGGACTGGTACTACCCCGTGCTCGGCGGCGCCCTGCCCGACGCCGTCGCGGCGGCGCGCCTGGACGCCCGCTGGGACGACTTCGTCGTGCCCGGCTTCGGCGCCCGCTGCGTCGACGACAGCCCGTGGGTCACCGGGGGGGAGACCTGCGAGCTGGTGCTCGCGCTCGACGCGGTCGGCCGCGACGACGACGCGCGCCGCATCCTCGGCGAGATCCAGGTGCTGCGCCGCGACGACGCGACCTACTGGACCGGCTACGTCTACCCGGACCAGACGTACTGGCCGGTCGAGCAGACCACCTGGACCGCCGGCACCGTGCTGCTCGCGGTCGACGCCCTCACTCGCACCACGCCCGCGAACGGCCTGTTCCGCGGCGACGGCCTGCCGCTGCTGACCACCGACGAGGAGCGCCCGTGAGCGAGCTCGACCTGCCCAGTGATCTCCGCAGTGTCGCCGACGACGTCCGCGGCTTCCTGCCCGACGAGGAGGCCGACGCCCTGCGCGAGGCGGCCGGCGAGCACCTGCGGCCCGGGGGCGTCGCCGTCGAGATCGGCAGCTACTGCGGCAAGTCGGCCGTCCACCTCGGGCACGTCGCCCGGCTCCGGGGCGCCCGGCTGGTGACCATCGACCACCACCGCGGCTCGGAGGAGCAGCAGTCGGGGTGGGAGTACCACGACACGTCGCTGGTGGGGGCCGACGGACGGATGGAGACGTTGCCGTTCCTGCGCGAGACGCTCTCGCGGGCGGGGCTGGAGGACGTCGTCGACGTCGTCGTCGCGCGCTCGCCCGACGTCGCGTCGTGGTGGGGTCGCGAGCTGGACCTCGTGTTCGTCGACGGTGGCCACACCGACGAGCACGCGCAGGCCGACTACGACGGGTGGGCCCACTGGGTGCGTCCCGGTGGTGTGCTCGTGATCCACGACGTCTTCCCCGACCCGGCCGACGGCGGCCAGGCGCCGTACCGGATCTACCGGCGCGCCCTCGAGGACGGCTTCGCCGAGGTCGCCCACACCGGCTCCCTCCGCGTCCTCCGCCGCTGACCGCCCTCCCCACCCCCGCTGAGTGTGACGTTTGGGGCCCAGATCACCGCGATCTGGGCCCCAAACGTCACACTCAGCGAGGGAGGGGTGGCTCGATGAGGGCGTTGAGCCGGTCGATGAGCTGCTGGAAGCGCTGCTTGGTGTCGGCGTCGACGGTCTCGAGGACCCGCGACCGCTCGCGCAGGAGGTGGGCGGCGGGCTGGAAGCGGTCGAAGCGGTGGCCCAGCACCGTCTCGGCCTGGTGGACGATGCGCCGACGTGGCGGGGTGCGCAGGAACCGCTTCCCGACGAGCCTGCGGTGCGAGAGCACCGGACCCCCGGACTCCGCCAGGAGCCGCAGGTACCACTCGGCGTCGAACAGGTCCTCCAGGTCGGCGTCGAGCGTGCCGGTGAGGTCGGTGAGCGGCACGAGGTGGTCGGTCGAGATCGCCCCGCGGTTCACGAGCTCCTCGACCGCGCCGCGCGACCCGGCCGGACCGTCCATCAGCACCGTCGCCGACGTCGCGGTGGTGCCGAGCAGGGCGAGCGTCGTCGGCAGCCCCGACGCGCCACCCATCGGCGTGACCGTCCAGCGCGGGTCGAGCGCGCGGCCGCCCTCGGACCGCAGCAGGTCGCCCATGACCGCGAGGTAGGTGACGTCGGACGGCGATGACACGAGGAGCTGGTGCGGGCTGCTGACGAGCGTGCGGGCGAGGTCGGCGCCGAGGGCGGCGAGCAGCGGAACCGTCGTCTCCGGACCGGCGGTCCACAGCTCGGAGCTGACCGTGGTGCCGCGGTCGCCGACGTTCTCCAGCACTCGGCACCGGGAGAGCCGGCCCGCGTCGACGAGGTACGGCGAGTGCGTCGAGTACACGACCTGGTGGTGGGGCTCGAGCTGCTCCTTCAGGTAGCGCAGCAGGTCGCCCTGGGCATTCGCGTGCAGGTTCATGCCCGGCTCGTCGAGCAGCACGACCCGGCGCTCCTGCTCCGCGAACTCCGAGAAGGCGGCGAGGAAGGAGAAGAACCAGAGGAACCCGCTCGAGCGCTCGGCGATGTTGAGGCTCACGCCCCGGCGCTCGTCGCGTACCCGGACGTGCAGCCACGGCTCCGGCGACGCCAGGCCGACCGTCTGCAGGTCGAGCTCGACGGACAGGTCGCGGTTCTGGCTCCAGTAGGCGAGCAGCTGGTCGGTCAGGCGCGTCGCA
>LULM01000032.1_pt1 | contig 30628 bp, 54 predicted proteins | sample 728151 | NCBI WGS metagenome assembly LULM01 (sample SAMN03860289, study PRJNA289734) | marine metagenome | biome: seawater column; feature: ocean; material: water; isolation source: Red Sea water column Station 149 - depth 200m | place: Saudi Arabia: Red Sea | collected 2011-10-15 | depth 200 m
AAGATGAAGCAGGTAAAGATGTTTCAGTAGTAGATTGGACTGAAACAAAATCAGTAGATGAAGCAATTTCACAAGCAGAAGCAGATTTAGCTAAAATGGAAGCTATGGAAAAAGGACAATCATTTACTGATGATAAAGGGGATACCTATACAAAAGTAACTGATAATCAAACTGGTGGAGGAGGAAGTCAAGTACATGCTAGACTACCTTCAGATGATGTGAACGTACTGATAGCAGCCTCACATGCTCAGGATACATCTTTCTTATGATATGTTTTAAAAAAGAAGAGGGACATTCGCCCCTCTTCTCAGTACAGACTTTAAGACTCGTCAGAAGGGGATGTCGTCGTCGTGCTCTGATGCTAACTTCTCAAAATATGACATTGCGTCATCTTCATCATCAGTAGCACTGACTGCCTTGGTGTCTACCACTACGGGTGCAGTTGGTTCATCTTCCATGAGAGTCTCAACAGTGCTTACCGCAACAGTTCCAGACAGAACCATATCCAACCGAGTCTTCAACTCATCGTATGACTTGAAGTTAGTCGGTGCAGTAAACTCATTAAGAGAATACTGACTCTTGTAGATCTTCTCTAGTTCATCATCGTTATCAGAGAGAGTAGAAACGTTGTCGAACTCTGACTTGTCATAGTTCCAATAACCATCTACCTTACGAATCTTCAACTTGAAGTTCGCACCCTTCCAGAAATCAAATGGGTTGATAGGTGTCTCATCTTCAAACGCAGGCTGCATTGCTTCCATCAACTTGTCAAAGATTTTCTTACCGAAACGATAGAGGAATACCTTACCTTCATTGGCAGGATTCTTGGTATCACTCACAACATAGATGTTGGAATAATACTGCAACTTCCTCTTCTGCTTACGGGCAATTTCCTTGTCGGACTCTACACCAGAGTTCCACAAACGAGTGTTGTGCTCTGATACAGGATCCTTCTGACTAAGTGTGGTCAAAGAGTTCTCAATGTACCACTGACCTGTCGGACCTTGAAAGGCATGACTCCAAAGTTTTGCCCAAGGAAGATTCTCTCCATCACAAGGTGGAAGAAAACGAATGACTGCATAACCATTACCTGACTTGTCAAGTTGTGGTCGCCACAAACGTTCATCCACATAGGACTTCTTTTCTTGGGGTGCGTTTTCCTTCTGTGCTGCGTCTAGAAGGCTATCAAGGTTGTTCTTTCTCTTAAGAGATGCTAATGACATCGTGTGTCTCCTTATGTTGTCGTATGTTGTCGTATGTTAATTACTGCCAACCACGGAGATTACACTTCTTTGGTTTAGTGTGAGTTCCATGATTACCAGAAAGTATATCACAAAAACGGTTTTTAGTCAAGTACCTTACATTCTGTGGCCACTTTCCTTTGAGTTTACAATCTACCCAATGAAAAGTTCTGTCACTGTACTTGGTAAAAACTTCATTCAATTGGTCAATCCAGTTTATCGGATTGAACCCTTTTGCAGAGGCGGGCAAATAGTTTGCCGTTCCCTTATACATGTTATTGAGTTTGCTCTTATAACTGCTCAAGTCAAACCCTAACATATATATCTCTTTTGCACCTTTAGAACATGCGAGTGACAGTGCAGTAGTTCCAGCACACCATCCACGAGCAGAAGTTATGCTCTGTACTTCATCATTCTCATGCACATAGGTGATCCAAATTCCTGTGTCTTTTTGTAACTTGAGTTTGAGGTCATCCATATCAAGATGAGGATTTGAATGCATTGCTGCTTCAATTCTCTCGTGTAGAGTAACAGGGTCTTTTCCTGATATCACACACAGATCAGATATTCTCTCACTCCTATGAATGAACGGCTCTGGGATGTTCACTCCCATCATCATCATGTCTGCTGCTTCTGCTGGTATCACATTCCAGTTTGAGAACCAACAACTATGATTATTGCCATAACCAGAGACGTATATCTCTTGCTGCATTGCATAGTCTACTGACACCAGATGGTCCACAGAACCGTCACGATAGATTGCGTTACAACCCCATGATTCCATGTTAGTGGGTAAACACCAATCGTCAGGATGAAACCATGCTCTCGATTCACCATTACCAATAACCAAAGCTCTAGTCATCTTGCCTGATTCCCCTTGGTTTTACACAACTATAATATGTACCCATGTGTGATGATGAATTTTCTACGTAGTGTATAGTAGAACTTGAGATAAAGAAGTTTCGTTCTTTACCCGCAAATATCATGCTTCTAGGATCTTGCTCCCAACCCTTTTCTTTCGACCATTGCTCAGATGCATATTCCAGACATGCCTGTTGTGTTTCAAAGTTTCCCTCGACCATCATTCCGATGGAAGTCCATGATGCCATGACTGTTGATAGATATATAAGTGTCCACATAGTCTACTATTTAGACATACGACGTTCAATCGAACCATCAGAACCATCTGTATCAACAGTATAATTAGCAGCATCATCAGTGTTCAACCATCTTTCGTTTCTCACAAAATCAATGCGGTATGAGTCTCTCTCTGTCAGGTTTGCGAGTACATTGAATGCCAGACTTACTCTGGATTCATTCGTCACATTCTGACCGAACCCATGAAACAGATACGAGTTAAACATAATCAGAGAACCCTGAGTACAAGGCATGGCCAATTTGTTCGTGAAGTTTGCGTTTGCCTTACTGTAGTGTTTCCTCAGTGAGAAGAACGGGTCAGCATTTGATGGCATCTTCTCAAACACCAATGGTGGATGTTCCTTAGTCGATGAAACATAGTACACACCACTGAGAAGAGAGTTACCATGATTATGCATACTCTGTGAACTGCCGGGCGTTGCCTTGTTCAACCAACTCTCATGAATCCAGAACTCTCGATAGTCCAATGTCATCACGTTGTCAAGGTAGTCCTTCACACACTCTTCAAACCACACCTTCAACTCTGCCAGACCATCATGGTCAACAATGTTTGGTGTGTCTAGAAACTGTGTTGTCTCTGGGTTTGCGATTGCTTGCTGGTTGAATTGAAAATCCTCCATAGAGGGTATTCGTGGTGGATTCGGATTGTTGTATATCTTCAACACTCCAGCAGGGAAAATGGGTATCTCACTCATGTCTTAATGCATCCCATGATACAGGAAATTCAGTTCTGGCATTCTCATCAATCTCGTTTGCTATTGTTTGTGTCTCTAATTGTGTGTCTGGTTTACATCGTAGATTACAGACACGAGAGAAAGCATAGAGAGTGCCAGTCCAATACCATTCTGTCAGTGTACTTTGTGGCAAAACCATTCTTGCCTGTTCTGGTGCGACTCCTGCTCCTATCAATGTCTCATAAGTGTGTACTGCTAACTTACTGACATGATACACTCTGGTAGAAGTTCTTTCTTCTCCACTCAACCAATCAACATACTCATCTGAGGAACCTTGCTTCTTGTCTTCTGCACGTTTACGCCAGTGTTCTGGCATCCAGTACTCTGGTTTCCCATCAACGTATCTACGAGACACCTCATTCCATATCAGACCTACCTGATGCTTAGCCAGTTGTCTTGCGACAAAGATTGGTGCTGTTATGTGAAACGATAACGTACAGTGACCAAAGGGTGTCCAATGGCCATGTCGAGCAAGATACTGAATGAGTCTAGTGTCAGATGGTTCTTTGAATGCTTCATGCTTCTTAGCAAAGGATACACGGGCAGCGTTCACTACACTCAAATCACTGCCCATCTTATCTACAAGTACTACATTCATAAAAAATTCTCTATCTGGTGCCCAATGACGGATTCGAACCGCCGTCTCCTCATTACAAGTGAGGTGCTAAACCAACTCAGCTAATCGGGCGTTGTCTTCAAATCTTCTTTCAGTGCATCAACTGCCATCTCTGACACTCGTCTTATCGTTCCATTTTCCCTTCTTAGTACCCATTGTTGACTACTAGCTGTTTGTAATTGATACTCTTCGTACAAATAATCTTCTACTTTTTTGATAAGACGTTCAGTTTCATTCATACTGCTTTACGTCGAGAAGGACGATAGTTCTTTGGCCATGCGGGTACTCGACTTCCAAGTTCCTTTACCCTTGCTCGAAGTTCATCGTTTTCCTTCTGAAGAGACATCATCTCAATCTGGTCATTCTTCGTAGTCTCACGAAGGTCTTCATACTTTGCTTGCCAGAAGTTCTCTGCTCGTTCATTATCAGTCACGTCATCTTTCCTCATAGTGGTAGTTGTGCTTGTCGTGGTAAAAAATTCAGATCTCGTGCGTTTGCTTCAATCTTTTCTTTGAGTGCCTTGGAGATTAATGGACTAACAGTATCAGGTTCAATGCCTTCTTGACTACAATACCAAAGTACTGCTTCCATGTGTGTGATTCTCTTCTCTTGAACAATCTTTTCTATGTTCATTGAAAATGACTTAGATGTGTTCAGCAATATATTCATCCTATAAAATGATGGGCCCGTTTGGTTACAAGGTGGAACCCGTACCCCGTGAAGATTTACGCAGCTAGCGCATAGTCTTCATAGTAAAATGCGTCATTGGCATTTATAGGTTTTGCTAGTTTAACGACATTCGCCTGTCGGGTTGTCTGTTCCCCTTCTCTCACCACGTCGAAACCTTGTCACCCCCATCAAAAGCATACTCGGCTGCCATTCTAGAATTTTAGTGGAGAGTTTTGGTCCACTAGGAAGTATGCTTTTGGTGGAGGTGGGGAGAATCGAACTCCCGTCCGCCATGCATCCAGTTCACGTCTTACAACCATAATCGTAATCATATTTATACATTATAGTGGAATGAAGGGTATAAGTCAAGGTACTTTAGAAATCTTTTAGTACATCTGTTTTGACAACCAACCCGTTGCCAGAAGTCAGAACACAAAATATGTTGCCAATATTTTGTATAATAGTGACTGTACCGTTATCAGAATTGACATACATCATTATGTTAGAACCTCTATCAGTGACATCTATCCATGCAGCAAACAGTTTCCTGTTCTCCTCATCAACCAACACCTTATGTTTTTGATTGATATTTGTTGAGCAAAAAACAGGTTTCTTTGATTGCCAAGTTTCTGCTCCTAAGTTAAGAGGCAATATGCTCAGTAACAATGCCAGCAGTAGGTATTTCATTTTGTTCCCCCCACAGAACAATGGTATCTCTCAAGGGTGTTATATAATCAGATTTGTCCTTTATAAACTCTTGCACTTCACCATCTTCTGTTACGACCAAAATTATTACTTGATCGATGTTGATGCCTGTTCTCTCTTGAAACATTTCGGCATAGGCTGTACCTTGTATGTAATAGTTTTCGTTCCAAGAGTCTGAACGGGATTTCGTTGATGTCTTGAAGTCTATAATAGATAGAACACCGTTATATTCTGCAATACAATCGACTCGTCCTGCTACTCTATATTTATCACTGTAAAGACCACATTCTTGTGCATAAATGTTGTCTATGTTACACAGTGCTTTATCTGCCAATTGATTGAACAGTGCATAGGGAAGGAATTCCTTTTTGTGACGTTCCATGTCCTCATTGTTTAGATAGTCCTCACACATGTGATGAACTTTTGTGCCTCGCATCGCAGCAGTTCTCGATACGTAGTTTGCAACGTCATCACCCACTCGTTTACGCCACTTCATCAATCCTTCTTTGTTGCGAATAGATAGAACAGTGGTGATGGATGGATAGTAGTTATCTTCTGGTGTGACATAAAACCGTTTTCTATTGAATGTCTTGGTCTTAAGCTCTGGTAGTGTCAACAGAACATCATTAAGTTCTGGTAAGTTCAAGTCGGATACATGATTAAAGGTTGTCATAGTTCAGCGTTCATTCCCAGTTTTATTTTGTTGATTAGGTAACTACGCACAAATCCAGACCGAACGATGTCGCCTATAGTAAATTCTGTACAGTTAAACTCATCCATCTCTTGTAAAATTCTCAGGAAGTTATGAAGACCATTCTTCTCGTTAGTCTTCTGCAAGTCTGTCTGGTCAAAGTCACCACAAAAGAGTATCTTAGAATCCTGTCCAACCCGTGTGATGATAGTATCGAGTTCATGAAAGTTTAGATTCTGACACTCGTCCACTATAATGATTGCATTGTCAAATGTCAGTCCACGTAGAAACGAAGTTGATAGAAAGAACAGTGTGCCTTGCGACTTCAGTTTATCATAGAGCATATTGAACGAATGTTCATTGGGCATCTCAAACATGAAACGAACCATGTTCTGATATGGCACCTGATACAGTGCTGACTTGTCCTCTTCATCGCCCGGCAGAAAACCAATCTCTCTTGTGGGTATCAGAGAACGAACCAGAATAACCTTGTCGTAGGGTTTCTTTAAATCGAGAACGTCTTGAAGAGCAAGGTACAGAGATACAAATGTCTTACCTGTACCAGCAGCACCAAATAGAAATTGGTTCTTGCCAGACTTCCATGTGGTAAAGACATCCTTCTGGTTGTCTGTGATAGGTTTGATTGATATAAGACTCTGAGTAGAGACTTCTTTGTTCTTCTTGGATGGCATGTTAGATTACCTTATGCTTCTTTACTATTTCCCTTGCCTTGATTTGAGCATTGGACTTACCACTACCATATTTATCTGCCAATGGTGAAGTGGGATGTGCAGCAGCAATCTGACTCATACGTTCCTTAAATCCTTCATCGTTCTTTGGACCTACACCCATGATATGATCGTGTACCATCACCGGTGCATCCAACAGTTGTTCGATGTGAGGGTTCTTCTTCAGGTAGTCTTCCTTCTCAGAGATAGACATAAAATCGTCGTATTCTACTCCTGCCTGTGTATCGAAGAATGTGTATGTTGGCATTAACTAACTCCCCTAGGCCATCACATCAATAATGTGCGGTTGCTTTTGATTATTGAAGTGTATAATGTGTTCCTCATTGAACCATTTTGGTGGTTTACTATACTTCCACTCTGCAAATCTAGACTTCTCCAGTATATAGAAATTCCGATATGCTTGTACCGTGCTATTGCTATCTTTACAATAATCCGGCATACATTGTGGTGGTGGTGTAAACTCTCCTTGAGTAATATTTATGGGATACTCCCAGAGTAAATGAATCAACCGTTCAGTTGCATGATGTTTTTTGTACCTGCGGCCGTACTCTTTCATCAAAGCATACATAAGAGTCCACAACCATTCATAGTTTTCGTTGTTAGTTCTTGTCCAGATTGTACTAGGATGGTTCTTGTGTGCTGTCTTATACAGTCCCTTACTGTCTCCTACTACTTCACCATCAATAACACGATGGGCAGTGGATAGCATTTGAGCAGACTCAAGTATCATCTTTACGACATGCTTATCACAATGCATCTGTGCAGCAATCTCTGGGTTCTCATCTAAGTAGAATATGTTCATTGTCCTACAATGTCCCAATCAAGTCCTCTCTTCCAACTGGTTCTGTCATACTCACCAAGCAAAATGTTGATGTAGTCGATTGCTTCTTCTAGTTCAGTGAAGTGTGCACCAGCAACATCTAGCAATGGATGCTTGTGAACGAACTCATCATCTGACACAATGACAACAGGTTTCTGCAAACTGTATCCCCATGCAATCTCAAATGTCGTACCATAAGATGGTCTACGGTCATTGATGTGCTTGGGTAGATTTGCAAGAATCAGATCGCAAGACCTGACATCCATGTAGTTCTTCATCGTGATTCGTTTTCTGGATTCTGGTGTATCTGAATTGGACTCTGCCCGATATGGATTTATGCCAGTGATGTTGTCCACAAAGAAGTGGCCACACTGGTCTCTCCATTGATGTATCTCACCATCATCGCAGCCTTCAATCGGTCCTGCGAGATATACATATTTTCTCATTTTATACGTTACCTATAAAAGATATGCACACCTATCTTAGCAGTCTTCTGTTTTGTCTTTGACCAACTAGGTGATACATATTCAGCATGATAAAATAAAGCACCATCAGTTATATCGATTTGGGTCGTGTCGGGAGAGAGTATATATTTAGAAAAGGAAACCAATCTGTCATAGACTCTCTTGTTTTTTGGTTGATCTGATTTTCCATCACAGTACCAACTGAACTGGCACTTGTTTCTTATGGGTTGAGAAGTACCTTCTTTTGTTTTTATGTGGTGTCCCTGCTTGACCACTCCACAAATTGTGTCTGGAAATCTTGAGTCATTTACACGATTCAAAACTACATAAGACACTGCTAGTATTCCAGCAGTGCCTTCACCTCTCGCCTCATGGTACATGTTTAGGGCAAGACAGTTCAACTCTTGTTCTGAACCATATAGATGCTCAGGAAAGTCTGAACTTGTGACAACTGGAAATGCAATCAATCCGGCTACCAGCAGTTCTTTAATCAATGCTATTCCTTATAAATTCATTTGCCAATTTTTTCTGCATTCGAAATGCCTGACGTTCCCACGGCTGACGACTATACGGTGTGTTAGTGTGGTCAATCCCTTTCCACATCATTCGCATTCTAGGTCTGCTGAGTTCTCTCATCACACCCTTAGCAGTCTGCATGACGTGAACCATCTCATGACAGAGAGTTGTAATGAATTCCTCGATATCGTTTTTGTATATGCGGTTGTCAATCTCGATTACATATTCTCGATTGTGGTCACCAACACAACAATAACCCATAGCACCAGTATCAGCACATCGATTTAGTTCGATGGTGATGTCAAGAGTTCGATGACGGGGCATCAATTTCTCAATACAAAACTCGGCAACCTCATAAGCAAGTTGCCGTTGTTTTTTGGTACCACCAGTGACACCAATTAAATTCATTACCGATACTCACCATGAACAAGTTCATTATAGAGATGTTCAATGAAAAAGATGTCATCATCAGACAAAGCAGTGTGCGATATCACGTAATGAATAATGCCTCGTAAATCCATGTTATGCTTCATTGCAGCGTCAGCCACCAAATACTCAATAACACCAGTTTTAGTGGCAGTTCCATCAGCAGCAATAGAATTCTCGTTTCGCATATTCTGTCTCTTTTTCTAGATTACACACATATTATGGCACACTGGGGATACTTTTGTCAAGTCGAATTTGCGTCGTAAGTCATTGATTCATAAGGACTTTTCAAATTAATTGTAAGTCCTTGATTAACAAGGGGTTTCAAGTCATTGATTTATAAGGACTTTATCTATCAATACCACTTGCTGAACCCGCAGCCTGTGGATAGACAACCTCATCTATCATGTAATCCTCATTCCAATTGAATGCTTCCTTGACCACGTTAGAGGACAATCCCTTGTACTTTCGATGAAGTGACTTATCCTTTGCAGCAATGACCAATTCTGCTTCATTCTCGTGAAGACCTTCCAACATCTGAATGAACATATTCTCTCTTCGATTCTGAGACAACTTAGGATTACCGCCTCTAATGTAGTGAAACAGAGTTCTTGCCTCATGTATAAGTTGATTGTGCTCTGTACCTTCTGGTGCATCATTTCGTGTATACGGAACATCACCATCTGGTAGTTCCCATTCTATGTTGGGGTCAAATGAAGATTTAATAACCATGCGAAGAGCATCAGAGTTATGCTGTCGTAGTATGTTGACCTTCTGTTCCTTAGTTTTTGCTTTCGCAACCTTGTCCAAGATTTCGGACATCAATGGTGTATATGGCATTTTAAAAGTCTCCTATGCTTTCCATCAAATTTTTCAATCGTTTGTCTATAAAGTAATTTAGTAGTTTGCTACGGTCACCTTCTGGTGCTTCATTAAACGCAACCATAATTTCGTCAGAAAGTTCTTCTGGCACTTCACTCAAGTCAATCAGTTTTGTGTTCCTTTGGTAATTCCTTTTCACTTCATCTGTCATAACGTCATGATTTATTTTTGCTATTTTATTTTTTCCCAAAGGTCTCTGACGTAAACCATCTGTGAATGTATTGTCCGGTGATAAGATATTTGGAACACCATCACTCGTATCACCCTTCATAATATGCTCTCGTAAGTATTTACATGGGTCATCATCGTGAACCATTTTCTTAGTGATGGGGCTATACTGAGACACCATATGGTTATGTAACTGAATAAAATCTTTGTCACCAGACAGTATCATTATTTTCTCTTGCCCACCAGTACACAACACACCAATAATGTCATCTGCTTCAGCACCATACACCTCAACTACCTTATAAGGAAAGAACTCTGTAAGTTCCTCTTTGATGGCATTGAGACATTCAAAAATGTTGTCCCAGTCATGACTAGAATCGTCTCTAACCTTCTTGCGATTCATCTTGTACTGTGGGAAATAGTCTCGTCTCCAATAGTGCTTGGAATCATAGCAGATAACCATCTCACCATACTCATCATGAAATCGTTCACGATACATTCTCAACGAATTGAGAATCATATGACGAACCATATCACCATCAACTGTGCTTGCTTTTGTCATGTTCAAATGCATCATAACATTTGCAATACCAATTTGGTTCATATCAACTAATATCATTATCTTATTCTCGTTTCCGGCATTTTCATATGAGCATTGAAACTCATACTTCTCCTTTCACCTTCACAGTAAAATGGATACACAAAGTGCTTTAGGTATGATGGAAACACCAGCATCTTACCGACTTCTGGTTTGAATTTGAGCGTGTCACTTCTCATGTCTTGGTTCTCACCATATGTAAATTCAATCAAACCATTTGCCGGATAATGGTCTTTAAGTTCCTCACTCCACTCAGCTTGCATACCAGTAGGAATTTTTAGATAAGAGACCGCAGAGAAATCACCAGAGTGATGATGCCAAGGATTATACTCTCCAGCATACTGACTGACAATCCAACTGTGTGTCAAATGAATGTTGTCTGTAGTAGGAACACCATCACGACCAGCCATCTTATACCAACCATATGCTCTATTTTTACTGATTATAAATTTTAAATACTCTAAACACACATTTCTCAAAATGCCAAACAGAAAATCACGATCATCCTTATCTTTCAAAGGAATCTGCACTTCCTTGCTGACCTTACCAACAAGTTTATGTGACCAATCCCACTTAGCAGTTTTTACACTGTCACTTAGAACATCATCGCCAACCGCATTTAATATATTAACAAATCTAGCGGGAACGTCTGTCTCTAATATAGTGGGACTAAATACTTCATGAAATTTATGGGTCTGTTGTTTCTTCTTCATTCAAGTTCTCTGTAATCATTTTGAGTTTCTCATCGTCAATTGAAAAATGAAACTGACTGGCTGTATTATTGCTGTCCCGTACCTTGGTTATTGCTGAAATGATAGCAGACATGGGATGTGCAATACCCATCTCTCTATATAAAGTGCTTCTCACTGCTTCAATTATGAAACCTATGTCACGTAAGAACGCCCGTTCATTCACAGCAAACCCATTCTCTCCAATCGTATGAATCATTTGTATCATGACACCTTCTGTTAGATTGTCTGCAAAAAGAACGTTCTCTTGCATCTCAAGAATATCTATCTCTGGTATCTTGATTGGTCTCTTTGAATTCTTCTTCCACGGACCTTGAATGACATTTTCGTTTACAGAATTATCATTGTTCATAATAGTCGTCTCTGTATAGTTCTGGATAGTATGTGTGCTTGTTGATTTTTGGATTTCCTTTTTCATCATATGCCATAGCGACACAAACATGTGTCACTCTATGTTGCTCATATTCACCATAGAACAGATCAACCCATACACCGTCTTTAAGGTATCTTTCCATTACTCGAATGTATCCCTCATGACTTACTTGTTTTGCGAGTGCACCTTTTACGCCTGCTCTTGCATTTTGACGTTCTGATACTAACATTTCCTTCCGAGACTTAATCCACGACTTCACAGTCTTGGGACTTAGTGGATGGTCATCAGGCAAATCACGTATAGAATGATGCAATCCAGACTTTCCATAATTAGGATTCTTGGCAGCACGAGCAGCCCTTGCCTTTTCAAGACGTTTTGCTGCTGCCTGACGTTGTTCCTCACTCATCGGTTTGCGAGGTTTGCGAGGTTTCCTTTTGGGTTCTGCCCAACCATCGTTTTGGGTTGTTACCTTGATTGTCATAATATTATTTATCTCTCAGTAGTTCTGTTCTTGCTTTCTCTTTCTCAACATCATTAAATGACGCACACGTCCAGCGGCTTTGGAAAGTCGTCTCTTTTCACTCTTAGACCTAAAGAATTCTCTGCTCTTTAACTCTCGATAGAACCCTTCTTTTTGTAGGTTCTTTTTCAGTTCCCGAATCGCACGGTCAACGTTGTTGTTTCTGACTTCTATTCTCATCGACCAATATCCTTGATATTATCCTTACCTATGACTTGATAAGCACCCTTGTTGTAAGCAGGAGCAATGGTGTAGTTCTTTGAAACTGTCAGTCTGTCACGGTCATCTTTTCTAAAGGCATTACCGATACCGTCACTCTTGCTCGGAATATTTGATGTTCTGGGTGATGTATAGGAAGGAATCGAGTTGCCAACACCGTGAATTTTGGTCTTATCCAATTTTGGTGTTAGTGTTACCTTCTTCTTACTCTTCTTGCGTTTACGCAGGTTGTTCGTTGTATAATAAATTGGCAGCAAATGCATGCTCATAATGTATTCTTCACTGTGGTATATTTCTGTCTTTCATGTGGCATGCCATCTTTATCACTTTACTACTCGCAGTTGCCTTGAATAGAAAAGGAAAAACGGCATGTGTGATTGCTACTAGGGATAAACACAAAAAGGTGAGAGCATATTTCATGGCATGATAACCATGTTCCAAATATGTCTCACCGACTTCTTCAGGATGTTGTGTAAAGATGTTTCTCACTAGTTAGTGATTGTGTGTGATTTGTCCACTCTCAGATTAAGAGTGTTGCCTCTCGGAGCAAAGGCCATAATCGTGGAATAACTTCTGCCTTCAAAATCATAAGTGACCACATAACCACTGATGTGTTGCTTATGGTCAATCCGATAGGATGTTGTACACACTGTCCTGTTTTCATATTGTGTGGTGGTTGATGTAGTGCTCTGACCCTGATTACCAAGAACATGAGCACCAAGCACGGCACCCGTAGCAGTGGCAATCGTCTTACCGTCACCACCACCAATCTGATTACCGAGAATACCACCAAAGATGCCACCAATCAAAGTACCGGCATTGAATCCGCCATTGTTGATAACTTGACCACTTCGAGTTACAGGAACCAATTGCTGTGTACAACTATTAACTGGAGTCCTCACTTCTGATGTGATATAGTTAGGAGTAACACTAGTGATCGGAACCGTCACAATTGTTGTCTCAGCAATCGCTGCAGTTGATACTAATGCAAGTGCTGTCGCAGCAGCAAGTAATGTCTTTTTCATCATTTTTTTACCTTTACTAGACTGATATCACCATCTTCATCTTTCTCAGTGATGATGTATCCTTCTTTCTCAAGTTTCATGAGCATATGCTCAATAATTTCTCCCATTATGGAGTTCTTCGTAAGGTACCTTCCCCACAAATAGGTAGTGTACATTAGTCCAACAGCAATAATGGTGTGTAAATACATGTCCATAGTCTTATTTATCCAAAGTAAATACTAACACATCTCATAGTCATGTGTCAAGTACTTTTGCTTACGAGTGTACTTCTTTTTACTCTTGACAACCTTTTGTGAGTAAGGGTACTCTCGATTGAAAAGAATCTTCGCATAACGACTCTTAGGTTTCTGTATCTTCTTCATGATCTTTATCTTAGTTGATATAGAGAGGTCCAGTCCAATTGATGGGATAGTTGCCATCAAGGATGTTACCCCTTGGAGAGTTCCGAGCAGGAGCATTATATCCAGCAGGCTTCAGAATGTCACCTTTTCGAAACTTGACATCATCGTCCACAGCAACAACAAATGCTGTACAACTGTAGCCATTGAGAATCTTGATATACTTCTTGCCATGCTTGACTTCAAAGTCCTCGGCATACTCCTTATTCATCATCGTGCGAACTTCACTAGTCTCTGGCATGAACTTCGCATAGTCTTCAATCATGGCATTCTTCATCTTAGTCAAACCAGCTGCCATGCTATCAGCACCTTCTTTCACTACAACAGTCATAACAAATCTCCTATGGTCCAGCAGGACCGTTTCGATAACCAACAGATTCCACCAATACAAGAGTTTCGCCTTCTGGAGTAAATCGGCGAGTAGTAATGTTTAGATTGGTGGCAGTATAAAAACGACAAGCAGCGTTATACACATTATATAATTTTTCTGGAACCCACGTTGAAATAGGATCTTTCCAATGCTTATTTTTGGTCAAAATATCAAAAGCATCAGAGAGAGTTTTTTCGGAATGTCCAAAGGTCAGGTTCAGTTCAGTAGCAGTTGTCATTAAGAAATAACCTCCACAGGTTTTCGGAAATCACCGATCTTAATATCGGTGTAATGACTGCGATGAAAATAATCTGTCATTGCGTCATCGTTGTTGAAATACTTTGGACCTTTCATTGCGTCCAATAATTCATTCAGAAACTTCTTGGCAACACCAGTAAAATGCTCATCAATCCAATAGACGTTCACATCACCATTTTCAATTTCTTCCGGAGTGAAGAGTCCAGCAGGAATCTTTCGTAGAGTGACGACAAGAGTGCTGTAATGATTAATCTTGATGGTTCCCTTTACACCATATTTGGCAAGAACCTTCTTAATCATCGGAGCAAGTTCTTTCTTGTCTTCTTTACTCACATATGCCATAACTTTTTCTCTCTCTTTTCAGTTTATGTACATATATTACCACACCGAAGATACTTTTGTCAACTCTAATTTGCGTCGTAAGTCATTGATTTATAAGGGATTTGTAAATTAGTTGTAAGTCCTTGATTCATAAGGACTTTTAAGTCCTTAATTTATAAGGGATTTATAAATTAGTTTCAATGGAACCCTTTACCTAGTCGTATTATCTCACCCAGTTTTCTCTGTTTCACGGTCACTCTTGAACCATTCACTGCATGTATATGCTTACACCAACCAAGTGTTGCTCTCCAATTATACCTGTCATTATTTTTTATCCATGATTCACAAGAGCATTTCCACCTACCGTCATAGGTGACATGGTAATAGTTAATTCCATGTGGGTCGAGTACCATCCATTGAGCAGACATTTCTCATCCGTGTGCCGCACCACAGCCACCGCATGTACCTGACCCACCAGTGCTGGTAAATACGTTATTAAACACAAAGGTGGCACCATGTGGTTTTACCTCATAAGCAATCTCAACACCACGAAGATAGTTGATTGCTATGGCATCGATGTATATGGTAAAGGTGTCTTCTGATTTGACTAAATCGAAATCCATGCGGCGGTCAGTGAATGTCATGCCATAGGTCATACCACTACAACCACCACCAGAAACAAAAATTCTGATTGCCTCGATGGTATCATCATCAATCTGCTTCCAAAGTTGCGTGAGTTGTTCTCGTGCTTCAGGTGTTATGGTCAAGTCTGAATCGGAAACAGTGTGATTGAATTCTGGAGTCATGGTTTTAGTGTATAGTTTTGCTCTTAGGGTCGATGTAATCTGTCTTAACAATGTACGCATACATTTGAACAAAGTGTGAGTACATGCTTAGGTATGTGTTTGCAGAAACACGAAACATTCTATGAAAATCATCATCCTCTTCTACATGAGGATGTTCTGCCAGCCAGTTCTGAAAAAAACTTGCTGTTCTGATATATTGCTGCTTGTCAATGTCACTAATAGATTCTATCATACATCTATTTAGTCAAGCAGTCACATATAGTATTTACTGTTGCCACAATAACAATATATCCCAGATAGCAACACAAAAGGAACATGAGAGAGATTGCAAACCAACCAACATCTTTAAGGAACTTTATCACCCTAAAACGTAAATATGAGAAGGACTGCCATCAAAGCACCAGTCAGCATTCCACACACATACATTTTTATCATGTCTGTGTCATACCACAAAGGTGTATTTCTGAAGTGTTCATCTAATGCCTCATCACCTGTTTTCGGTACTGCAAAATTCTTAATCATTTTGTTGTCGCCCTATACACGCCATCCCAATCATCGGGGAGGTCTTCTTTTTCTAATTCCTCAATACGATCCCTCATCATGCTATAGTAGCCTTTCATCATGCCACCAAATTCATTCTCCAAATCATCTACCCACTTTCTTGCTAGTTTCCATGCCTTGCTACGATACCAGTGTATGAATTTCTCATGCTGTCTTTGTGCCATGACATAGTTCATAGTGCCCATCAATTCTTCATGGGTTCCCAGAGATGTGAAAATCTTGACACCTTCTGTCTTACCCTTTACTGCAATCTTGTCCAACTCCAGAATCACGAATTCATCATCCATGTCTCTGGCTGTCTCTTCTCCGAGAATAAGACCAACCCCATACCCCTTTGATTGTCCCTCTAATCGAGAAGCAAGATTAACTGCGTCTCCCAAACAACTATAGTCGAACCTTTGATTACTTCCCATATTACCCACGACCACATCTCCTGTATTCAATCCAATACCAATGTTTATAGGAAGAGAGTTCTCTGCTTCTAACTCTGCATTCAGTTTCTTCAGGTGTTCAATCATCTCGTGAGATGTCTTGATTGCCAACTTACGTTGGTCCTCTACATCAAGTGGAGCATTCCAAAATGCCATGATGCAGTCACCCATATATTTATCTATCGTACCATCGTTAATCATAATGATGTCTGTCATAGGAGTCAAAAACCGATTGATGAGTTTTGTCAATCCCTGTGGGTCGGTTTTATACTGCTCACTAATCGGTGTGAACCCTCGTATGTCACAGAACAACAATGTAAGTTCTCTGGTATCACCACCTAGTTTTAGTAGGTCAGGATTCTTCTGTAACTTCTTGACCATTGCTGGTGCGAGATAGTGCTCAAACTGTTTCTTGATTTGCATTCTCAACTTATGCTCTTCCATGAACCTCAGAAATGCTGCGATAGACCAAGCAATGAATACTGTCAGTACAGGATAACTCCAATCCACCAGATAGTCATGCTTGGTGAAGAGATGCGAGCTTCCATAGAACAAACCCACGATTGTTGCTGGCATGAGTGCTGCACCAAAATACCAAGGTAACAACAACACAACAATCATTAGTACGAGTGCAAGACCAAACGAAGAACCCAACTCTGCAACATTAGTCCAGTATGGTCTAGTGATGTTCCTGCCGGTCATCATCGTTGCGACAGACGCACCAATCAAGTCATGCGAGTAGATTACACCAACAGGTGTGGATACTGCACTGTCAAGACCTGATGCTGTTATTGACACGATAACTATCTTACCTGTCAGGTCTGGCAGTTCCTCATGTAATGCGTAGGTAGGTGTCTTCCATTTGAAGTCCAACCATATGTTGCCATGTGCGTCTGTGTCAATCATCTTGAACTTAGGTATGCGTAGTTTCTCAACACCAGCAACACTTGTTTTCATCTGGTATGAAATGTCTCCTGCTATCATTCGCAATATCTCCATACTCATCGATGGATACAGTTCATCACCCACAGCAACCACCAGAGGCATACGTCGAACCACACCATCCTTTTCTGGTGCGATGATCATCATACCCACAGCATGAGAATTCTCTGCCAACAAAGGTATAGGACCGATTGCGCCTGGATACTGATACACCCAACCATTCCACGGTTCACCGACTGTAGCAACACCTCTCGTGACACCACTGTTGCCTTCTTGTATAGTGGGTATTTGTCCTATGATGGTTGGGGTTTGACTGAGAACATCTGCAAGTGTGTCATCTCCACCAAACCTGTCAGGTTGAGCAAAGAGTATAGGAAGGACAACCATACCAGCACCAGATTCATACAGTCGAATGATTTCGTTGGATAGTGCCTTTCTATCCCACGGCCACTGTCCTTTTTTTCTGAGAGTCTCGTTATTGATTTCTACGGTGACGAGGTTGCCTAAACTTTCTTGTGTCTGGTTTCTTTGGTGTTGGTCTAATGCTTTGAGTCGAACCACATCAAGAAACCAAGGGTCTGCAAAACGAATTCCACACAACACCAAAATAACTGACAATGATATAATCCACTTTTTCATATCAATTTCCTTGTGTCACTGAAACAGAGCAGCCTCCACTTGTTTGACAATTTTGAGACAGACTGTACGACTGTGCACTACTGCCTTGTTGTGTAACTGACAAATCTGTACCATAAGAACCAGATAGGGTTATATTAGATTCATGTGCACCAGAATCTTTCTGAATGATAGATTGCTCACCCCCATCTGTATATATGGTCATTCTCAGAGTCTTGTTCCCGTTACCATTTTGCTTAACAAAAGTGGTGTTATCATCAGCACCATAATAGTATATCTGTGCATAGTGGTCAGCATTACCTGTACCCGTCTGTTGTCCTATCTTTAAATCGTTACCATCTGCATGTATATCTATGTTCGCTGTGTGACCACCATATTCACTGGAAGACGAACTAGAACAAGATGTGGATGAATCACTTGGAAAAGTAGCACCCTGACAAACATGTACGTTGTTGTCATCGCCCGGCATATGAAAACCGACTGTATTGGAATCTGAACCTGTCGTGTTGTACTGCTCTATCTTTATGGAATTATTCGTACCATCCAAATCACCACCCCAGCTCTTACCAGAACCCCAGTAAGAGACCCAACTAATTGTGTTGTTGTTACCATGCTGTATGAAGTCCAAAGTATTGTCATCATGGTCCATCGAGAGATTGACAGAGTTATCATTCCCATCTTGCTCAATGGTTATAGTGGTGTCATCACTAGTACCAATCTGCTCGATGTATATGCTGTTACCAGCATAAGCAATACTACTCAGACTGAAAAATAGTAATGTAGTTATCAATGTCATCATTTGTTGAAAACTCCGGTACTGGCACACCGCCTTGTGTTAGTTCTATTTCGTAACCATAGTCATTATTCAACGTTAGGTAGATTGACGAGTTACCTGAATATCGAATGATTTCTGTTACGTTACCATCTATAATAGTATTCACTCCTGTTTCTTTGTTAAACCCTGATGTCCTTCCATCAATATGATCAGTTCGTTTTTTGTCGAGGGCAGTGATGAGTTTGTCAAGAATATTTTCCAACAAGTCAATGTCCAATTCATTGATGTCTAGCAACCCAAATGCGAGTTGGTCTTCTTCGAGTTCATTCTCGTCTAGGTCTGTAAACTCTAACAAATCTATGTCCAACAGATTCATAGACTTCTTGGAGTCCCTGACTAACTTCACCAGTTTCTTCTTTGGTGGTTTTATGATGAGTAGGTTGTTAATCTGGTCCAGAGTAAGGTCGAGAAGAACAGGTTTCGATGGCTTTCCTTCTGAAACACCAACCACAGTTGCCTCAAATGCCTGTGTTAGAAGCACTCTACCAGCACCACTCTCTACCTCAATCTTACCTACTGTCCCATCAGCATTGGGTAGTAGAATTATGAGAGACTTTCCTACCTCATCAACTGTCATACTGAATGATGTTCCAAGAACACCTATTCTGGCAGTCGGTGTTGTTATATCAACATTCTGCTTATTCAACTTTGCGATGTTGCCACTTGCGTATCGCACTGTTCCAAGGGCAACATTCATAACCAACTTAGATCCTGATTGTGAGTTTGGATCATAGATAAACTCATCAATCACCAACGAACTATGTGGACTGACCGCCACGTTAGTATCGTCTATAAACTTTATTCCTATGTTACCGTTTCCTGTAAGAACGTTGTCCTTAAAGAAGATATCGGAGTCCTTCTGAAGAGAGAGATTTTCCTTTTCTCTCTCAACAGAGGCGACTCCTTTATGCTTTACTACATTTCCAATACTCGCATAGGCGGGTATGACAGATAATATAAGACTAATCAGTAACAGTAATCGTAACACTGGCGTCAGCCCCACTTGTCGTTAAATCGACAACGCTATCATTTGCACCACTTTGATTGATACTGAATGTTCCATCAGAACCAGTATGTGCTAGTGTTGTATCATGGTCACCAGCACCAGCATGTGTGGTTGTTACTGTATTACTATTGCTATCTCCTGAAAGAGTAATGTTTGTGATTTTCTTATCATCACCTATCATAGTAGCTGTACTGTTTTCATTAATAGTTACAGTATTACTATCTCCTGTTACAGCTAGATCAATATCTGCATCACCACTCGCAGCACTAGTACCAACATTAACAGTTGTTGTATTGCTATCTCCTGTTAGAGTTTGAATAATACTGTTATCATCAGCAGAAGCGTTTGTTCCAACATTTACAGTTGAAGTATTACTATTACCCTCTTGGCGAACTGTTAATACTTGTGTATCACCATCAACTGAACCAGAAATAGTATTAGTATCACCTATCTGATCAATGTCTATAGTATGTTCATCCCCATCCAAATCAAAGTCTTCAGTAGAAGTACCAACTTTATTCGTTTGTCCATCTTGAGTAATGTTCAAATCTAAATCAGCACCACTTTGATTAATATAAACATCGCTAGCATAACTCACTCCACACATAACAAAGGTCGCTAGGAATGCAATTATGCCTAATGCTTTCATATTTCGTTCTCCTCTTTAAATTCCCATAAGTTTTCTTCTTCACCTTTATTTACCAACTCCAGTACTGCTGCCTCAATGGCCTTTCTAACTGCATATGTTACGGACTCATTTTCTGTAAATCCTAATTCAGTCTCCAACAGCTTTGTACCCAAATCTAAGAACTTAAATACGTTGATTCCAACTCTTGTGCTTAGTATTGTTTTCTGTGCACTCACTGCTAACAGGACTTCACCTGTCTGTACTGATATCAATCTCATACCAACTGTAACCATGTCTTGACGATACTCATCATGCATACCTATTCCAAGATATCTTGCACCAAAACCACCTGTGGTTACATTAGTATCATAACCAACAATCCCTCCATCAATTAACACACCAGCAAACAGCAAAGGTTTAAGTACCTCTGCACCTTCTCCATCATACGTTTCTCTTGTGTTTCGTATGATTTGCCTTTCTTTTAACAGACTATCTAGTCCAATCCTTTCTACTACTTGAAACCACTCTCCACCACCAGCTCTCTTTAGTGCCTGAACCAACCAGACAGATGCACCTTGAGTTACAGCAGTACTTAGTAGTGCAAGGTTTTCACTGGGTTTTCTCTGCCCAGTCAAATCACCAAAACTATACACTGCCACAGTAACTTTTCGCACTGGGGGTGTTAGTGTTTCTAATCGGTCAACTAATGCAACAGAAGATATCATAGGTTCCTCTATCGGAATCGTTTGACATCCGGTTACACTAAAAAGTAAAATCGCCAATAGGAACGGTAATAACTGTTTCGGTCCCATCTGTATCCAGTATTGTTAGAGTTACATTGTCATCGTCCTTGATGTAACTTATCGTCGTACCTTCGAATGTAACTGTGCCTGAAGATGCTGAGTCCTCACCAAACATGCTATCCACTAGTTGTTTAGATAGCTGTGCGTAGATTCTAGATTCTACGTTGTTTAAAAACTTTGATAGATTGGTGTTTGCTGCATCTCTTGCTAGTTGCCGAGCTTCTGCTTCTTGTTTTTCTGTAATTGCCTTCTTACGAGAAAATTCTTGATTCTCAATTGTCAATACGTGTGCACTAAATCCATTTCCATTAAATGATGGAGATTTGAATGTGTGAGTCAGTTGACTTGCACATAAGTCAACAGAAATCACCAAAGAAATTACCAATGCTAATGTTGATGCTATTAGCATAGCAGTTTTGACTTTCATTCATTTTTCTCCTGCAACTCCTCTATTTTTTCAGAATTCGTTTTAATTCTGTTGTCTTGTTGTGCATCTATTCTCTTCTGCATAGCATTTTGGAATGGATCAAGTTGTTGATTCTGTATTTCTATTATAGTATGTATCTTCTGGTCCAATCGAATCATATCGTTGTCAAGCATTCTTACTCTATCAATTAATGCTATCAGTGTACTACTAGCCTGACTCAAACTTGGAAGGATGTTGATTGTGACAAACTTCCAAATGTAGAATATAAAGTATGCCATTCCCACAGCAATAACTGTAGGAACCCCATACTGATTGATCATGTCTACTATACTGTCCATTATAGTTAATCTTTTCTGGCATCCTCTTTTCCATCAGCAGCAGATATTCTTCGAGTATCAGGTTTAACTCCCAATGCATGGCATATGAGAGCATCTAATCTCACGATTTCATTATTAATGGTTTTTACACGGTTGTCTAGAGAGGATATCATACCATTCAAACCTTGAGCCCTACTGACAACCGATTCCAGTATGTACTTCAACAATAATATGATAAAAAACCCGCCGCCGATTACAGCTGCGATGGAAAAGCCTAGGTCAGCAATTATCTTGAATGCTTCCATAAGCAACTCCATACTAACGTGTTATCAATACACGATATATATATTATTTATGGAAAATGTGAACTATGTCACAAAATAGTAACACTAGATGGTCTATTTAGATTTAAGTAGACTTACGAAATGTTCTGCGTCAATCAATACCAATGGTTTTGACTTGTTGCGTTTTATAATTACGATTGGTTCATAGTTACCAGAGTTTTCTACTGCTTGTTCATACGACTTCCAAACATTAACAGACTCTTGGTTCTTACATTCAATTGAATAGGGGAATTTTGCTCTTGCTGCACGAGCCATGATTAGGTCTTCACCACCAGCACCCATAGAACGAGACTCTATATCCTCTGGATGGACTTCTAATTTTTCTATAAGTAAATCACGAAACCACTGCTGTAGTCGCCTACCCTTTGCCTTGGCACTTTGTGTCTTCATTAGTCATTTTCACTTACAATTCTCTTGGACACTAGGTAGTCAATAGCAAGTCGTTTCTTGTCTGAAAAAACGATTGCGTTGGAATGCTGGTTTCTGGAATCAAATACTATGAAATCTGTGGACTTCATATCCCACTGCTTATCTTCATAGATAAACCCACCACCATCTTCATGTGTCCAATCATGGTTTAGTATTCCTAGTATTTTAAGTTTGTCTGGTGGCCAAGGGTCATGATGCATGTTGATTGGTGTATTTTTGTCTTTGACACTCAACCCACAATAGTGAACCTCTGGAATGAAATGACCATACCCACCACTGTCATAAATTTGTATCAACAATCCCATAGCAAGACCAAACAGACGTTCATGCTTAACGTTGCCGGGCTCCATTATATTAAGTTTGACTAGGTTTATCTTATCGTAATTCTCCACGGAACCTAGTCCATTACCTTCTCTGTCCCACGTATCAACAGGTGGAATCAAGTTCATAAACATCTGTAGATAGTTGTGAGAACAGCAGTTCTCAAGTTTAACAATCATTCATCATCGTCCCAATCAAGTATCTCATCTTCAAAGTCTGGGTCATCAATATCGCCTCTACAAAATGGGCAATATGTTACTCTGTATTTACGTTCATCCATAGTATGCTTCATTCTAAATTCTGCTTCACAAGAATCACATACTATAAGTTTCATTGTATCTCACAGAATCCAGCAGCGCATGCAAGTTCCTGTGCTCCAATCGTCATATCCGTTTGTTCGTATTCTGCTAACTTTTCCCATTCTACCTTCTTTGGCATTCTCTGAAGAAGAATCTCATACTCTTCTTTTGTGCAATCCTGATAAGGTGCTTGTTTATATGTATGTTCCGAAAATGGAAGGAAACTGACACCACTCATGAAATCAAAGTTCTTGTATACCCATGCACCTACTTCTAACCACTCGTCTTCCTTCACTGAAATGGTAACGGATGGTTTGTGTTCACACCAGTTCTCTTGATAGACCTTCCAGAGTTCCAACTGTTCAATCGCACTCATGTCTGTACGAAACACAGCATTCTTGTCTACCTTAACGGGGAACGAAAAAACAGATGTGTGGCTTGGATTCATCACATCATCCTCTACAGGAAATCCCTCATCCATCATCATTCTTGTGAGAGGGTCTTTCTTGTCACCACGTACTGTACGAACATAGTAAGGATTGTGTCGAGCATGAATACCAGAAGCAGAATCAGTCAACTGACTTACTGTGCCGGATGGTTTGATACATGTCACTGCTGTTGATTGATTGATACCCAGTTCCTTCGAGTACTTCAAATTCGTGTCTACTGCCACACTCTTCAGTTCTTGTAAAACCTCTGGAAGAGAAGTGAGTGATGCCTTACCATTTGTTATCTTGCTGTCCATGATACCAGTAAGAGATACACCAAGCAGACGTTCTTCTTCACAGTTTCGTTTCCATGCAGCAGAGACATATCTGAAGTTCGTAAGAGTAGACTGAAAGGTTCCAAGAATTGAAGCAAGCCTTACCTTGTTGAGAAGACTGTGCTTGGTGTCGTTTGCTCTGACCACAACCTCAGATAGATTACAGAACTCACGATTACGTAGAATGATTTCAGAGCAAGGGTTAGTTCCAAACTCATAATCCTCTGTATTCCTACGACCATTCTTTGCTGCCATCGTTACTGCTGACATTCTATTAAAGATGCCACGTTCACCTGACTTGGACTCATACAATGCTTTCCACTCATCCATGAACACACCCATGTCTGGTTTCTCTGTATAGCAAGCAGAGTTGTTCGCAAGTGCTCTCTGTGGTTCTGTGTTCCACCATTGACCAGTCTTTGCATGTCGCATACGATCATCAGATAGATTCGATAGACTGATAAGAGCAGAACGTCGAACTCCACCAACCACTACAATCTCTGCTATCTTACATACAAGGTCATGACATTCTAGAGAAGACAGTTTACGTCCAGATGCGTTTTGAAATAGACTGACAGCAAACTTGAACAACGATTCCAACGGTTCCGGTCCTGATGCTCTGCCACCAAAAGTTTTAAGTGGTGCACCAGCTGGTCGAACTTTTGACAAATCCCATCGTGGAATCTGACCAACGTATAACATACCTACAAGTTCTTTAAGTGATTTTGCCCATCCTAATTTGCTGTCTGCTACGACTATTGTTGTGTCTGACATATTAAAGTCATCAGCAACAACCGGCAACTGAGATACATATTGACGTTCAACACTAAAACCAACTCCAGTGCCATTCATCAACACATAGAGAATCTCATCGAACGACTGAACTCGATCAACTGCGATATAAGAACAGTTGTACCCTGCAATGTTCTCTCTCCTAAGTGCTTCACCAGCAGTCATAATGCAACGCATAGACGGCATTATCTGAAGACCCAACACTGCTTCTTCTAACTCTGTTCTAAGTTCATCCTTGAGAGTGTAGTTGACGTTCTCTTTAAGATGCTCCGTGAAGAAATCAAAATACCTACAAATAGTTTCATCCCATGTTTCCCGCCTTCCTTTATCCGGCAACCATCGTGAATATCTAGAAAGGTGTATAAACTCTTGATACGATGTAGGAAAGTAGTTGTTAGGCATTTGTTTTTCTCCATTTTACGAACCTTAGTTGGGCCTCTGCCATACTAAAGGAATTCTCTATTATAATTTGTTGGACTTCTTCTTTTGTCATACCTGACATAATCATGTCGTTAATATCTTTGTGTTCTATGTTACTTGGCCATATAACGACTTTACGACCTTGGTCTATTGTCTTCTTAATCAGTTTACATAATTCTCTATTTCTTGGTTCATTGTCAAATACAGCAGTCACCTGTTCATTTGATATAGACTTACCAGCAATGACCAGAGGTTTAGATAAGTCTGCATCACCAACTGCAATACAGTTATCAAGGAACATACTATCTATCGGTCCCTCAACAACGTAAATCTCTTTACTGATATCTACTCTATCTAACCCATAAATCTTATCGGCATTCTCGTCTAACTTGATGGTAATGTACTTAGGTTGCTCTGTTCCAAATGCTCTTCCTGTATAAGCAAACACTTCTCCCTTTTCATTACGGAAAGGTATTAGCATCCTTGGGTGGTCACCATTCAAGGATGGAAATTTGTCCTTTATTTGTTCGTTCGAAAATTTATAAAATGATGTACAAAGATAGACATCCCTGAGTTTGTCCAATGGTATAAGTCTTTTGTCTGCCAGTTTTCTCGCTGGGTGTGTTTTAGGTAGGTCCGAAAAGGATTTAAGATTTTTGAGAATATTGCCTTTGGTGAAAACTGGGACATCGAAATTAAACTCCGGTTCAGGGTTGTTTGTTTTAACCCCTCGTCTATAACGTTCTAGTATATAGTCATCGTAAATTTTTGAGTTTACATGCTTGACAAGATTACCTAGTGTTGCTCCGACACCGCAATTGTGACACTTGAAAAACAGGTCATTCTTCTTGCGATACACGAACCCCCTTGCCTTTGTACGAGACTTTTGAGAATCACCACAATAGGGGCATCTGAAGTTCCACAGAGCATCTCCCTTCTTCTTAAAGATAGGGAGCTGATAACTGATAAGGTTCAGGTATTTTATATCAATATAAGACATTCACACATTATATCAAACATCACCATAGAATGTCAAGAGAAGTTTATGAATTTATGTAAAAGGAATCCTGCGACGATAGAACCACCGATAAGAACGTGTCTCCATTTTTCAAGCACACCTACACGGGAAACAAGTTCGTCTCGCATTCTCTGAATCTCTCTATTTTGCTCTGCGTGTTGTGCAGCAGCATTGGTCATAATCTCTTTGGTGTTCGTAGTGATTCTAGAATGTAGTTCTTGTATTTGGTGGGACAACTCTAGTCTACGAGACTCTAGTTGCTCTTCTTGTGACAGGATTGCTTCTTCCTGTCGGGTTAGTTTTTCTTCATGCACCGCAAGCATACGGTGAATAGAGTTGGAGACATCGGTGAGCTTCTCAATTGCAATATCAAGTCGGTCATGTATTTTTGCTTGGTCATGTAACTCTTTCTTGAGAAGCTCAACCGTTGTCTCCAGATCAGCCATGATTAGTCTTCTTTCATCCAAAGGTTATAGACACCCCATGCCACCGCACCGTACAAGCACATTGTTGCTAGGGGAATAATGCCGCAAATAACGGCCACCGCACAACCACCAATAATAATACCATTCCAACTGGAACGTTCTTTCAGTCTATCTGTTAACCACATAGTTTTCTCCTTATGTTTAAGTTATCTAGATTTCCTCTCAAGATTTTGCAATCTCTGTTCCATATCATCCATTTTTAACGCAACATTAGGATATCTTTTCCTCCATCGTTTTTCACCTTCAAGGATTTTTATATTTAGTTTTTTCGCAGTCCAAGTAGAGAGATTGTCTACCTTCTTATATAACCAAATACCAAATTTGGTATCGGCAAACCAACTGTTTGTTGCTTGTCCAAGTATAGCACCGGCTATAGCTTGTATCGCCCAGAACCACATTTGTGTGAATTACTCCTCTTTTGCCGAAGCAGGACCAGATCCAAATATTCTGACTGCCCAGTAAGCGGAGTACTTTTTAAAGGAAGATACTTCAGGTTCAGCAGAGTGCATGCCTAGTAAAAAAACTTTATCAGAAATGCCTCTTGCTCTACTCCAAAGTTCTCTGTTGTTTGTCTTTGCTGGTTCTACGTTACAGTTTCGTACATTAACATTATAGTATATACGCAGTTTCGCATAAAGATGGTCGTGTATTACTGCTGCACGAGCAACATCCCACGGTGCGATAACTGCCCACACCAAACGAGGTACAGATGCCAAATCAGTCTTCATTCCTTTTCCAGCACTTACTCTACCTGTATTAGAGACATTTGCTCCAATCTTCTGAAGACAGTCTATCTCTGATTCTGTCAATTCCTTTGTGACAAACGACAGTGTTCTTTCTAATTCCCAAGTCCTTGGTGGACTGAACTCAGCTTGTATCTTTCCGTTAAATTCGCCCATCTATCTTTCCTTTGGTGTTATCGCCTTTTCATAGTAAATAATGATTTCTTTCTGTTGTTCTATATATCGTTTTATATCTGCCATATTTAGTGCCAACGATTCATAGTCTCTAACACTCAGAACGTATCCTACTAGTTCACCATTCTCATCTGCAAATCGTTTCTTGAACTCTGGAAAATTCTTCTCAGTCACTACATACCATTGGATGTCTTGCATATCCAATTGTCTAGGACGATTCTGTAAAGGAATCTTCCTCTCGACTTCTACTGTCTGAATCTCAACCTGTTTAACACTTGGAATCAAGGAACAACTAGTTATCAGTGGTGTTATCAGTATCGGTAGAAGTAATATTTTCAAATTTTTCAAATAATCTTTTTGTGCCATTGTTTATCTTCTCTTCAACTAGACCCGGCTTTTGAAGACTCAATCTCGCAAGGTCGTGTTTACGTAGTTTACTAATTAGTTCATTCTTATAATCGTTCGCACTGTCTAATCTTGATTGTAATTCATTATTTAGACTTGCGTATTTCTGAGCATCTTTTACAAGAGTGTCTATGGTCTGGGTTTGTGTCTTTGCAGCCAACTCTAGTTTAGAGTTATTCTCTGTGAGAACCTGTATACGTGCTTGTGTGTCTTTGTAGTAATAATAACCACCATAGACTGCTCCACCCACAAGTCCGAAAACTACAATTAGCATGTAAACTTTAAGCATCAGTCATCTTCTTCGTAGTCGTATTCTATTTCACCGATAGAAGAACAATCCTCTCCCAAAGGTTCATCTAGAATTTCATGGTAGCAATTTTCTCGAAGAAAGTCTCTCACTGTGTCAATAGGAATTGACATTGCCATATGTGTTACTGGTGTACCCCATCCTATAATACGTACTTTGCTAGGCACACCAATCAACTCATATTTATCTCTTTTTACAGAATAACGAAAGAGTGCACCACCAGAGTCACCGTAAATAATCGGTGATGTGGTGAGAAAATATGGCTCTCCTTCTATAATGCGGTCTAGATTAGAGATGTGTCCGAAACTACTAAACGGCGGTTCTCCCAATCCTGCTCCACTCAACCAGACCTCATCATACAAATATATCTTTTCTCCATCTGGTAAAAGAGTTGCTACAGGTCCGTCTATAGGTCTTTCTCTATCTCGTAAACGGAGCAATGCCAAATCTAATCGGTCATTGTATGCAACAATTTCTGCCTTCTGTGAACGACTACCTATCATATGCGAGTAGTCATTATATATATGCCACGTCGCCTCTACTGGTCTCCGACTCTCGTTCTTTCTTTCTTTTCCTAGATTGGGATCCCATTCTTTCTTTATAGTGATGGCACTGGCAATAACATGATGATTCGTTAGAATGTAATTGTGGTACTCTTTCTCATCATCCACAGTCAGTTCATCAGAAAAGATAACTGTACCTGACCCTGAACCGGCTGAACCTTCCACCAATACAACAGTATACAACATTTCATTGTGTTTCTTTACCTGTTGCTCTGACAACCCCCATGCAGACGACGTTGCACACAACAACAATCCTAACATTGACACTGCCAATAATTTTTTCAACATATCAATTCTCCATAGATTTAAGCACTATACCTATTTAGGTATATGAGTAATAGGATTTAGGAGTAATCGTTATTAAACTGGAAGGCGTTCCAACCAACTCCTGCTAGAGTGATTCCATGAGATGCTAGAACTGCTATGGGGTCATTGGTAGAATCTTCATGTAATAGTTCATCAAAAGACTTGGTGCCGTACTGTCATTGTTAGGCATTTCTCTTTACTTTCTTCTTTACTTTCTGGGCGTTTAGTTTAGTGCCATAGTAGTTTGGTATGTCACCCAAGTCTGCCATAGGTCTCATGGTATCCAAAGGACCGTAAGGATAGTTCACATACTCTTTTTTATCTCTATACTTCAAGGTTCCCTTTGCATAACCACGTAATCTTTTGGCAAGTTTCTCTCGGTCCTTTTCAGTTTCAGCACCTGCGAACCTCTTGTCGATGTCTTTGGATGCTTTGTCTGAGTATCTCTTGAGAAGTTTCTTGCTCAGTTCATCAAGTTTCGATTCATACTTTTTATCACGTTTGGCATCTCTTGTTGCTATCGCATACATGATGGATTCACCATCCTTTCCATATCGAGCTTTGAACTTGCTCAAATATTTTTTCAGTCTCTTTACATTATGCTCACGATCTTCGAGTTCTTTATCAGAAAGTTCTCTTTCATCCATCTCCAAGTCTTCAACAAATTCTTTGAACAGTTTCATGATTCCTCCAAGTGTTTTTCAACACCAAAAGATTTCATTCGATTTGTCACAGACTCAGTAAACTTGTTGTTTTTCTTTTGTTCTAATCTTTTGATACGAGCAGATTCTAACTTTCTACGATGTTCTCGATATGCTTTGGTTCGACCATCAATTTTTCCATTACGGTCAATAAGAGTATGTCGTTTCTTTTTCTTCTTAGGATCAATGCCAGGCTCACCTTGAGGACCAACACCTAATCCAGCAATGTTTCCATGTCCTGCTGCACTAGTGGGCATGTCTTCATCTAAAACATTGCCTCCCGTAAATACATTAATCTCAGTCCACTTCTTCATTTTAAGTCCTCCAGACTTACGTATATCACTTCTTTTGTGTTAAGATGAACGACTGAAAAAATCTCTACACCAAGAACGGTATCAACAGGTGGCTCATCTTCAAACACTGCCACCTTATCACCCTTCTTTGCAGTCAATTCCTCCTCTTCTTTATTTAGGATATCGTTGACTAGAGTGTACTC
>LULM01000240.1_pt1 | contig 30255 bp, 30 predicted proteins | sample 728151 | NCBI WGS metagenome assembly LULM01 (sample SAMN03860289, study PRJNA289734) | marine metagenome | biome: seawater column; feature: ocean; material: water; isolation source: Red Sea water column Station 149 - depth 200m | place: Saudi Arabia: Red Sea | collected 2011-10-15 | depth 200 m
TCTGCCACCTTCTGAGGGCCCTACAGGTGGCAGATCCACCGCCGGCGGGGTCAGACGTGGCAGTGCTTCTCCCTTCTCGTGGACCGTGCCACGAGAAGGGAGAAGCGCTGCCCACCCCACCCCCAAGGGCACCCACGATTCTTCCTTCGCGCGCTTGAGGCCGGACGCTTCTGCGTTGGTGACGGGATCCCGTAGCAAACGCAGAAGCCTCGGAGTCCCACGCACGAACGCAGATCCTTGCGTCCGACGCGGGCCGCAGCCCGAGTGCCCAACCCAACGCGCCCGCCAGCCGCCCGGTCGAGGCCCTTCGGAGACCACACCCAGCGCCAGCCGAGGCAGCGCACCAGCACGGCGAGACCCCCGCAGGCAGCGCACCGGCAAGGTCGCGGCGACCGCAGGCAGCGCAGCAGGCGACGAGACCACTGCAGGCAGCGCACCAGCAGGACGAAGCCCCTCAGCCATCGCACCACCAGCCCTTACCGCCCACGTCACGCCCAGGGCGGTCCCGAGGGTGCTGGCGGGCCCCTACACTGGTGCGGTGGCACGCGGAGACGGTCGGCTGACGCACGACATCGATCCTCAGGACGTCGGACCCCAGGACGCCTGTGGCGTGTTCGGGGTGTGGGCTCCCGGTGAGGAGGTCGCGAAGCTCAGCTACTTCGGTCTGTACGCCCTGCAGCACCGGGGCCAGGAGTCGGCGGGCATCGCGGTGAGCAACGGCAAGCAGATCCTCGTCTACAAGGACATGGGGCTGGTCTCCCAGGTCTTCGACGAGTCGACGCTGGAGTCGCTGGTGGGTTCGGTCGCGATCGGGCACTCGCGCTACAGCACCACGGGCGCGAGCGTGTGGCAGAACGCCCAGCCGACGTTCCGGCCCACCGCGCAGGGATCCGTCGCCCTCGCGCACAACGGCAACCTGACCAACACCGCCGACCTCGTCACGATGCTGCAGGAGCGGACGGCCGAGAACGGTCCCGGCCGGCGCGGCAAGGGCGAGACCGCCACCACCGACACGTCGGTCATGGCGAGCCTGCTGGCGGCCTACCCCGACCGGTCGGTCGAGGAGGCCGCGATCGAGGTGCTGCCGAAGCTGCGGGGCGCCTTCTCGCTCGTGTTCATGGACGAGCACACCCTCTACGCCGCGCGCGACCCGCAGGGCATCCGCCCGCTCGTGCTCGGCCGCCTGGAGCGCGGGTGGGTCGTCGCCAGCGAGACCGCCGCCCTCGACATCGTCGGCGCCTCCTTCATCCGCGAGATCGAGCCGGGCGAGTTCATCGCCATCGACGAGAACGGTCTGCGCACCGAGCGGTTCTCGCCGGCCGAGCCGAAGGGCTGCATCTTCGAGTACGTCTACCTCGCCCGCCCCGACACCACCATCTCCGACCAGCGCGTCTTCACGGTGCGTGCGGAGATCGGCCGACGTCTGGCGCGCGAGCACCCGGTCGACGCCGACCTCGTCATCCCCGTGCCGGAGTCGGGCACGCCGGCCGCCATCGGCTACGCCGAGGAGAGCGGGATCCCGTTCGGCCACGGCCTGGTCAAGAACTCCTACGTGGGGCGCACGTTCATCCAGCCCTCGCAGACCATCCGGCAGCTCGGCATCCGGCTCAAGCTCAACCCGCTGCGCGACGTCATCGCCGGCAAGCGGCTCGTGGTCGTCGACGACTCGATCGTGCGCGGCAACACGCAGCGCGCGCTCGTGCGGATGCTGCGCGAGTCGGGTGCGGCGGAGGTGCACGTGCGCATCTCGAGCCCGCCGGTCAAGTGGCCGTGCTTCTACGGCATCGACTTCGCCTCGCGCGCCGAGCTCATCGCCAACGGCATCAGCGTGGAGGAGATCTGCCGCTCGATCGACGCCGACTCCCTCGCCTACGTCGAGCTCGACCAGCTCGTCGAGGCCACGAACGTGCCCAAGGAGAAGCTCTGCCGCGCCTGCTTCGACGGCATCTACCCGGTCCCGCTGCCCGAGGACGACCTGATCGGCAAGCACCTGCTCGAGACCGACGCGAAGCCTCTGAAGGTGATCCAGTGACGAGCACGCAGCAGCCCAGCGCCTACGCCGCCTCGGGCGTGTCCATCGAGGCCGGCGACCGCGCCGTCGAGCTCATGAAGGAGTGGGTCGACAAGGCCCGCCGTCCCGAGGTCGTCGGAGGCATCGGCGGGTTCGCAGGCCTGTTCGACGCCACGGCGCTGAAGGACTACCGCCGTCCCCTGCTCGCGACGTCGGCCGACGGCGTCGGCACGAAGGTGCAGATCGCGCAGCGCATGGACGTGCACGACACCATCGGGTACGACCTCGTCGGCATGCTCGTCGACGACGCGGGAAGGTCGTCCCTGAGCGCATCGCGTCGGTGGTCAAGGGCATCGCGCAGGCGTGCGCGGAGGCCGGCACCGCGCTGCTGGGCGGCGAGACCGCCGAGCACCCCGGGCTGCTGCACCCCGACGAGTACGACGTGGCCGGTTCCACGACCGGTGTCGTCGAGGCCGACGCGCTGATCGGTGCCGAGCTGGTCCGCCCCGGCGACGTCGTCGTGGCCATGGCCTCCTCGGGGCTGCACTCCAACGGCTACTCGCTCGCGCGGCACGTGTTCTTCGGCCAGGCGCAGTGGTCGCTCGACCGTCACGTGTCCGAGCTCGGCGCGACCCTCGGCGAGGCGCTCCTGACGCCCACCCGCCTGTACACGCTGCCCTGCCTCGACCTCGTCCGTCGCACCCGGACGCACGCGATGTCGCACGTCACCGGCGGCGGACTCGCCGCCAACCTCGAGCGCGTCGTCCCCGACACCGTGTCGGTGCGCATCGACCGCAGCACCTGGACGCGCCCCGCGATCTTCGACCTCGTGTCCGACCTCGGCGAGGTCTCCCAGCACGACCTGGAGGAGGCGCTGAACATCGGCGTCGGCATGGTCGCGCTCGTCGACCCTGACGACGCCGACGCGGCCGTGCGCCTGCTGGGCGAGCACGGCGTCCAGGCGTGGGTCGCGGGAGAGGTGGCCGAGGCCGGCGTGCACGGCCCCGGCGGGACGGTCACGCTGGAGAACCGACACGCGTGACTCGTGCCCCCGCTGCCAGCGCGTTCGAGATTGTTCGGTAGGGTAGGCACCACGACATACTGACGATTTCTCTGCGAGGGGGTCGGACCCATGGGGCGCGGCCGTGCAAAGGCAAAGCAGACCAAGGTCGCACGCGACCTGAAGTACCGGACCTTCGATCCGGACTTCGACGATCTGCAACAGGAACTCCACCAGGACTCGGGTGACCCGATCCCGGACCAGTACGCCGATCTCGCGAGGAAGTACGGGGACGAAGCGGCCAGTTGAGGCCCGTTCCCCCGGTCGCCCGTCGAGGCGGCTGTTCGCGTGCGTCCGCACCGGTGCGGACGTGGTCGACGTGACCGCGCGCCGTCGGACGCCCTGACGTCCGTCCGCGGGCGGTCGGTGACGTGACGAGCCGGTCCGGACGTCGGTCCGGACCGGCTCGCACGTGCGGGGGACCGCCGCGCTGTCAGCGTGCCCGCCGAGGGACGTGGGCGAGCCTGCTCGGCCACCAGAAGCGTCGTCCGCACCAGGCCACGAGTGCCGGGGTGACGACCCCACGGACGAGGACGGTGTCGAGGAGCACGCCGAAGCCGACGAGGACGCCCAGTTGCGCGAGCAGCACGAGAGGCAGGACCCCGAGCACCGCGAAGACGGCGGCGAGGAGGATGCCGGCACTCGTGATCACGCCGCCCGTCACCCCGAGGGCCGTCACGACCGACGAGGTGGCGTCGCCGCTCGCCCGCATCTCCTCCCGTGCCCGCGCGGTGAGGAAGATGTTGTAGTCCACCCCGAGCGCCACCAGGAAGATGAACGCCAGCAGGGGGGTGCTCACGTCCATCGCCGACCAGCCGAGGACGTGGTCGAACACGAGCCATCCGACGCCGAGCGCCGACAGGTACGACAGCACCGTCGTCGCGACCAGCAGCACGGCAGCCACGACGGAGCGCAGCAGGAGCAGCAGCATGCCGAGCACGACGACGAGGACCACGGGCACGACCACCGTCCGGTCGCGTTGCGCCGTCGTCGCCTCGTCGAGGGCCTGCGCGTCCTGACCCCCGACCAGGGCGTCGGGGTCGACCTCCTGCACGGCGGCGCGGAGCCGCTCGATCGTGCCGAGGGCGGCGTCGCTGCCCGGCGGGTCGGACAGCACCACGCTCACCGGCGCCACGGTCGCGCTCGGGCGACCGACGTCGGCGGACTGCACGTCCGGGACGTCCGCTGCCGCACGGGCGACCTGCTCGGCGAGCCGCGGGCTGGTGACGACGGTGGTCGGGGAGGAGGCGCCCGCAGGGAACGCCGACGCGAGCGTCTGCTGGGCGGTGATCGACTCCGGCGTGTCGAGGAACTGCTCGTCCTGGCCCAGCCCGGTGCGCAGGCCGAGCGTCCCGAGGGCCATGAGCGCGAGCACGACCAGGCCGCCCACCGTCACGAGCGCGGGGCGGCGGGTGACCCGCCGACCGACGCGGCGCCACAGGCCGCGCTCGGTGGGGTCGGAGTCGCCGACGCGGGGCACGAACGGCCAGAACAACCAGCGGCCCGGGATCGACATGGCGGCCGGGAGCACGACGAGCGCGAAGAGCACGGCGACGACGATGCCGGCGGCGCCCGCCAGGCCGATCCGGCTGACGAACGGGGCGTCGGCGAGCAGCAGCGTCAGCAGACCGAGCACCACGGTGCCTGAGCTGGAGAGGATCGCGGGGCCCGCGGCACCGACGGCCTGGCGCATCGCCTCGCGGCGGTCCTCGTGGCGGCGCAGCTCCTCGCGGTAGCGCGCGATCAGCAGCAGGGCGTAGTTGGTGCCGGCGCCGAACACGAGCACCGACGTGATGCCGGTGGTGGAGCCGTCGATCGGCACGCCGCTCCAGTGCGAGACCGCCTCGACCACCTTCGCGGCGACCCGGTCGCCCAGACCGATCACGGCCAGGGGCACGAGCCAGAGCCACGGGCTGCGGTACGTGACGATCAGCAGCAGGGCCACCACGGCAGCCGTCACGAGCAGCAGGCGCACGTCGGCGCCCTCGAAGACTGCGCCGAGGTCGGCCTGGATCGCGGGGGCGCCGGTCACCTGGGCGTCGAGGCCGTCGGGCAGGCCGTCGCGGAGCTCGGCGCGCAGGGTCTCGACCCGCTCGGTGTTCTGCTCGGCGTCGACGTCGCCCTCCAGGGGAACGGTCAGCAGCGCGACGGTGCCGTCCTGCGACGGCACCGGGCCGGCGACCCGGGTGTCGAGCTTCGAGCCGAGGGTGCCGCCGAGCCGCTCCAGCGCGGCGAGGTCGGTCTGCGACAGCCGGTCCCCGCCGCGGGAGGCGACCACGATCGCAGGGGCGTCGTCGCCGCCAGGGAGTGCGGCGAGGCGCTGCTGGGCGAGCGCGGACTCCGCGTCGTCAGGCAGGTTCACGGAGGCGTTGGTGCTCTGGGTGGCTGCGGGCGCGAGAATGAGGACGGCCCCGGCGATCACGAGGCCGAGCAGGAGGACGACGACGGACCGTCCTCGCCCGACGAGTCGGGCGAGGGAGAATGTTCGATGATCGAAAGTTTCCACGCCAGAAGGATAGGATGGGTGACATGAGCGCGCAAGACGGGTCGACGGACCCCGAGGGCGGCGCGGGCGCGGTGCCCTGGGCCACCGGCGAGCGCCTGGACGTGGTGCGCCTCGTCCGCGAGCTGTCCGAGCGATCGTCCCGCTACGCCGACCGCGCGGGGGCCGCGCGCGGCCTCCATCGTTCCGACCTGTCGGCCCTGCTCGCGCTGGCGCGCGCCCGCGAGCAGGGGCGTGCCCCGCTCTCGCCAGGGGTGCTCGCGCGCGAGCTGATGCTCAGCCCCTCCGCCACCACCACGCTGCTGGACCGGCTCGAGCGGTCCGGGCACGTCGAGCGGTCCCACGACGCCGGCGACCGACGCCGGGTGAGCCTGGAGATGACCGCGTCCGCCGGGGAGACGGCGCGATCGATGTTCGGTCCTGTTGCCGCGGCCATGACCGAGGCGATGCAGGACTTCAGCGACGACGAGATCGACGTCGTCCGCCGGTTCCTGGGCGCCATGGTCGAGGCGGTGGACGCCCAGGACCCGGGCGTGGCGTCGTCGTGAGTCAGCGCGGCAGGTGGATGCGGCCCAGGCCGCCGACCTCCCGCATGCGCTGCTCGGCCTGGCGGTCGGCTGCCTCGGCCGTCGTGAGGTGCTCGCTGGCGGCCCGCTCCAGCACCGCGAGCGTCGTGTCGAAGATGCCGGTGGCGCGCGCCTGGGCCCGCTCGAAGCTGAAGCCCTGCGGGTCGAGCTCGTCGGCCACCTGGATGACGCCACCGGCGTTGACGCAGTAGTCGGGGGCGTAGGTGATGCCGCGCTCGGTGAGCAACTTCGCGGTGCCCTCGTGGGCGAGCTGGTTGTTCGCGCCGCCGCACACGACCTGGGCGCTGAGCACGTCGACGACGTCGTCGCTCAGTGCACGACCGAGCGCGCAGGGGGCGTAGACGTCGAGCTGCTGGCGCACGAGCTCGTCGGTGGAGCCGACGACCCGGACCTGCGGGAAGCGGGCGGTCAGGCGTCCCAGCGCCTCGGCGTCGACGTCGGTGACGACGACCTGGGCGTCCTCCTCCACGAGGTGCTCGACGAGGTGCCTGCCGACCTTGCCCACGCCGGCGACGCCGACCGTGCGTCCGGCGAGGGACGCGTCGCCCCACACGTGTTGGGCGCTGGCGCGCATGCCCTGGTAGACCCCGAACGCGGTCAGGACCGACGAGTCGCCGGCGCCGCTGTGCTCGACGGTGCGACCGGTCACGTACGACGTCTCGCGCGCGATGACGTCCATGTCGGGGCTGAACGTGCCGACGTCGCACGCGGTGAAGTAGCGACCGTTCAGCGACTCGACCATGCGTCCGTAGGCGCGCAGGAGGGCCTCGGTCTTCTGGGTGCGCGGGTCGCCGATGATCACGGCCTTGCCGCCGCCGAGGTCGAGCCCGGCGAGGGCGTTCTTGTACGCCATGCCCTGGCTGAGGGCCAGCACGTCGGCGAGGGCGTCGGCCTCGCTCGCGTACGGGTGGAACCGCGTGCCGCCGAGGCCGGGGCCGAGGGCGGTGGAGTACAGGCCGATGATGGCGCGCAGTCCGGTCGCCTCGTCGTGGCAGAACACGACCTGTTCGTGCGGGTGGCTGAAGACGGGATCGGGCATGGGTGGCTCCTTGCAGAGGGCGTCGGTGCGGGTGGCCGGCGCGCGGACGGTCGACCTCGGGGGTGGTGAGGTCTGCCGAGGATGCTACTCCCGCCGCTAGGCTGCGTGCAGGTTCCTGGGCGGTCCGGAACCGGTCAGGAGACGTGATGACGCCCCCGTACGTCGAGGCCCGCTCGATCCTCGTGGGTGGGGTGGTGCTGCTGGTCACGGGCGCGGCGATCCCTCTGGTGCTGCAGCTCCTCGTCCCCGACGGCTTCTCGGGAGGTCGCGGCGCGTTGCTCGTGCTCTCGTGCGTGACGGCCGCCTCGACCGCGCTCGTCGCGCTCGGTGCCGCGGTGGTCGGCGCCGGGCTGGTGCTGCGCGCCCTCGAGCAGGCCGGTGTGGTCGGGCCGGGCGGCGGGCGCTCCGACGATCGCTGACCGCGCGGCTCAGTCCTCGCGCGTGCGTCGCGCGAGTCGACGGTCCATGCGGCGGATGCCGGGCGTGACCACCTTGGTGAGCACGCCCGGGAGCACGGACATGCCGGCCTCCGACACGGCGCCGCCGAGGCTGGTGACCCGGGTGGGCCGGTCGACCGCCGCGCGGACGAGCCAGCCGCCCGCCCTCTCCGGGCTCATCATCGGCATCGCCGCGTAGATCGCGGTCGCGCCGGACATCGGCGTGCGCACCATCGGGAAGTGCACCACCGTCGTCGTGACACCGTCGTGGCCGTGCTCGGCGAGCAGCGACCGGGCGAACGACTCGAGCGCCGCCCTGCTGCCGAGGTACGCCGAGAAGAGCGGGATCGGCAGCTGTGTCGACATCGTCGAGGAGAACACGACGTGACCCCGGGAGCCGTCGACCCGCTCCTGCTCGAGGAGCCGGGGCAGCAGTGCGAGCGTGAGCCGCACGGCGCCCAGGTAGTTGACCGCCATCGTCCGCTCGTAGTCGTGCAGCCGGTCGACGGACTCGCGGATCGGGCGCCGGATGGAGCGGGCGGCGTTGTTGACGAGCACGTCGACGCGCGAGTGCTCGGCGAGCAGCGTGTCGACGACGGACCGGACGTCGGCGTCGTCGGTGAGGTCCACCGGGTGCACGTGCGCCGTGCCGCCTGCCTCGCGGACCCGCTGGGCGACGGCGGCGAGCTCGTCGGCGCGGCGGGCGAGCAGGCAGACCGTCCAGCCGCGACGTCCCAGCTGCACGGCCGCCTCGGCGCCGATGCCGCTGGAGGAGCCGGTGAGCACCGCGACGCCCGGTCGGGCCGTCATCGCGTCGCGCCGGCGGCGTCGGTGAACAGGGCGGCGACGAGGCGTGTGACCCGCTCGACCATGTCGGCCGCGCTCTGCTCGGGGTGGGCGACCCACCAGTCCATGAGCGAGTCGACGATGCCGAGCCAGGTGGCGGTCATGGCCGAGACGTCGAGGGCGTCCCGCACGCCGGCCAGGGCGAGCAGCTCGCTGACTCCCTCGTGGGCGAGGGCGTGGATGCGGTCGGTGTGGGCCGCGACGACGGCGGCCACCTCGGGCGTGGACGGCGCGCTGCGGTCGTGCAGCAGGCGCCAGACGTGCCGCTGGTCCTCGAGCACGCCGAACATGCCCTCGAGCGTCCGCACGCCGCGCTCGAGGCCGACGACGTCGCCACGCGCCACGCGCTCGATCTCGTCGCCGAGCAGCTCGCCGGCGCGGTCGAGGCAGGCGGCGTACAGCCCCTCCTTCGACCCGAAGTAGGCGTAGACGAGCGGCTTGGAGATGCCCGCGGCGCGGGCGACGTCGGCGACGTTGGTGCCGACGAAGCCGTGGGTGCCGAAGGCGACCGAGGCGATGGCGAGGATCTGGCGCTCGCGCTCGGCGCGGGGGACCCCCTTGGTGCCGGCGTTGGGTCGAGCGGCCATGGCCCGGACTCTATCCGGGTCTGGCGCGGCGTTATGAACCGGTGGTAACTTACCCACAAGTCATATACCTGGAGGCGCTGTGCACGACCTGCTCGACCCGCTCAAGAACCCGGTCACCTACGCCGCCCCGTTCTTCGTGCTCGCGATCCTCGTGGAGCTGGCGGCCCTGCGCTGGCTCGACCACGACGACAGCACCAGCGGCTACGCCCTGAAGGACGCCCGCACCTCGATCTCGATGGGGGTGTTGTCGCTGGTGTTCCTGACGGCGTTCAAGGTGGTCACGTTCTTCGGCTTCGTCGCCGTGTACGCCTACGTGGCGCCCTTCCACCTCCCGACGGACACCTGGTGGTACTGGGTGCTCGTCGTCCTCGGTGTCGACCTCGGCTACTACTGGCACCACCGGTTCAGCCACCGGGTGCGCATCGCGTGGGCGGGGCACCAGGCCCACCACTCGAGCGAGTTCATGAACTTCGGCACCGCGCTGCGCCAGAAGTGGAACCCGTGGTTCGAGTTCTTCTTCTGGCTCCCGCTGCCGCTGCTCGGCTTCGCGCCGTGGACGCTCTACGTCGCCTTCGGCCTCAACCTCGTCTACCAGTTCTTCGTCCACACCGAGCTGGTCGGGAGGCTCCCGCGGCCCGTCGAGTACGTCATGAACACCCCGTCGCACCACCGCGTGCACCACGGCAGCGACCCCGAGTACCTCGACAAGAACTACGGCGGCATCCTCATCGTCTGGGACCGCCTGTTCGGGTCGTTCGCGCCGGAGCGGCACCGACCCCGGTACGGACTCACCAAGCAGGTCGACACCTACAACCTGCTGCGGCTGCAGTACGGCGACTACGTCGAGATCGTCCGCGACGTCCGCTCCACGCCACGGCTGCGCGACAAGCTCGGCTACCTGTTCGGGCCGCCCGGGTGGACGCCCGCGGACCGGACCGCGCCGACCGACACGGTGCTGCCACGCCGGTGACGCCGGTGCGGGTCAGAGCGTGCGCGAGGTCCCGCCGTCGACGGGGAGCATGACGCCGGTGAGGTAGCCGGCGGCGGGGGAGAGCAGGAACGCGGCCGCCCGTCCGAACTCCTCGGGTCGGCCGTAGCGCCGCAGGGGGATGCCGGCGGCGGCGCGCTCGCGTGACCCGTCGGGGTCGCCCGACAGGGCGTCGAGCTCGCGCACGCGCTCGGTGTCGACCCGTCCGGGCAGCAGGGCGTTGACCCGGACGTCGCGGGGCCCGAGCTCGTCGGCGAGGTCCTTCGCCGCCATCGCGAGCCCGGGTCGCAGGCCGTTGGAGATCCCGAGGCCCGTGACGGGTGCCTTCGCCGACGTCGAGAGCACGAGCGCGATCGATCCGCCCTGGCCCGGCTCGATCGCCTCGGCCACCGTCGTGGCCACCCGCAGGCCGCCGAGGAAGACGCTCTCGAACGCGCCGCGCCACTCCTCGTCGCTGCGTCCGAGGACGGTGCCCGGGGGCGGGCCGCCGACGCTGACGAGGGCTCCGTGCACCGCACCGAACCGCTCCTGCGCGAGCGCGATGAGCGCGCCCGCGGTGGCGGGGTCGGCGTTGTCGGCCGCGAGGCCCGCGACCCCACCGGCCCCGAGGTCGCCGAGCTCCGCGACGGCGGCGTCGACGGACTCCTGCGAGCGCGACGACAGGACGACGTTCGCCCCCTCCGCGACCAGCACCTCCGCGCTCGCGCGGCCGAGGCCGCGGGAGCCTCCGGTGACGACGTACGTCCTGCCTGCCAGTCCGAGGTCCATGCCGCCAGCCTACGGGGACCAGGCCGCGGTCCGCCGGGAGCGGGCTCCTAGCCTGGAGCGATGACCTACCGCACCTACGTCGCACTCGGGGACTCGTTCACGGAGGGCGTCGGCGACCACGACCCGACGCTGCCGAACGGGGTGCGGGGCTGGGCCGACCGGGTCGCCGAGGTGCTCGCCGCGCGGGCCGAGGAGGTCGGCTCGTCGTTCGCCTACGCGAACCTGGCGATCCGCGGTCGCAAGCTCGGTGCGGTGCTCGACGAGCAGCTCGAGCCGGCGCTCGCGGCGCGGCCGGACCTCGTCACGCTCTACGCCGGCGGCAACGACATCATGCGGCCGAGGGTCGACGTCGACGCCCTCGTGGCGCGCTACGACGACGCGGTCGGCAGGCTCGCCGGCACCGGTGCCACGGTCGTGCTGTTCACCGCGTTCGACCCGGCCGGGTTCCCCATCTTCGCGGCAGGGCGTGGCCGGTTCGCGATCTACAACGAGCTCGTCCGCGAGGTGGCCGAACGGCACGGCACGCGCCTGGTCGACTTCTGGCGCATGCGGGAGTACCGCGAGCCGCGGATGTGGGACGTCGACCGCCTGCACATGTCGTCGGCGGGTCACCAGCGCATGGCCATCGCCGTGCTCGACGTGCTCGGCGTCGCGCACGACCTCGAGCCGCTCGCGCTCGGCGAGGCCGTCGTCCGCACCCCGCGTGAGCTGCGTGCCGAGAACCTGGCCTGGGCCCGCACCCATGCAGCGCCCTGGATCAAGCGCCGGCTCACCGGCACCTCATCGGGCGACACGCTCTCCCCGCGCTACCCGCAGCCGGCGCGCTTCGGGACGTCGTCGCCGGAGTGACGCCGAGCCTCGGGCGGTGACGTTCCCCAGCGGGGCGACGGCCCTAGCCTGGGGCGATGGTGACGCGAGCTGGCGGCGGTGACGGCGGGCTGCTCGCCGGGCTGGTGCCTGCCGGGGTGGTGGCGCGCGAGCTCGTGGCGGACCTGCGCGTGCAGGGTGACGACTCGGGCCTGAGCCCCGAGGAGGCCGCGGTCGTCGCTGCCGCCGTGCCGCGTCGGCGACGCCAGTTCGCCGCGGGCCGGCGACTCGCCCGCGAGGCCCTCGTCGACCTCGGGCGTGCGCCCGTGCCGATCCTCCCCGGCGAGCGTGGCGCCCCGACGTGGCCCGTGGGCGTCGTGGGGTCGGTGACGCACTGCGACGGCTACGTCGCCGCCGCGCTGGGGGAGGCGTCGCGGTGGCGCGCCCTCGGCGTCGACGCGGAGCCGGCCGACGCGCTTCCACCCACCGTGCTGGCGCGGATCGCGAGCGCCACGGAGCGCACCTGGCTGGCCGAGCGGTCGGCCGCGCGACCCGAGGTCGCCTGGGACCGGCTGTTGTTCTGCATCAAGGAGGCGGTCTTCAAGACCTGGTTCCCCGTGCACGGCACCTCGCCCGGCTTCCGCGGCGCCGAGGTGCGCCTGGACGACGGCGACGGCTTCGTCGCGACGGTCACGGACGGATCGAGCGCGTCCGTCGTCCGAGCGGAGGTCGCCGGCCGCTGGGTGCAGGCGCGCGGTCTGCTGGTCTGCGCCGCCTGGTCCTGACCCCCGGTCGGGCCATGGGTCGGGCGGCCCCGGGACGCCGAGCGCGGCAGGGGGTGTACACCTGGCTACTTTTCGCTATCCTGAGAAAGCACCGCTTGTACACTTCTGCGGGATCGCGACGCCACCGCCGACGACAGGGGACTTTCATGACCACCGAGAAGACCGTCACCACCGCCACCGACAGTCCAGGGGTCACGAGGCCCGGGCTGGCCCTGGCCGTGATCGCCGGCGCCCAGTTCATGGTCGTGCTCGACGGAACGATCATGAACATCGCGCTCTCGAGCATCCAGCAGGCGTTCGACATGAGCGGCGTGCTGCTCGCGTGGGTCGTGAACGCGTACGCGCTCGCCTTCGGCGGCTTCCTGCTGCTGGGTGGCCGGCTCGGTGACGTGCTCGGACGTGTCGCCATCTTCCGGGTCGGCCTGGTGCTCTTCGCCGGAGCCTCGCTGCTCGGTGGTCTGGCCTGGTCGCAGGAGGTCCTCATCGGCGCCCGTGTCCTGCAGGGGATGGGTGCGGCCATCGTGGCCCCCGCCGCCCTCGCGCTCATCGCCACGTCGTTCGAGGGACAGGCGCGAGGTCGGGCGATGGGTCTGTACGGCGCGATGGCCGGGCTCGGCTCCACCGCGGGTCTGCTGTTCGGTGGCGTGCTCACGTCCTACGCGAGCTGGCGCTGGGTGCTCCTGGTGAACATCCCGATCGCCGTCGCCCTGTTCCTCGGGGCCCGCTACCTGCGGTCCGGGGAGCGCCACCACTCCGAGCTCAACGTCCCGAGCGCGGTCCTCGGCACCCTCGGCGTGACCTCGCTCGTCTACGCGATCACCCGCAGCGGCGAGCACGGCTGGGGCGACCCGGCCTCGATCGCCCTCTACGGAGCGGCCGCGGTCTTCATCGGCGTCTTCGTGGTCGCCCAGGACCGTGTCGCGCACCCGCTGCTGCCGCTCGCCATCCTGCGCGACCGGACCCGCGCGGGCGCCAACGTCGCGATGCTGCTGCTCGGCACGGGGATGTTCGCGACGTACTACTTCTTCACGCTCTACATGCAGCAGGTGCTGGGGTACTCCGCGATCGAGTCGGCCTTGGCCTACCTGCCCTGGGCGACGGCCATCTTCGTCGGCTCCGGGGTGCTGGCGCCGCGGCTCCTCCCGCGGCTCCCTCGACGTCGACTCCGGCTACGCCACGGCGATCGTGGCGCCCATGGCGGTGACGGCCCTCGGCCTGGGGTCGACCTTCGTCCCGCTCACGATCTCGGCGATGTCCCGCGTCGACGGCCCCGACTCGGGTGCTGCGGCGGCGGTCATGAACACCGCCCAGCAGGTGGGTGGCGCCATCGGTCTCGCGACGCTCGTGGTCCTGGCCACCCAAATCAGCACCGGCCAGCTGCCGTCCGCGGCCCAGGAGCTGCTGCGGGCCGAGTCCACCGGGGACGCGACGTTGCTCGCCTCCGCCCGCGCGGCACTCTCGGAGGGATTCACCACCGCGTTCCTCGCCGTCGCGGGGATCTACGTCCTCGCGGCGGTCGTGGTCGCGCTGACCGTGCGCCGTGACTCCGCGGTCGAGGGTCAGCAGGGGTCGCAGCGTGAGGGGCGGCGCGAGAGCCGGACGACCCCGGCTGGACCGGTCTAGGGGTGCAGCAGCGTGGCGACCATAGGAGACGCGACCTCGACGATGCGGTCGATGTCGGCGTCGGTGAGGTCCGGCAGCCCGATGATGTGCCGACCGCTCGCCAGGCCCATCATGATCGCGGAGAAGATCGCCGCGCGCAGGCGGGCCTCGTCGGCGTCGATGTGCCGCTCGATGACGTCGATCGACGCACGGGTCATGTGCTCTCGGAGCATCGACGCGGCGAGCTCGCTCGTCATGCTGGTGCGCAGCAGGACGGCCATCGGCGAGTGCGGGTCGGCCTCCCACATGCGCAGCATCGTGGAGACGTACCGCTGCGCCGACTCCTCCTGGCCCTCGGAGGTCAGAGCGTCGATGGGGATGTCCCAGGCCACGCACTCGCGGAACAGGTTCTCCTTGGTGCCGAAGTACTTCATGACGGAGGACTTGTCGATCTCGGCCTCCTCGGCCACGCGACGGATCGTCGTCCGCTCGTACCCGTGCGTGGCGAAGCAGCGCCGAGCACTGTCGAGGATGCGCTGCCGTGTCAGCCCTCCCTTGGAGGTCGGACTGAGTGGTGCGGTCTTCTCCATGACGTCCTCTCGACTCGACCCGGTTGCGGGTCACGCAGCGCTGGGAAGCTCTCGCGGCCCGTCCAGGGCCGGCCGGACCATCACGAGTGTACAAGCGTTGCCCTGATCGTTCGCCGCCTCCCACGCCCCAGCGGGACGGCTCGTACCGGCCGCACCGGCCAGACAAGGAGACCCACCGATGGACCCGATCGAGAAGACCCCCGTCGGCACCTGGAAGGGTGTCGCGCCGCACGACGGTCGTGAGGACGCGTTCCTCCTGTCGTTCGCCGGCGACGGCACCGTGGCCCTGCGGACCCCGGCGAGCGAGGGCCACGGCGCGTGGACGTCGCGAGCCGAAGGGTTCTCGTACACGCTCGTCGAGACCCTCTTCGACCGGGAGCACCCGGTCCAGGTGCACATCGCCGTCGACGCGGTGATCGACGGCGAGACGTACCGGGGCAGCGGCACGGCCGAGGTCCAGGTCGCCGGCCGGACGGTCGCCTCGACGACGACCGACTTCGTCGCGTCGCGGACAGGACCGGGGGTCGCGCCGTGGCACGTCGTCGAGCCGGGCCCGGGGTACCTGCGCGCGGATCTCGACAGCACGCTCGCGGCGCTCGCGGCACTGCCGGAGCCCGTCGCGGCCTTCGTGCCGCAGACCGACGAGGACTGGCGCGGGTGGAACCTGACCCTCGACGTCCCGCCGGCCCTCGTCGTGCGTCCTCGGACCGGGGGCCAGGTGGCCGCGGCGCTCCGCGTGGCCGACGAGCAGGGCTGGCCCGTGGCCGTCCAGGCCACCGGCCACGGCGCCTCGGTGGAGCTGGGCCGCTCGATCCTGCTCGACCTGTCCGGGCTCGACGACGTCGAGCTGAGACCCTACACGGTCGTCGTCGGCGCGGGAGTCCGCTGGCGCGACGTCCTGCCGACCGTCGTCGCCGCCGGGCGGGTCGCGCTCTGCGGCTCCTCGCCCGACGTCGGCGTCGCGGGCTACCTCTCCGGTGGGGGGCTGCCCGTGCTCGCCCGCAGCCACGGACTGGCGGCCGACACGGTCCGGTCGCTGGAGGTGGCGACGGTCGACGGCGAGCTCCACGTCTGCTCGCCGACCCAGCGGCCCGACCTGTTCGCCGCCTCGCTCGGAGGCCGGGGCAACGCCGGGGTGATCGTGTCGGCCGAGATCGCCACCCCGGTGCTCGAGTCCTTCGTCGGCGGCACCATCACGTTCGGGGAGGAGGACGTCGACGAGGCCATCCGCACGTGGGCTGCATGGAGCCGAGACCTGCCGCAGGAGATGAGCTCCTCGCTCGTCGTGCTCCGCTTCCCCGACCTGCCGCAGACGCCGCCGGAGAAGCGCAACCGCTACTTCGTCCAGGTCCGGGTGGCCTATGTCGGGTCCCTCGACGCGGCCGACGCACTCCTGAAGCCGCTGCGCGCCCTGACGGTGGAGGCCGACACCGTCGGGCCGATGCCCTACGACCAGATCGGCCAGGTCTACCTCGACCCGCCGCGGGCCACCCCGGCGTGGATCGAGACCAGGGTGCTCGACGAGCTTCCCGACGACGCGGTCGAGGCGCTCGTGTCCGTGGCCGGGCAGCACGCGACGCTCCCGTTCGGCGGGGTCGAGCTGCGCCAGCTGGGTGGCGTGCTCGCCTCGACCGTCTCGGTGTCGACGGCCAGCCACGCCCGCGGCGGCTACCAGCTGTTCGTGACCAACCCGGCGTTCGAGGACCGTCGCGAGGAGGTCTTCGCCGCGCAGCGCTCCGTGCTCGACGCGCTGGCGCCGTGGCTGCCCGAGAAGGCGCTGCCCGGCTTCCTGTTCAGCAAGGACCAGACACGTCGTCGGGTCCGACGTGCCTACGACGACGCCGACTGGGAGGCGCTGTGCGCGGCCAAGGAGGCCTACGACCCCATGAACGTGCTTCGGGTGAACCACAACATCACCCGAGGCTGATCCGGACCGGAACCGCCGGGCCGACGCCCAGCACGGAGTACCGCGAGCTGCTCGTCCGCCAGCTGGCCTCACCCGTGCAGCGGCGGGCCTGCTGCGCGTGGATGCGCCGGGCCGGGATCGGGGACGGCGACGTCGTCGAGCACAGTCCCGGCACCACGCTGACCAAGCTCTACCAGCAGAACGCGATCGTCTGAAGCGCGTGCCGCAGCGCTCGTGGTGCCACAAGAGAGGGCCAGTCCGGGAAGATGGACCGTGGAGGTGGGTAGTTGATTTTTGCAGTTCAGAGAACCCTGGAAGCGCAGGCGTTACCGGGTTTACGGTCTGAACGCTAACGGGTTCCTCTGAGCTCCGGGTTGGGTGAGGCGACGGCGCGGGAGCCACGACATGGCGCCTCAAGGGACTCGGGCTAACTCGGGCCCGTTCGGGCCCTGAGAACTTCGAGGCCGTGAGAGGTCCAGAACTCGGATTTGCTCCCGGAACGCTAACGGGTTTTCGGTGTCGAGACGCCGAACGCCCACCGATCGATGGATCGGCGGGCGTTCGCGGTGTCGCTTCGGGTCAGTGGGACCGCGAGCGTCGCTTGTTTGCCAGGTACTCGGCGACGGCAGTCTTGCGTCGACGTTGGTTTCGGTCGTGGGTTTCCAGCGGAGCCTTGCCGCCGTTGCTGGCAAGCACGTCGTTCCACTGTTCGATGATGTGAAGGTTGGTGGCTCCGACGGCGAGTGCGTAGGCGATGGTGACGAACGCGTTCTTCCAGGGCTTGACGTCTCCTCGCGCGAGGTGCCCAGCGGTCCCGTGGAGTAGTGCCGCGTGGAACCCTTCGTTGCGAGATCTGGCCGACGTGTAGAAGTCCTCGTGTCGGTAGTCGCCGGCCATGATGGGCTGGTAGTGCCGGAACTGGGAGTAGTCGAGTCGAAGCCGCGTGTAGGAACTCTGACAGGTCGCCGGACGGTCTGCCTCGAGCGGCGGGTTCTCGACAGGAGGCACGACGGTTGGATCAGCCTCCATCGATTGCGGCACGAGAGGGCAGCGCACCTGACCCGCGACGGCGGGGCACACGACCTTCATCCTCGTGATGTCCGGTCGGGGTGATGCGCCCGCAGGGGGTCGTCCCGGACCGTGGTCAGGCACGTGGACGGGACGTCCGTGCCGCGGCATGACGAACGGGAGGATCTGCGCGAGGAGCTCCGCATGTGCGTGGAGGCGCTTCCCCCACGTGTGGCGGTCGCCGCCCACGTCCGCGACGAGAGGCACGTCGAGGTTGGCGCGCCGCAGGGCGAGGCCGGGGAACCCCGGGCACACAGGGACGCCGTTGAACAGGTGCGCAGCAACTGTGCCGTTCTTGTCGGAGCAGGCGCGAAGGCCGTGGACGCGAGCCGTGGTCTTGCCATAGCGCACGACTTGGGAGCGGTTTCGGTCGGCGATGTCGCGTGCCCACGTCTTCCGGTGTGGGTACGCCTGATCTACAACGACGTACTGGTGGGCATTCGATGCGAGGGCGGGACTGAGGTCTGCGTCGTCGATCGCATCGATGACGGCCATGGCGCCGGTCGCGCTTCCGGCGGACGGTTGGTCGATGGACCCGGCCAGCGCGATGGTGGGAACGCGCCGAGACTCCGGGCGGGCCACCGCGATCGCGAAGGTCAGGCGATGGAGTAGTCGACGTCGGTCTCGTCGATGGCGAGGTCTCCGCGCCAACCGCTCATGATGCCTTTCGCGATGTCCTTTGGATCCAGTGCCGCGTGCTCGTCGGATCGGCGCGAGTTGAACCACTCGTTGCCGGCATAGACGCTGCCCTGGATGAGCAGGTTGAAGGCCTGGATGCGAGCGGCTCGTTGAGCGCTTACGTCGGTGCTCGCGCGTGCAGCCTTCAGCTCGCGGTTGGTGATGCGGCGGTTGGCGGGGGCGACGTTGTCGTTGATCGGGACCGTCGCCTGCTCCCACGCGTCGATGATCCGACGACGCGCACGCGCTTCGGCCCTCCGACCGTTGGCGATGTCGGCCGCGGTGGCGCCGGGTCTCGCGGCGCGTTGGATCTGTTCGAGCGTTCTAGCATCGCGGATGCCTTCGAGACCCAGTCTGCGCAGGATCTTGTCGGAGTAGCGACACCAGATGGTCAGAGTGATCTCGGCCCACGTGAGGGGACGTCCGTCGAGTGCGATCTCGGCCATCACGATCAGCAGGGCCCTGATCGAGTACTGGACGAGTTGGACGGGCCTGCCGGCACCAGCTCTGAGTCCACGTTCGGCGGGAGCCAGGTGGTCGAGGATGCCCGAGAGGTCGATCCAACGCTCGGCTCGGCCGACTCTTTCGTCGGTCGTCTTGAAGGCGCGGTGTGGAGCGCGAGGGGCCATGGGGCCAGTCCTTTCGTTCAGTGTTCCGGGTCGTGTTGCGCCGTATGGACGGCACATCGGATCGGGCGCTGAGGGGTCGCTCAGCGGCCGAGGGGGGAGGTTCGGGCGGAACGCTGCATGCACGCCCAGATCTCGTCGTCGTCCGGAGCCACGAAGTACTTCATGAGGTCGCTCGGCAGCGTCGAGCCAGGGGTCAGGCCGGCCACGGCATAGACCGCAGTGAGGGGGATCCGTGAGCGCAGAAGGTGCCCGAGCCACGTGTGCCGTGCTCGGTCGATCGAGAAGTTCTCGAACTCCGGCATGGTCTTGGCGACTCGTTTGCGGACTACGGAGGGAACTTGGGAGCGCTTCTTGAGGTTCGGACGGACCAGATAAGCCGCACCCGAGTTCTTCTGAGCCAACAACCACTCCGCAGCGAACCCGAACCCTGGCACCATCCGGAGAACACCATCGCGGTCGGGGACCGTCATCCAAACCCGGTTTTCCTGAACGCAGATCCGGTCCGCCGTCGCTCCGGCGACCTCCCCCGGCCGCAGCCCCAACATGCCGGCCAAGACGATCATCGCCGTCGCGTCTGCAGAGATGCCTGAGCGCGCGAACCGGTCGTAAACTCTCCATTCCGAAGCCTCGTACGGCTCGCTCGGTGCGATGCGGGGCGTGTGGATCTCCGGTCGTCGGCCCAGGCGCAGGATGTTGAGCTTGGACTTGTAGTTCGCGGTCGTGCGCTTGTCGTCACTCACGGAGTTGAGCCACTTCGCGATGTGAGGGCTTGTGAGGTGACGATCCGGAACGAACTCTCCGTGAACCGTGATGCAGTACAGGCCGTACCGACAACCGACGCTCATCAACTTGCGGTCGGTCTCGAGCGACGAGAAGGGCACTCTCAAGGTCAGGTCGCAGACCTGACGAACGACGCTGTACTGATCTGGATGATCAGTGCGGGGCTTGTACAGCATCAGCAGGCGTGTCCGATCCGGCTGAGTGCGTCGAAGTTCCGCCGCACCCGCCGTACGGCTTGGCGGACTGGCGGTGTTGCCGAAGTCCTCGTGTAGCCGGATCGCTTCTGCTTCGGAAGAGCGTGTCTTGATGGCCTTGCGGGTCATCGCGCCCGCTCCCACTCGGCGGAGGCGTTGGTGGACTTGGTTGGAAGGTTCGCTGCCCAGAACGCCTGGGCCAGCCACGTCACTGCCGCGACGAGGACCGGGGCGTCCTCGGGCGGGAGGGACCGTTCGAACTGCCGCGGTGCAGGCAGGGTGAGGTCCCTGGACGGGTCGAAGGATCCTTGCGAGCGTGCGCAGAACCTTCCGAACGAGCGCCCAGCCCACGTGAGCGTCTGCACCGGCAGGAGACAGTCCACGTAGGTGGTGGCGAAAGCCACGAGATCGGCCACTACGACTTCCACGGGAGTGCAGCATTCCTGCGGGCGAGGTGAGTGGTCTTCCTCAGGAGTACGAGAGCGGTCCGCGGTGTCTTGGAGGTCCGGAGCGACCGGTTGACTGGACGGTCGGTGCTCTCGTTGTGCAGAAGCGGGCGTTTTCACGGGTAGGGCGGTGCAGGGTGGAGGCGCCGCCGTCCGGGGGGCGGCTCCTTGAGCGACGTCCGCGACCGTCCGCCGCAGCTTGACCCTGTCAGGGCAGGGTGTAACGATTTTGTGCATCAGGACTTCTCCGATTGGCTAGATCTGGGTTTCTTGAGCGGCGTTGTGAGACGCCTATGGAGGGAGGGCGACCTGGCCGGGTCGCTCTCCTTCTTGTTTCCTAACGGCGTGTTGGCGGCCTCCTTCTCTCCCCTCGTGCTAAGCGAATACGCTTAGCGTGGACGCGGGGCGCGGCGCCGTCAAGACCGGCGTGACGCAGCGGCATCGAGCCAAACCGACGCAATGTTCCGCTGACCTTGAGCAGAGATGGGCCTTCGGTCCGTCGGTTCGCGAGGTCGTAGCGCTCCGTCACGGCTCGTGGAGACGGCCGGCTGCCGCCGAGGAGCTCATGCCACTGCGGCTTGAGGAGTTGGGCAAGCGTGCCGATACCTCTATTCGGACGCAGATCGTCGGAGTGGCAGGCCTGGCCGGGCTTGCCCTCGACCTGGCTGGCTAGAGCCAGGGATGGTCTGGGAGCCTGATCAACTCCATCGGGGGTGGGCCGCAAGGACTCGGCTCGCCCCCGGTCGTCTCGTTCGGCTCGGCCGCACTTGGGTGTGTGAGGCGATGGACCGCGGCCCACCCAATCCTTGCGCCGTGCGCATCGTTGTAGATCGACACGGCTGGCCGGCCTGTGCCTGCGTGGCGGTGCGTAGGGCCGGGACTGACTGCTCATGTTGGTGATCTCGGTCGACCCAGGCGCTCCGAAACGCTTTGTCTATCGCTATCGATACGTATAGCGTTTGTGAAGCAAGGTTTGAGCTGTGAGATCAGCTCAGACGAATCCTGAACTCAGCGACGGGCCCGGCCAATGACGCCCCGAAAACCGAAGGACCCTGCCGCCCCCATATGGCAAGTCGAGCCTCCTCCCACCCGGCGGACGGCGCCGGACGGGGCTCGCTGGTGCGCCACCTGCGACACGCGACTCGGCCGACACCTCCACCACCGGCAAGACTTCTGTCCTCAGTGCAGTGCACGAAGAGTCCAACTCTCCAACTCCCGCAAGAGACTTCGGGCCACCGATGCTGGTCGCCGTTTCGATCGCCAAGAGATGGAAGCCCTGGACGCCATGGTCGCCCATGCCATCGAACAACTGATCGCGCTCTGGAAGGACAATCGGCCCCCCAACGAACTCCCAACGACACCCGTGCAAGCACTTCGAATCGAGATGCAAGAAGGCCTGGCGAACGCCCTCGAACCTCTCATCGAAGCAAGGCGCCTCGTGTGGTTGGACGCGATCGAGCAACACCATCGCTCAGACTTGAGAACCCTTCAAGACGCGGTGGAGGCCGCCCACAAGCGCGAGCGCGACCGCGATAGTTCTCGGCTCTGACGAGATCAGAACCCACCGTCAGGCCACAGGCGCTGCTCGACGTCATCTCCCCGCCTGTCGACGCCTCCTGATGTAGTCGGAGGCTCTCTCGCGCCTCTGCTCCGTACTCAACGCGGTTGAAGTTCTGAAGTGGACGGGGATCGGGCGGATGCCATTCGTGAGGGGCGGGGCGATCCAGCGGCCGGCCCTATCCGCCGAGGTCAGATCTCGTCCCAAGGGATCTGGTCGTAGATCGAGCGGAGCTTGGCGATGGTGTGGGTGGGATCGCCCATAGGCACGGTTCCGATCTCGCCGATGGGTGCCACCCCCATCGAGTTGGTGAGAAAGGCGGCGGCGAAACTGCCGAGGTCCCGAACGTCGACCGGCTCCCTCACCGAAGGTGTCCCGTTGGTACTCAGAGCCGTCTCGAGAAGATGCCAGGTCACGCCGGGGAGCGAGGGCTGCGTGGGCCACACCACCTGGGTGCCGTCGTAGAAGCCGATGTTCGCGCCTGTGGTCTCGGAGACGAAGCCATCGACGCTGATGTGGAGTGCGTCGTCGTAGCCTGCGCGTTCGGCCTGGACGGAGTGGAAGATCTTGCAGAAAGTCCCGACGTGCTTGATGTGCGCGACAGGGCGCTGGTACTCGACCGGTAGCAGAGAGACCGGTTCAGTGTTGGCGGCAACCGGCGGTCGTTGAGCTGTCATGACGGAGAGTCGACCGGGGTGCTGCTCGAAGAACATCGCGCGTAGGTAGGAGTCAGGCATTTCTTCTACGGCGAAGCGCATCAGGTCGCGAGCGTGGTCCAGGTCGATCCCGTGGCCGAACAACTCCCGGTGCGACCTCTGGATGCGCTCGAGATGCAGGTGGAGGCCGCGAACTCTGCCTGAGCGAACCTGCATCGAGGTGAAGTGCCCGTAGTTGATCAGGGCCGGGTGCTGGAGGTCGTCGCCCGTAGGCGTGTGACCGTTCAGCAGGATGCGGAGTGGACCTTCACTGCTGAGCTGGCTGCTTGCTTGCGACTTCATGATGGCTCCGGTTCGCACGGTCACGGGCATGTCGAGGGTTGGCGGTGAGGGCTCGATAGCGGTCCGCCCCGCACTTGGTACGAGGTGCGTGGCCGCCTGCGAATACGGCGACCACGCACCCCCGTCTGGCTACTTTCGACTTGGCAGTGCCAGTCCGGCCACAAATGCGGAGATCACGGCCCCGGCCGCAGCGACGCCGAATGCGGACGCGAAGCCGGATCCGGTCTCGCCGGTGAGGCTGGCTGCCGCGACGCTCGACACCACGGCAGCGCCGAGTGATGCGCCGAACTCGTGGAAGGTCGAGATGATGCCAGAGGCGATCCCGGCCTCGTGCGGCTCGATCATCCCCAGAGCAGTCGCGGATGCCACCACGAACAACGTGCCGATGCCCGCTGCGCCCAGACTGATACCGAGAACGACCCCGACGGTCGTTTCGAAGACCGCGGGGATGGCGAGCCCGACGGCCGCGACGAGGAGTCCAGCGACGCCGAGCGCTCGCCCGCCTGTGCGGCCGATGACTCGTCCGCCGACCTGCGCACCGGCCATCGTGGCCAGAGCTACGGGGAGGAAGAGCAGGCCTGTCGCCAGCGGTCCGAGATCGGCGCGGTCCTGCAGGTAGAACGAGCCCAGGAAGAACACGGCCACCATGAGCGCCGTGGCGATGGCGATCACGAAGGTGCCAGAGCCCACCGGACGTCGCGTGAGTAGACCAAGATCCATCAGCGGCGAACGGGCGACGCGCTGCCAGGCGCCGAATGCCGCGTAGAGGACGATGGACACGGCGAAGAGTGAGAGAGTCCGCGGCTGCAGCCATCCGGCCTCGCCCGCGTCGATCGTCGCGTAGATCAGCGTTCCGGTAGCACCCGTGACGAGCAACGCACCCAGGACGTCGGGACGAGCACTCGCACCGGGTGTCCTGACCGGCGGCATGTCCGGCAGGGCCCGCAGCAGGATCGCAAAAACGAGCACGCCGGCAGGGACGTTCACGAAGAACACCCAGGGCCATCCCGGCCCCGCGGAGAGCACTCCGCCGACGAGGACGCCGACGGCTGCACCGGCGCCGCCCAGCGCGGACCAGATACCTAGGGCGCGGTTGCGCTCCTCGCCTTCGAACAGTCGCACGACGACGGAGAGTGCGGCAGGCGACAGGAGCGCTGCGCCGATTCCCTGGCCGACTCGACTGCTGAGCATCATGGCGCCGTCCTGCGCCACGCCAGCGGACAGCGAGGCCAGCGTAAAGATGGTCAGTCCGGTGTAGACGAGAGTGCGCGGGCCGATGATGTCAGCGAGACGTCCGCCAAGAAGCATGAGTCCGCCGAAGGTCAGCGTATAGATGCTGACGACCCAGGTGACCGCCTCGCGGCTCATGTCGAGATCTGCGCCCATCAAGGGCAACGCGATCGCGACGACAGTCACGTCAAGGATGAGCATGAACTGGGCGAGCCCCAGCATGCCGAGGGCCAGCCATCGTCGTGGATGTGGCTGGTTCCCTGCGACATCGCCCGCAGGGGTGGTGTTGGACGCGGTCGTCATGACCGCACCTCCTTAAGTTGGACTTCGGTGTACGAGATCGCTCAACCGATACACTAACTCAGACATTCCCGTCCACGTTAAGAGTTCTCAAGATGCCTCCAGTGCAACCACAGCGGCAGACAGTTCAGGGCGTAGTGCGTAACAAGGGCGCGCGCCGCGGACCGCGATCAGACGCCATCCGCAACCGGTCGACCATCGTGGATGCCGCCGTCCAGACGTTCCGCCTGCGGCCGGAGGCGTCCATGAACGATGTCGCTACTGCGGCCGGAGTTGGCCGGGCCACGGTCTACGGGCACTTCACGTCACGCGCTGAACTCGTCGATGCGGCACTCTCGGACGTGCTCCGTCGCGGCAACGACGTGCTGGCCGCACTCGATCTCGACGGCGACGTGGTGACGGCCTTCGCCAGTCTGGTCTCCGCGAGCTGGGAACTGCTCGACGAGTCTCGCGCCCTCCTCGAAGTCGCTCAGAAGGAACTTGCACCCGATCGCATCCGAGCGCTGCACGCACCGCTGGAGGACCGTGTAGTCAATCTGATTGAGCGGGGGAGAAGCGAGGGAGTCTTTCGCGTGGACCTCCCCGCCAATTGGCAAGTCGCCGCCATGCACGCCTTGCTCCAAGCGGCAGCCGCGGAGATCGCGGCGCAGCGGCTGTCTTCCGCGGAAGCGCCAAGAGTCTTGAACGCCACCCTTCTGGCCTCGCTCACACGCTAAGCGACTGCTGCAGCACAGGTGAAGTCATCATGCTTCTGATACCCCTGGGGGGTACCTGTACAGTGGCCTATACCCCCCAGGGGTACCACGCGAGCGGAGGAACTGGATATGCAGCACCACGAACATCACCATCACGAAACACAGGACCCGAGTGCCGGGCAGCATGCCCACGGAGATGACCACGGCTACCACGGCCACCATGGACACGGCGGGCACGAGGGGCACGTTGCGATGTTCCGGCGACTGTTCTCGTGGTCGCTGCTGCTTGCAGTTCCGACCGTCCTGCTCTCTTCGATGTTTGCGGACCTGGTCGGCTACTCGCTTCCGGATATCCCGGGTCTCGAGTGGATCTCGCCGATCCTCGGAACGGCGCTCTACGCATGGGCAGGCCGACCGTTCCTGATTGGCGGATGGCAAGAAGCGAAGAGCCGCCAACCCGGCATGATGTTGCTGGTTGCCCTCGCGCTCACGGTTGCCTTCGTGGCTTCCTGGGGATCGACCCTGGGCCTCCTTCCGCACCACCTGGACTTCTGGTGGGAGCTCGCGCTCCTGGTCTCGATCATGCTTCTTGGCCACTGGATCGAGATGCGTTCACTCGCCCAGACGAGCTCAGCGCTCGACTCGCTGGCGGCACTTCTGCCGGATGAGGCGGAACGTGTCGAGAAGGACGGATCGGTCTCGGTTGTCGCGCCCAGTTCTCTCGCAGTAGGCGACGTCGTGATCGTCCGACCGGGCGGCCGCGTGTCGGCTGACGGCAGGATCGTCGATGGCTCTGCCTCGATGGACGAATCAATGATCACGGGCGAGTCTCGACCCGTTCGCCGGGAGGTCGGCGAGCAGGTCGTTGCCGGCACTGTGGCAACCGACTCGGGACTGCGTATCGAAGTGACGGCGACGGGCGACGAAACCACGCTCGCGGGAATTCAGAAGTTGGTGGCTGACGCTCAGGCATCTGCGTCGCGCACGCAGCGACTCGCTGACCGCGCCGCTGGCTGGCTGTTCTGGTACGCCCTCGGTGCAGCCATCATCACGGCAGTGGTCTGGTCGATCTTCGGCCTGCCCGAAGACGCGGTCATCCGCACCATCACGGTCTTGGTCATCGCGTGTCCGCACGCACTCGGATTGGCGATCCCGCTGGTCATCTCCATCTCGACTGAGCGAGCCGCCCGCGCGGGAGTCCTTGTGAAGGACCGCGTGGCCATGGAGCAGATGCGACGGGTCGACACTGTGCTCTTCGACAAGACGGGCACACTCACGAAGGGCAAGCCGACGGTGACTGCTATCGAGCCTGCGCCCTCCGGCGGCATCTCGGCCGACGACGTGCTTGCGCTCGCGGCAGCAGCCGAAACCGACTCCGAGCATCCGTTGGCTCGCGCCATCGTGCGTTCCGCCAAGGAGCGCGGCGTGCCGGTGCCTGCGGCCACGGACTTCTCTTCTCATCCTGCGGTTGGTGTGAGTGCGCTCATCGACGGGCGCCGCGTACAGGTGGGTGGGCCAGCGCTTCTCCAGCAAGCCGGTGGCAGTGAGCTCGAGGTCGCGGACGAATGGCGGCGGGATGGATCGATCATCTTGCACGTGCTCCGCGACGGTGAGGTCATTGGTGCCGTTAGCCTGGCTGACGAGATCCGCGCCGAATCGCGGATTGCCATCGATCAGCTCCACGAGCGTGGTGTTCAGGTCGTCATGATCACCGGAGACGCCGAAGCTGTAGCGCACTCCGTAGGAACCGCTCTGGGCATTGACCGTGTCTTTGCCGGTGTACGGCCGGAGGACAAGGCCAGCAAGGTCGCGGAACTGCAGGAGGAGGGTCGGCTCGTCGCCATGGTTGGCGACGGTGTCAACGACGCTCCCGCGTTGGCTCAGGCGAATGTCGGGGTTGCCATCGGCGCGGGCACCGACGTCGCGATTGCCTCTGCCGGGATCATCCTGGCTTCGGACGACCCTCGCTCGGTGCTCTCGATCATCGACCTGTCCCGTGCGACCTACCGAAAGAGCATGCAGAACCTGGCGTGGGGCGCGGGCTACAACTTGGCAGCCGTTCCCCTGGCCGCTGGTGTCCTTGCCCCGATTGGTTTCATCCTCCCGATGTCGGTGGGAGCGATCCTGATGTCGGCTTCGACCATCGTGGTGGCGCTCAACGCGCAGCTGCTGCGCCGGCTCGATCTGCGCCCAAGGGAGATCAGTCAGGAAGACCTGGCGCACACCGATGATCGAGAAAGGAAGTCGGTATGACCGTGAACGATCACGCTCAGGATGGAGCGCCCGACTCTGCTCCGGGGTATCTCCATCGAAAAAGACAGCCATCTGCGCCGACTCCGCAGGATCGAAGGCCAGGTGAAGGGCATCAGCCGGATGATGGACGAAGACACCTACTGCGTCGACGTACTCACTCAAGTGTCTGCCGCGACCAAAGCGTGGCAAGCCGTTGCGCTGGAGCTACTCGACGAGCACATGGCGCACTGCGTCGCTGATGCAGCACGTGGTGGCGGCTCCGACATGAAGGCGAAGCTCAAGGAAGTCAACGACGCCATGGCCCGCCTCCTGCGGTCCGCTTGAGCGACAGCCCCGACAACCAGACTCGAATCAATCAACGAAGGTGGACTGATGTGCACATCATGCAACTGCGGTGACTCAAGGAGTGACGTCGTTCTCGGCGTCGAGTCTTTGACGACCCGCGCGCCGGAGGTCTTCGAGGTCGAAGGCATGACCTGCGGCCACTGCGTGGGCTCGGTGAGTGACAGCGTCGGACAGGTGGACGGGGTCCGAGAGGTCTCGGTTGATCTTGCAACCGGTCGCCTCGAGGTGCAGATGGATAAGGGCACCTCGCGACAAAGCATCGAAACAGCGGTCCGGGCTGCGGGCTACACGTTGCGATGATTATCTGACCGCCTGGAATCGCCTGACCATCGACCCTGTGGGCCAATGACAGAATGCATATTCATCGGAACTGGGAATTATGAGATAATAGAAGTAGTGGATTTCCGTTTCAAAAGATCATCGACACTGTCTCCTGGGAACTCGCGTGGCGTGCCCATCGTTGTCATGGAGGCACACCAGTCTGGCCGCGAGATCGGAGGAGCGTCGTCATGAGACCTGTCTCGACGTCGGTGGTCTCTCGTGCTGCTCTCGCTGCACGGCGTGGGCTGGTCGTCCTGGTGGTCGCTTTCGGCCTCGTCGTCATGCACGGAGGAGTCGGGCAGACGCAAGCGTGTGTTGGCGCGATGTCGGGGATGCCGACCCCGACGTCACCCACGCTGATGTCGGAGCACAGTCATGACGACACTGCGGTCGATGTCGAGGATCCGAGCGGCAAGCCGACAAAATCCCCTGCAAGCGCGCACTCCAGTGACCTGTGCTCGAGCACGCCAGCCGCCTCTGGTGGCGCGGGTCCCGACACTGCGCCTGCGCTGACCGCGTCATCATTCGTCTTGGTGCCCTGCATCGACCTGGAGCCTGGTGCAGTCAGCGATGTGACAGGTCGTCATCCGCCACCCCCAGATCTCGTCACGGAACTCTGTGTGAATCGCCGGTGAGAAGTTGAGGTTTGCTCAACTTCTATTACCAGATTAATCACAAGGAGTTTCAAGAATTATGAAGACCATCAGTACCAAGGGCGCCATTGTCGCGTTCGCGATCGTTGTCGTCGTCGCAGTTGGCGCCTACCTCGCCATCAACAATACGTCCGGTCATGACGGGCATTCGGCGAACTCGAACTCGTCCGACACGTCAAGCGCGAGCAGCACCTCCGCGAAGTTCAACGACACGGATGTCATGTTCGCGCAGATGATGATCCCGCATCACGAGCAGGCAGTTGAAATGTCCAAGCTCGCGGCAACGCGCGCTGGATCGTCGGAGGTGAAGGCCCTGGCCTCCAAGATCGAAGCAGCCCAGGGACCAGAGATCGCCACCATGCAGGGTTGGCTGAAGGATTGGAATGCCTCGTCCGATGGATCCTCGATGGGCGGGATGGACCACAGCGGTCACGACATGGAGGGGATGATGTCCGACTCCGAGATGGCGGACCTTGAGTCGAAGTCAGGTGACGCGTTCGACCAGGCGTTCCTCTCGATGATGATCGAGCACCACTCAGGTGCGCTGGGCATGGCGAAGACTGAGATTGCCGACGGAGAGAACCCGGACGCCATCGCTCTGGCCAAGACCATCGAGTCGACGCAGCAGGCCGAGATCAAGCAGATGGAAGCGCTCCTCAAGTAGTTGCGGGAGTCGGCGCCCCCGCTTCTCGATGGGCGGGGGCGCCAACGCACCGCGCTGATGCAGCGCGGTGCTTGTCCATCTGCTTGTCCTTCATCACGTGGAAGAAGTCGCTCATGAACCTTCGCTCCTCAACGATCGTCACGCTCGCTGCAATTGCGGGCCTAACTGGTTGCGCCACCGACCAGGGACAGGCACCGTCGGACGCACGCAATGTCGTCGTCTTGCCAACACCAGACGCCACGTCGAAGCCGCCTTGGCAAACCCCGGCTGATGTCCTGGCTCACGCGAAAGCTGCTGGCCTTGATCTAGGACCCATGGGCACGGCCGAGCACTATCACCCGAGCCTGCGCATCATCATCGACGGCGAAGAAGTCTCGGTCTCGCCGAACATCGGCGTCGACCCCGCAACCGGTGCAATGTCTGCTCTTCACACGCATGACGGCGACGGCACCATCCACATCGAAGCCGATTCGGTTGGCGAACAGTTCACTCTCGGACAACTCTTCACCCAATGGGGAGTGGCGCTGTCGCCTGAGCAGATCGGTGGCGTCGAAGCAGAGCCGGGCAGCAAGGTCGACGTCACCAGTAACGGGGCGAAGTTTGATGGCGACCCTGCCGACCTCAGTTTGGAGCCGGATCAGGAGATCGTGCTTTCCTTGAACTAACAACGAGGGCGCGATCGTGAAGGGCAGGCGGCTGCAAATTCCCCGGTCAGGTCAAGCGCCGTCCCTCTCGCCCCGCGTCACGCAGTATCCGCAGCACAGTGCTCTTGCCAACGCCAAGTGTCCAGCAGCTTCGAGTGGGCTGGAGGTACCCAGTCAGGGTGCTCCACCATCTGAGACCGCTGGAGGGATTAAAGCGCGGACAGCCGACCGGAGAAGGCTTCGCGGGACATCGGTTGAAGGTGTCTTAGGGGCCGTGCGGAGC
>LULM01000033.1_pt1 | contig 30151 bp, 20 predicted proteins | sample 728151 | NCBI WGS metagenome assembly LULM01 (sample SAMN03860289, study PRJNA289734) | marine metagenome | biome: seawater column; feature: ocean; material: water; isolation source: Red Sea water column Station 149 - depth 200m | place: Saudi Arabia: Red Sea | collected 2011-10-15 | depth 200 m
GCTATAGTCACGTTGTGTACGTTTAACTCGTTGTTCTCGTTTATGTTCCATAAAATAAGTCTCTTAAGGTGTAAACTTATTTCAGGACGGGACATACTTTCAAAAGATAAGGGCTGAATCATCAGCCCTTATCTTTACTCAGTTTGATCTACTTTACAATAGATCAAGTCAATTGAGCTGCTTGGATTTTCTTGGTATCTACAGTGTCAGCGGCTTTGGTGTAGTCAGCCATTTGATCAAAGTTGAGATACTTGTAGATGTCACCTGCCATGCTGTCGATTTGCGACGCATATTGCTTGTACTCTTCAGGAGTCGGCAGTTTACCCAATACCGCAGCCACTGATGCAAGCTCAGCAGAGGCAAGATATACATTCGCACCTTGACCTAGACGGTTCGGGAAGTTACGCGTTGAAGTTGAAACAACTGTCGCACCTGGTTTCACACGTGCTTGGTTACCCATACACAGTGAACAACCTGGCATTTCGGTACGTGCGCCCGCTTTACCATAAGTATTGAAGAAGCCTTCTTCCATCAACTGCGCTTCGTCCATACGTGTCGGCGGAGCGATCCACAATTGCGTAGCGAGTGAGCCCGCAGGCACTTTTTCAAGTAATTTACCCGCTGCACGGAAGTGACCAATGTTGGTCATACAAGAACCGATGAATACTTCATCAATCTTGTCGCCTTGCACTTCAGAAAGCAATTTTGCATCATCTGGATCGTTAGGGCAGCAAAGCACTGGCTCTTTGATGTCGGCAAGGTCGATTTCATAGACTTTGGTGTATTCAGCGTCTGCATCAGCTTGTAGCAACTCTGGATTCGCCAACCATTTTTCCATGTTTTCGATACGACGAGCCATAGTACGTGCATCGCCATAACCTTGTGAAATCATCCACTTCAGCATGGTAATGTTTGAACGGAGATATTCAGCCACTTTCTCTTCTGACAATGTGATCGCACAGCCTGCAGCAGAACGCTCAGCAGAAGCATCAGACAATTCGAATGCTTGTTCAGCAGTCAAGTCTGTTTCCATTTCAGTCAAGTCGATCTCTAGGATACGACCAGAGAAGATGTTTTTCTTCCCTTTCTTCTCTACAGTCAAGTCGCCTTCTTTGATCGCATACAAAGGAATCGCATGGACGAGGTCACGTAGTGTGATGCCTGGCTGCATTTTACCTTTGAATTTCACTAATACAGATTCAGGCATATCGAGTGGCATCACACCAGTCGCTGCAGCGAATGCAACTAGACCAGAACCCGCAGGGAAAGAAATACCAATTGGGAAACGTGTATGTGAGTCACCGCCTGTACCGACGGTATCAGGCAACAACATACGGTTTAACCAAGAGTGAATAATACCGTCACCTGGACGTAGCGATACACCGCCACGGTTCATGATGAAGTCAGGCAAGCTGTGTTGCATTTCTACGTCAACTGGCTTTGGATACGCAGCTGTGTGACAGAAAGATTGCATCACGAGATCAGCTGAGAAACCTAAGCACGCCAAATCTTTCAATTCGTCACGTGTCATTGGGCCAGTGGTATCTTGCGAGCCCACAGTAGTCATTTTTGGTTCACAGTAAGTGCCTGGGCGAACGCCTTGACCTTCTGGAAGACCACATGCACGACCAACCATTTTCTGAGCGAGAGAGAAGCCTTTGCCAGAGTCAGACGGTTGAACTGGAGTGCGGAACAATGTAGATGGTTCAAGACCCAATGCTTCACGTGCTTTATTGGTCAAACCACGACCGATGATCAAGTTGATACGACCACCAGCACGCACTTCGTCAAGAAGTACAGGGGTTTTCAGTGGTGATTCAGCGATTTGCGCACCGTTTTTAAATGCAGTGACTACCGCTGTTTCTTTATTGATTTTTAGGGTAATTTCATCACCCATATTCATGTCATTGACATCAATCTCGATTGGCAAAGCGCCCGCATCTTCCATCGTGTTGAAGAAAATCGGTGCAATCTTACCACCTAGACACAAACCACCATCTTTTTTGTTTGGAATATGTGGGATGTCATCACCGAAGAACCAAAGTACAGAGTTCGTTGCAGATTTACGAGATGAACCTGTACCAACCACGTCACCGACGTAGGCAACTGGATTACCTTTGGCGATCAATTCTTTGATTTGGTTGAGTGGACCAACTTCGCCTGGTTGTTCAGGATTGATGCCGTCACGCTCGTTTTTCAACATTGCATTGGCATGTAGTGGAATATCAGGACGGCTCCACGCGTCTTGTGCAGGAGACAAGTCATCGGTGTTGGTTTCCCCAGTCACTTTGAATACTGTGAATGTAATTTCGTCAGCAACGTCTTCACGACCTGTGAACCATTCAGCGTCAGCCCAAGATTGAACAACGGCTTTGGCATTGGCATTGCCTGCTTTGGCTTTATCAGCAACGTCATGGAACGCATCAAATACAAGCAAAGTCTTTTTCAATGCTTCAGCTGCGAGTTCTGCAAGCTCAGCATCATCCAACAGCTCAACCAATGGCGCAACGTTATAACCACCAAGCATCGTGCCAAGTAGATATACTGCACGCTTTTTATCAATTAGCGGAGAAGTTGCTTCGCCTTTTGCAAGCGCAGCCAAGAATGCAGCTTTGACATAAGCGGCTTGGTCAACACCTGCTGGCACACGGTTTTCAAGCAAATCAACGATATACTCTTCTTCACCCGCTGGTGGATTTTTTAACAATTCAACCAATTCAGCTGTTTGAGCATCGTCAAGCGGCTTCGGTGGGATTCCGAGTGCGGCACGTTCTTCTACGTGTTGGCGGTAAGCTTCTAGCACGGTGTTATTCCTCTTCTTTAAAAAATTATTTGTACGCAGCTGACTAAAGACAACCTGACAAATAAATTGGACGGACAAATTGTACTAAATTTGACACTAAAAGTTAATGCAATCGCTGTGCACAAAACTTGATGATGATTATTTATTTAGAAAATACCATGCATCAATCTGCACTATTTGTGATCACTGACATCCTTTTCTACTGGTAAATTCTACGCAACTTCCACAAATTCATTTTGCCAAAATGCGACAAATAAAGCATTACGACCTTTAGCGATAGCATGTATCAGAATCTTAAAAGTTTGAATGACTAAAAAGCACATTGCCAATGTTTGTGGACATTGGCAATGTTGATTATAAGGTTTAAAACTTCCAGTTATAGAACACGTCAATCGCACGTTCGAGTGAAGACGTTGCCTCCAAGTACAGACGACGGTTAACTTGATAACGCAAGGTCAAAGTATTGACTGGGGTAAAGATACCGACGCCATAGCGTAGATAAAGATCAGGCGTGATATAACCTGTCACACTGACTTGGGTATCATTGCCCGAACCTTGCGCATCAAGCGCCAATCCGCTGAGACCAAAGCTTCGTCCAATCTGATTGGTCAAGGCTCGTGTCCCACCAAGCCCCATACTGATCCCTGCTGCCGCAAGCGTGTTATTCACATCCGACTTGAAGCCTTCGGTATTGTTGACTGAGCCAGCGCCCGAACTAATCCGACCTGTAAGCAAGGCATTGAGTGCCTCTTGCTCTGTCAGTCCTGCATCATTATAAATCTGAATATTTGGACTAGAGGCTTGCCCTGTGATGCGCACACCTACGGTACTATTTTGCACATCTTTACTGGCATCAATATCTAGACCAGGGTTGGCAAGCTCTCCACCGAATCGAGCAATCGCTCGAGTGAGTTCTAGGCGCTGACCATAGGCTTCAATGGTCACCTGACGACTGACACCGATTGCACCATTAGCTTGTAATGCGATCTGCGTACCACGTTGACGTAGGTTAATACCGCCAACCAGTGGAATGGTACTGTTAAAGCCTCGGAAAATCACACTATTACCCAAGCTCACATCAATATCCGCATCTATACGCCATGGACGTGACGCTTTTAAGATTGCGAGCTGATCTTCGTTACTTCGTACGATACGTACATCACCAGATGTTCCAACGACATTTGGGCTACTTTCAGGCATGGAGATAATTGCACGAGGAACTTTGATGTCGCCTCTCACAGTCAAAGCACGTCGAGCAGGCTGAATGTCGACTTCGATATTCGGCGAAACCGAAGCGCTGATCATCGGTGGCTGTGCAACCAATAACTCTTGTCCTGCAAGATTAAGTTGAATTCGTGGTGAGCCCGACCAAGTTGCCAATCCAGTAATCTTGCCGACACCTTTACCTGAGTTAAATGCACCCTCAAGAATCGCTGATGTCCCTTGTATAGATGAAGCAAGCTGAATATTTTCAAGATTCAACGGCACACTGATCATTGCCACCTTGCCATCTTTGAGACGAACTTCACCGTTAAAGCTCGGTTGCTGCAACGTGCCTGCAAGACGACCCGCTGCCGACAATGTGCCATCTAGCTCACGCACGTCAGCAATGAATGGTTTAAACAGATTGAGTTTGATTTGATCCAAGGCGATCTGACCTGACAAGGATTTATTTTCACCTTGTGTGCCAACCAAAACGTCAACATAGCCTGTACCAAGTAGCGGCGAATCCGCATTGAGCTTGAGTGCTAAAGCATTCGCTTGGGTTTGGGCTGTTAAGCGGACTTCTCGATATTCAATCGACGTCGGCGGAATACCTTCTTCATTGGACAGTCCAATATGCCCTTGACGTGTCACCAACTGCGCTTCGACATCCATCGGCTGTCCTTCACGCCATGCTACATCGGTATAACCATTGAGACGACCGTCAATGGCGAGACCTGACGGCATGAAAGCTTGAAAATCCGCAAGCTCAATATTTTGCATTTTGGCTGAGACAACACCTTGCGTTTTACTGGCGATCAAAGGCTGATCAAGACATATTTGGCTTTGCTGACGACCCTGACTCATCCAGCAATGTGCTGTTACCGTGATTTGTCCTTTTGCTTGGCGATAAATAATCGATGCATTTTGATTTTGCGTCAAACGGACACGCTGTGAATTGAAGTCCCCTTTTTGGATTTGTCCAAGCCAATCATTTTGTGCATTAAAACCACCTGCCATTTGCACATAGAATTTTGACTTATCATTATTGCCATCAAGCTTGAGCAGATGCGCTTGACGTGTGCCGATGAGTTCTGCTTTGACTTGATCAATACGACGCTTATTACTTGTAAGCCCTTGTAGATTAAATACTAATTGTGAAGCAGTTTGACCTGTTGGCAGTGTGCCAATCAAAGATACTTTTTCCACATTAAGATTATCACCATACGCCAGATTTTCTGCGATTAAATTTGATTTTGCTTGAATGCTTGGCTGACTTTGCACTGACAAGAAACCTTTTACCGTCCCGCCAAGTCCTGGATACAGTTGATCTAAGTTGGGTGCGTTGACATTCAATTGGAGACGTTGTGCATTACCAGCGGCATGAACAATATTGTTGGCATAACTCAACACTAAATTATTCGCTTCAAACTGCTGCGGAACAAAACTACTATTCTCACCAAAACTGACGCTGAGGTTGCCTTTACCAAGCAATGGTTTGTTATTGATATTGCCTCGAAGGTTTAGGTTCTGCACAGAAATATTTTTTTGCTGTTCAGACCAGCGACCTGTAGTGTTGACACGACCTGTAATATTGCCCGTGACATTCCCGACAAAATACTGCGGTTTAAATTGATCGAGTAGCGCACGTACATTCCACGCAATACCATTTTCAAGATTGACAATCCCATTGGCATCGAGCTTGCCTGCTGCACCTTGATGGAAAAGCTCATTAATTTTAATCAGCTTCGGTGTCCCCGATACATTGATTTTCAAAGGTCCTTGACTGTAGTTTTGTGCGTTCAGCCCGCCATCATATTGCACAGCAAAGCCTTTTAAGCCTGATTGATTTTTGCCATCATGCATGAGGACGACAGCGGTAGATTGCCCTGTTAAGGCAATACTTTGCGTTTGATTGCCTTGTGGTAGCTGTCCAGTCAGATCAATCCCTTTCAGTTGGATGACTTGCTTATTTCCAGTGGCATTGTTCTCGGCATAGCCTGATGCTTGAATCGAACCGTCCAAACGATTGACTGGCGCAGCAGGACTGATCGTCTGTGGATTGAACTGATTTGCTAGAAGATTTGCTCGCCAACGTAGTTCAGATCGATCGGTTGGCAAGTTGACCACCGCATTACCTGACAGTTTGCTTTGTCCTTGTGTCAAACTAAAGTCTTTAACATTTAATATACTATTGGAAAAGTTCAAAGTGCTTGCATATTGTCCCGCAGGCAGGCTAGATGATTCATGCGCACGAATCAAAGTCGCCAAGCGAATGTCTTGCCCTTTGTCCGAGAGCGCTAAATCAACATCGCCTTGTTGACTATTTAACCAACCAACATACGGAAATTTGCGGTCAATATCTTGCCAAGCAACTTGCACTTGCCACGGTTGGGTAATTTTTTCATTATTTGCGTTTTGTTTTGCAGGATTTTGATGCAACTTGACATCCCAACGTTCAAATCGGTCAAAATCAAGCGTGGCAACAATATCAGCAGCATTTTTCATTGCGCCTTTAGATGATAATGCTGCACTCATGTCAGGCGGTAGTAGATCTCGAACAGCAGGGGGTATCACATCATGATTTGGATTAATCCCATTTAACCGGCCGCCAAGATCCCAACTGACACCATCTTGCCACCCAACGACACCCGCAAGCTCAACCTGCCCATCCATCAGTGACCCAACAAAGTCTTCAATGTTGAGCTTCTTCAAGTCAGTATTCATCTTAGCTTGATAATAGCCTTGGGGAATTTGCTTACCACGCAGATCGGTGTCGATATCGATATTTAGATTTTTGATATTTCCCGCTAAGTTGACTTCACCACCTTCAGAATACAGCTCCTGTTCAGGTGCAACAGGCCAATGATATTTTGACCAAGAGACCTTAGCAAACATTGGCACATTCTTACGTACAGGATGAAGCACCATATAGCCCGATATCACATCAGGACTTGCCGCAGCAAAACCAGCTTTAAGCGTATCGACATCTCCACGAGCCACCAGTTTCAGCTGACTCATTTTTAAATTTTCTAAGGCAGGAATTGTCGCATCCGCACTCAGACTCAGTGGATATTTTCCATCTAATTGCAGATAACCATTAATCTTCTCTGCTTTAAGAAAATCCATCGTCAACGATGAGTTTACCAATTGAATTTTTGCACCTGACCACTCACTGTCGTTGAGCTGAATATCATAAAAATTGGTGGTCGATGTAGTGGTTTGCAGAATAAGCTTTTTGATATATGCTTCATCCATGCGAAGCACGAATGGCAATTTTAATTCTTTAAATTCAAATTCTTTATCGGTCGGTGGTGCACTATTAATGACATGAATGGTGTCAAAGTTTGCACGCATGAGATGGATTTCTCTATTGACGATAGCACGCCAGCCGAGATGTACATCCGCACGATTGATTTTGACCTCAACGTCTTTGACCTTGACCAAGATATCTTTCAGGATAATGCCTTTGATGAGATTGCCATCTTCATATTGATAGCTAATCGCCTGCTGACGATCAAGCACAAAATCCAGTAGCCATTTACTGCCACGGTCGGAGCTTGCAAACAAGCCCAAAGCAATGATGATCAGTAACAATAACCCTAAAAAACCAAATAGCAACCAACGTGCTGAACGGGCAACACGAGATCGCTTTTTCGGTTTTACTTTTTGCTCAGGCTGTTGCTCAGTCATATGCTTGTCTTATTCCCAAAAATTTGAAGCTAAAATAATTTAATGAATTAAAGCGGTGGTCCAATAAAGAAATGTAAGCGAATCGGTACGCTATCTTCACTTACGCCAGCTGCTACATCGACCCGAATCGGTCCTACTGGCGATGCCCAGCGCACACCCACACCGACGCCATATTTGGTTTCGTTGCTAAAGTTTTCATCATAAGCATTGCCTGCATCGGCAAAAACTGCGGCACGCCAACCATCACGGAATTGATAGTTATATTCTAGTGAGCCGACCGCAAGGACTTGCCCACCTAATAACAATCCGTCTTCTTCAGGAGATAAACTTTCATAATCATAGCCACGCACGCTCTGATCACCACCGGCAAAATAGCGCAGATTATAAGGCACACCATCAAAATCATCTGTGACGATATAACCCAAATCCCCTCGCCCAACGAATTGATGATCAGCATTGTCACCCAATGAATAAATAAAGCGCCACCCTGCATTAAGGATTGCCATATCGGTTTCAGTCAACAAGCTTTCCGAACCGACTTCTGCGCGATAAAATTGGCGAAAGCCCTTTGTTGGATTGACATAATTATTATGATCAGTACGGCTGATTTCATAACCAAAAAGCAATGACTCTTGCTCAGGATCGGTACTTACCACACGAAAAGCATCAGGCATATCATCAGGATCGACATTACCCGTCGCGTCAATTCTATCCAAACGATAACGCACCGACATATTGTGTTGCCATTGTCCCATTGGACGTTTAATGGTTCGTTCCGCACCGACGACTGCCGATTCAATATTCAGCTCAACACCCTGACCAATTTCATCTTTGATTTCACGTTCATAACCACCGACGACACTGAAGAAGTCATTCAACGGATGCTTATATGGAATATTGTAGCGCCCATCAATCGATTGATAATTTTCAGACAGCTGTAAATTGACATCCAAACTGTGCCCACGATCATTGACTATGGCACGGCGATATTGCGTACGCAAACGAACACCAGTATCCGTACCATAACCCAAACCTGTTTCTAGGCTATTTGGATTGTCTGCATTCAATGTCACGATCACAGGTACACGTTTGGTTTCACGAGCTTGTGTTTTGAGTTTTTCGGTTTCTTCTGCTCGCTTTTCTGCCTCAGATTGACTTTTAGCAAGTGCATCACTCTGATTTTCATTATCTGTTGCGCCGATAAATTCACCTTCATCGACCACGTTTTGACTGGTAACGTCAGCGGTGTCAGTTGGCGGTGGCGTTGGGTTTTGTGCCTCTTGTGCTGCACGCAGTGCTTCAAGATCAGGCGGTAACTCTAACGGTTTATTGATCGGATCAGGCTTTGCCACATTGACTAAGGTATAATTAAAATAGCGACTATTAATCAAGTTGCTAGACAATAGATTAGTTCGCCATTCGGTAAAATCAGCACCAGCTTCATACGGCACCAGTTGCTCTAATATCTCACGGCGAAGCGGAAACTCCTCATCAGGATCACTCATACGAAATTCGACCGCATCCAGTTGATAACGCTCGCCAGTTTCATACTTCATGAGAATATCCGCAGTATTTTCAGGCAAAGTGACTTTGACATCACGCATACGCCAATAGCTATCAAAATAGCCTCGACTATCAGCAGCATTATCGATACGTGAACGCATGTTTTCATAATCTGCATGATTGAGCACATCGCCTTCATTCAGATCAGGCACCACACTCACGACTTGGAAAACAGGCTCATCTGCACCCGCACCAGTGAACTCAATGTCAGGTTGCTCAGCGACAAGCACAGGATCATTCTGCGTGATCTCAACAACAAGGGTTTCTTCGTCTTGTTTACTGAGTTTAAACTCTGCCTCATAGTAACCCACTGCTTGCGCTGCGGTATTTGCCATTTCTTTGAGTTGTGGCAATGCGACATTAAACTCTTCAAAAGCCTCTTGGGTAAAGGTAGAAAGTTTTGCTTCAACATTATTTTGTAGCGCATCATTTAACTCGCCTTCAGCGCCACGCACAGTGACATTAATCTTAGGCAGCTTTTCGATAATGTCAGGGTTTTCCTCATCTCGATTAAATAATCTGGCAAAAAATCCACGTTCTTTCTTTGGTGTTTCAGCGGTATTGATAGAAGATTGACTCGGATCACTCGAATCGTCTTGAAAGTCAGGCACAGTAACCTGTTGCTGTTGCAAAGTAGTAACCAGTTGATCAACATCGACCGTTTGCGATGCTGAGATATTTGATGTTGCAAACTCAGCACTAGAGGCTGTATCTTGACTGGACTGGATTTGGCTTACGCTCGGGACAGATTGTTCTTGTAGTTCAGCGTTCTGCTTGGCTTGTGCTGCGATTTGATTGATTTCATTGAGCATTGCTTGATCAGGCGCTGGGATATCGCTGTCTTGCAACTGATAGACTTCATCTGCCTGAAACTCACTCACAGCTTGATCTAAGCTGGTTTGCTCCCTCTCAGCCGCTTGCTGATCTTCAATAGCATCATTGATTAGTTCTTGCTGTTCTTGCTCTTCTTCTGCGATCGCTTCATCGACTGCCTCGGTATCAGGATTTGAAATCACCATACGATTTTCGGCAAATATTATCTGCGACATCGCACAGCTCATCCCCAAAATCAATGCTGTCGGAGCAACATGCGCACCAATAATATGCCGAATCGAGTGGCTTAGAATATTAGAGGAGAATAATTTTTTATTTAAATCAGGCATACTGCACTCAAATTCGGCTCATCAAATCCATCATGTAGATTGTCTTGAGTTATTGTAAAATTGTAAAGTGGCTATACCACCGAAAAACAAACTCCATTACACTAATAAAACACAAAATGTTCAGTCAATAAGTTTTCACAATTCATGCTATTTACAACATGAAAAATCACAGTGAGTCATTGCATGTCCGCTTCGACACCTTTTTTACTTGGTACGCGCCGTTTCGCACCTATATTTGCCACACAGTTTTTTGGCGCATTCAATGACAATATTTTCAAATACGCCCTACTCATGGTGTTTACATACGGCTGGATTCCCAAAGGGGATATCAGCGTCAGCACACTGAATAACCTCGCTGCACTGTTATTCATTTTGCCTTTTTTTATTTTTTCTGCAACCGCTGGACAGATTGCAGACCGCTATGAGCGCTCAAATCTTATTCAATGGTTAAAAATTGGCGAAATTACAATGATGTGCATCGCCACGATTGGTTTCTTTATTGGCAATATTTGGCTACTGCTTTTTGCGCTATTTATGATGGGAATGCAGTCTGCGATCTTTGGTCCGATTAAATATGCCATTTTGCCCGAAATCCTTACAGAAAAAGAGTTGATGACGGGTAATGCCATTTTTCAATCAGGGACATCTTTAGCGATTTTATTCGGCATGGTGGTTGGCGGAGTCGTGATTTCGTTCTCATCAGGCAATATGCTGTGGATTTGTTTGACTTTGGTTGGCGTGGCAATTCTAGGTTATTTATCTAGTCGAATGATTTTGCAACAAAAAATTGCAGACCCAAACCTCAAGGTCAACTGGAATGTTTTTGCAACCAGTTGGCAAATCGTTAAATTCAGTTATGGTTTGCCCTTGGTTTTTTTAGTTTTGCTTGGCAATTCGTGGTATTGGTTTTATGGGGCAACGGTCATCACGCAAATCCCGCAGATGACTGCACAGTATTTGCATGGCAATGAAAATGTGTCAAGTTTAATACTCACCTTCTTTTCAGTTGGTATCGTCATTGGTTCGGCGCTATGTAAAAAATATAGTGGTGATCACGTGAATATCAAGATGGTGCCCTATGGTGCAGTCGGCTTAACATTATTTGCGCTGTATTTGGCTTGGTCACTTGCACAACTGCCAAACTTTCAAGGAGATTTATTCAACATCGCACAAGTCTTTGCACAAGGTGGTGCGGTTTATCATGTCTTTCTTGCCGTGCTTTTACTTGGTGTAAGTGGTGGTTTTTACATCGTCCCGTTGTACGCCATGATGCAAGCCAAAGCACCACAAAGCCATCGTGCACGTGTTGTAGCTGCCAATAATATTTTTAATGCGATCTTTATGGTTGTGGCTGCGATTTTCTGTATTATTATTTTAAGTAGTTTAAATTTAAGCCTCGTTCATTTATTTGGCATCACAGCATTAATTAGTGCTGTAATCACCACACTTTTATTAATTTCGTTACGTCGCAAACTGAGCATGGGAGAATCTTAATGCGTCAATTCAGTCCATTCGATCAGATGATTAATTCTTTCGATCAAGCTTTGCGAAGTCTTGTGCCTGGTGTCACCAGTGCCAGTCGTGAAAATCCTGCTCAGGAAAATCCCGCTGAACTGAGCATCAATGAATCACGTCATGTCGCAGGCTTGATGCGTGTTAATCATAGTGGTGAAGTGTGCGCGCAAGCACTCTATCATGGGCAAGCTTTAACGGCAAAATTGCCCAGTGTACGTATCGAGATGGAGCATGCAGCACAAGAAGAAGAAGATCATCTCGCTTGGTGTGAAGATCGCTTAAAAGAACTCAATAGCATGCCAAGCCTGCTTAATCCTGTGTGGTATAGCCTATCTTTTGCCATGGGTGCAGTGGCAGGGATTGCAGGAGATAAATACAGTCTTGGCTTTGTCGCTGAAACTGAGCGTCAAGTCAGCGAACACTTACTCTCTCACCTATCGCAACTTCCTGAACAAGATCAGCGCTCCAAAGCCATTTTAGAACAGATGAATAGCGATGAATTGCAACATCGTGATACCGCAATTGAGGCTGGTGGTGTTGATTTGCCGAAACCCGTGCAAATCTTGATGACGGTGATCTCTAAAACGATGACCAAGACCAGTTATTACATTTAATCATGCATGTGATCTACACATTCAAATCTTTAAAGCATAAATTATCAGAAATAAACTTTTTAAATTCTAGTCATAAAAAAACCGCAACTCACCTGAACTGCGGCTTTCTTTTTATTTTGCGCTATTAAACATCAGACTGCTGAATCAACATCCCTGCTTTTTGCGCAAGCTCAGTAAAGGTTGGGAAACTGGTTGCTACCGTTTCTGTACCATGAATCACGATCGGCTCTGCACAGCGTAAACCCGCAATACTAAAGCTCATGGCAATGCGATGATCATGATGTGACTCGATCTGCCCACCTGTGAAGATCGGTGACCACTCGCCAGTTTTGCCTTTACCTTGAATGATGATGCCGTCATCTCTAGGTTGACATTGGATACCCAAAGCCATTAATCCATCTGCCATCACTTGGATACGATCAGACTCTTTGACACGAAGCTCAGCAGCACCCGTCAAAATCGTTTCACCCTCTGCACAAGCAGCAGCAATGAATAACGCAGGAAACTCATCAATCGCAAGTGGCACTTGATCTTCAGGCATATGAATACCTTTTAAAGTTTTGCCACCACGGATATGAATATCTGCAATCGGTTCACCACCTGCGATGCGCTCATTCAACACGCTGATGTCCGCACCCATTTGCTTAAGGATTTCAATCACACCTGTACGCGTTGGGTTAATCCCAACAGCTTCTAAAGTCAGATCGGCATTTTGACTAATCGCCGCACCAACCATAAAGAACGCCGCACTCGAAATATCCGATGGTACTTGGATATTTGTCCCAACCAATTTTCCGCCACCTTGAAGCGTGATTTGATTACCATGATCTTGTTTTTGGGTTTTTACGTCGTAACCAAATGCACGAAGCATACGTTCAGTATGATCACGTGTCGGTTCAGGTTCTACAACAGAAGTTTCACCCTCAGCCCAGAGCCCTGCCAATAAAATCCCTGATTTAACCTGCGCCGACGCCATCGGCAAATCATAATGAATGCCTTTTAAGCCTTGTGCGCCTGTGATGCTCACTGGCGGTGTACCTTTTTCACCTGTGGTTTGAATTTTTGCACCCATCGCACGCAGTGGTTTTGCGATACGCTCCATCGGACGTTTGGAAAGCGACGCATCACCTGTCATCACCGTATCAAAGGCTTGGGCAGAGAGCATGCCTGAAAGCAAACGCATACTAGTGCCTGAGTTGCCCATATACAGCGCACTTGCAGGTTTTTTCAGACCGTGCATGCCGACACCATGAATCGTCACTTCACCATTTTTCGGTCCTTCGATCGAAACCCCCATATCACGGAAGGCTTGCAAGGTTGCCAACGCATCTTCACCTTCCAAAAAGCCTGTTACATGGGTTGTGCCTTCTGCAATTGCGCCGAACATGATCGAGCGATGCGACACTGACTTATCACCCGGCACTGAAAATTGCCCTGAAAATTGTTGGCTTCCCGGTGAAATGGTAAATTGTTGCGTCACAGCGTTGTTCTCCATCAAAGGTGTATTGGCGAGCATATGGTTAAAATGTTGGCGAGCGGCTTTGGCATGTCCAAGCATTCCCATGAGTGCATTGGAATCTTCGGATTCAATGACTTGTTTAAAGCGTTGTAATTGACCTTCAAAGCCTGCAACCGCACTCAAAATCGCCTGTTTATTGGCAAAAAAAATGTCGTGCCACATCTGCGGATCACTGGCTGCGATGCGAGAAAAATCTCGAAAGCCACCCGCCGCATAACGAAAAATATCTAAATTATCTTGGCGATTAGCCAGTTGCTCGACCAAATTAAACGCCATCAAATGCGGTAAATGACTGGTATGCGCAAGCACCTCATCGTGCTGTGCCACATCCATACAAATCACTTCAGCTTGAGCGCTTTGCCACAGTTGAATCAGCTTTTGTACAGCAATCGGATCACTTGATTCAAGTGGCGTCAGTATCACTTTGTGCTTAGCAAATAAATCAATTTTCCCTGCATGCACACCACTGTGTTCACTGCCTGCGATCGGATGACCCGGCACAAAACCTTTGGGTAAGTTTTCCCCAAAGACATTTTTTGCGGCTTGTACCACATTACCTTTGGTGCTACCGACATCGGTAATAATTGCATCAGCACGTAAGTATGGTTTGATCTGTTGTAATGCCTTTTCAGTGGCTTGTACAGGTAAAGCGAGTACGATCAAATCCGCATCTTGCACCGCTTCACTTGCCGAATTAAATCCTTGATCAATTAAACCAAGTTGTTTAGCATCGGTTAAGGTCTTTTCAGAGCGTGTCGAAGCAACCACTTTTGATGCCAAGTGATGTGCTTTGATGACACGAGCAAGGCTTGAACCGATTAAACCAAGTCCAATAAAAGTAACTTTTTCAAACAATGGTGTATTATTGGCACTCATATTCGAAGCGAAAACAGGATCAGTCATTACAACACTGCCAAAGGATATGAGCCAAGTACACGAAGCTCTTTAACATGCGGGCGAATTTCTTCAATCGCCTGACGCACACCTTCATCTTCGATATGTCCTTTGAGATCAATAAAGAACACATAGGTCCATTTCTCAGGCAATGATGGACGAGTTTCGATACTGGTCATAGTCAGATTATGCTTAGCAATCGGCGCAAGAATCTCAATCAACGCCCCTGCTTTATCATGCGCAGCAATCAACAACGAAGTTTTGTCATGACCGCTACGAGAAGATTTTTCACGACCGATGACTAAGAATCGAGTGGTATTGTCAGGATTATCTTCGATATTGGCATGCAAAATTTCTAAATCATAAATCTGCGCCGCCACATCACCTGCAATCGCAGCAGAATGCCATTCATTGCGAATACGGCGAGCCGCTTCAGCATTCGAGTTCAGTGCTATGCGCTCAACACCTGGATAATTCACATCGAGCCATTTACGGCATTGTGCCAAGGCTTGTTGATGTGCATAAATCTGTTTGATGCTGTCTTTACGGGTATTGTGCGAAATTAAGAATTGGTGGTGAATTGGCAATTCGACTTCACCGATGACATGCAGTTTTGAGGCTTTGAAACAATCGAGTGTATGGTTAACGATACCTTCTGATGAATTCTCAACTGGCACCACACCATAATGCGCCGAACCTGATTCGACTTCACGGAATACTTCTTCAATGGTGGTGATCGGACGAGTAATCGCATCTTGTCCAAAATGTTTAATCGCCGCCGCTTGGGTATAGGTTCCCTCAGGTCCTAAAAAAGCAATAGACTGTGGTGCTTCCAATGCAAGACATGCCGACATAATCTCACGGAACAGGCGTGCAACGGTTTCATTCGACAATGGACCTTGATTGCGTGCCATGACATTACGAAGCACCTGCGCCTCACGCTCTGGACGATAAAACACAGGATTTTCATCTTGAGAAAATTTCGCTTTTGCAACGGTTTCAGCAAGCTTGGCACGTTGATTGATCAAGTGATGAATTTGCTCATCGACAGAGTCAATCTGCTGGCGAATATCTTGTAGATTCAAACTTTGACTATTTTGTTGATCTTTAGTTTGTTGATCTTTGTTTTGTTCGTCGTGTTGCATGTTGCCATTTTGCCTTTACCAATTTTGCTCAAGTATACCTGATCAAGCATCAACTGACAGCATCCGAATTCGATTCAAAACGTTTTTTGAGCACTTATATTGACTCAAATTAAAATATCATCTTTGAGAAATTCTTAAACAATTCAGTGCTTGAGGTTTTTTTGACAATCCAGCAAAGTGATAGAAATTGAAAGCACAGCAAGGAATTGAATTTAAATGCAAAACCCAGCGCAACATATCCGCAGCAAAATACTCAATACTTATGTTTCACGCTACTTACTTTGGTACTTTTGTATTGCAAGTAGCTTATTTCTTGGCTATGTCATGCTACTTGGACACCGCCATTATTTAAATTATTTCTTTGCTGATAGTGTGCTGAATAGCTTATTTGTCATCGCTGTTTCGCTGAGTTTATTGGGCTTATATGATGTACTTCAACGTAATCACAGTATTTTACGCAACTACCCGATCATGGGACATTTCCGCTTTATTTTTGAATATTTTCGCCCTGAAATCCGCCAGTATTTTATTGAAGGTGATCGGGATGCACTGCCTTTTTCAAGAGCACAGCGCAATCTCGTTTACCAACGCGCCAAAGACCAAAATGCTGAAAAGCCTTTTGGTTCAATCATCGACACCTATGAAGATGACTACCGCTTTATGGCACATTCTCTTAGCCCAAAGACACCAAGTGATCACAACTCATTTCGTATCACTATTGGCAACACGCAATGTGCACAACCTTATTCTGCATCAATCATGAATATTTCGGCGATGAGTTTTGGGAGTTTGAGCGCCAATGCGATTCGAGCACTCAATGCTGGGGCAAAATTAGGTCATTTTTTTCATGATACAGGCGAAGGCAGTATTAGCCCCTATCATCTTGAAAATGGTGGCGATCTCGTTTGGCAAATCGCCAGTGGTTATTTTGGCTCTAGAACGACTGATGGAAAATTCGATCCTGAAAAATTTAAACATCAAGCCAAGCTCCCACAAGTAAAAATGATTGAAATCAAGCTTTCTCAAGGCGCAAAACCTGGTCATGGTGGAATCCTGCCAAAATATAAGATCAGTGAAGAAATTTCACAAATTCGTGGTGTACCACGAGATCGAGATTGTGTTTCACCGCCTGCGCATTCTGCTTTTCATACACCACTGGAGCTGATGGATTTTATTCAACAACTTCGCACCTTATCCAACGGCAAACCTGTGGGTATCAAACTCTGTATTGGTCAACCTTGGCAATTTATGGGCATTGTCAAAGCCATGTTGGAAAAGCAAGTATTTCCCGACTTTATTGTGGTGGATGGCAGTGAAGGCGGTACAGGTGCTTCGCCAATCGAATTCAGTGATCACATCGGCACACCACTTCGTGAAGGACTATTGTTTGTGCACAATACATTGGTCGGCGCAGGCATCCGTGATCGTATTAAAATTGGTGCAAGTGGTAAAATTATCAGCGCCTTTGATATTGCCAGCACTTTTGCACTCGGTGCGGACTGGGTCAATTGCGCTCGAGGTTTTATGTTTGCTATCGGTTGCATTCAGGCGCAAAGCTGTCACACCAATCAATGCCCTGTTGGGATTGCGACACAAAGTAAACAACGCCAATCTGCGCTCAATGTCGATCTCAAATCAACACGCGTTGCAAACTTTCATCATAATACCTTGCATGCACTTGCCGAGATGATTGCAGCGGTGGGTTTAGAACATCCACGTGAGATTAAGGCGCACCATCTTGTACAACGTATCAATCATAATGAAATCAAGAACTTTGCGCAAATTTATTTCTTTTTAAAGCCGAATGATTTGCTCCAAGCCAACTTAGATGAGGATGAAAACTTTTATTATCGAATTTGGAATATGGCAACTGCCGAACGCTTTTAATGTGTTATTTGTTTTGATATTTTCGTGTGGAATTGTGCTTTAGGTTTTTAGCGAACAACCTATAGCACAAACCAGAGTTGGTTGTATAAGCACAAAAAAACGAGCCGAAGCTCGTTTTTTTATTTTGATCATGCTACAAGGTAGCAATCTCAATTAGAAGCGGTAGGTTACACCAAGTTTCGCAACTGGAAGCCACTCATACTTGTCATCTTGACTAATTGCACGATTTTCATCATCAATTGCTTCAGCCAAAGTACGACCATCATCACCAACTAAACCTAGTGCAGCAGCATTAGCATTTAAATTCACAGTAGGATTACCAGTGTAATAAGCACCCACCTCACCGAAGATACCCCAACGATTGGTAATTGAAGGAGAGAAACCTAAACCAACGTATGGTGCGATATCATTTTCATAAGATAGGTCACCATTAATACGTACATCAGTAGTACCAGCATTGAAGCGAGAACCATCAACTGTGAATGATGCGTTAGTACCAGCACGACGATCTAGTGTATAGTCTTGATCAACATAACCAACACCAGCAGCCATATAGAACCAATTTGCCCAAGGGCGAATTTCGGCGTTCAAATATGTTAAGTTATTATCCATTTCTAAATCATAATCACTGCCATTCACAGATAGATCATCAGACCAAGAAATATCACCACCGTTATAACCTAAAGTCACACCAACGTATGGGTTTGGACTCCAAGAGATCGCACCACCGTAACCTGTTGTACCAACTTCAGCACGTACAGCCGCAGGCTTAAATGTAGAGAAAGTCGCTACACCGTCTTCAGTCACTACTTTCTCATCAGCGAAAGCGAAAGTTGCAGTACTAGCCAAAGCGGTTACAGCTAAAAATTTAAACATTTTCATATTTACACTCCTCAAAAACTCAAACTATAAAAGATTGTTTGAAATTGTGTACAATTATCACAAATTGAAGTGCAAATTCATAGATGAGTTGTGTTTCTCTTTGTAATCTTTTGACACATTTATTTTAATAGTATGTTTTTGTTGTAAATAATCAATACAAAACATTTAAGCTATGCCTTATTTCTCCCATAGTGTACACTACTGGGCATTATTTATGACTTCAATTTTTAGGGATTATTTCCATGTCGCAACTTGCAACTCTGATTGAACAAGCCTTTGAAGACCGTGCAAATTACTCAAGCACAAACTGCCCTGCTGATATTCGCTCTGCTGTCGAAGAAGCGCTTGCAGGATTGGATAACGGTAGTCTACGTGTGGCAGAAAAAAAAGATGGCGAATGGGTTGTCAATCAATGGTTAAAGAAAGCAGTATTACTTTCTTTTAAGTTAAATGATAACAAGCCAATAGAGTCTTGCGATCTGCGTTTTTATGACAAAGTCGACACCAAGTTTAATGGTTGGACAGAAGCACAATTCCAACATGCAGGTGTACGTGTAGTCCCACCTGCTGTGGCACGTAAAGGCTCGTTCCAAGCAAAAAATGTAGTTTTAATGCCTTCTTATGTGAATATCGGGGCCTATGTTGATGAAGGCACAATGGTTGATACTTGGGCAACTGTAGGCTCATGTGCGCAAATTGGTAAAAATGTCCATTTATCAGGTGGTGTAGGTATCGGTGGTGTACTTGAGCCATTACAAGCTAATCCAACCATCATTGAGGACAATTGCTTTATCGGCGCGCGTTCTGAAATTGTCGAAGGTGTGATTGTTGAAGAAGGCTCTGTGATTTCAATGGGCGTCTATATCGGTCAATCAACACGGATTTATGACCGTGAAACTGGTGAAATCCACTATGGCCGTGTACCTGCTGGATCAGTTGTTGTTTCTGGTAGCTTGCCGTCAAAGTGCGGAACTTATAGCTTATATGCAGCGATTATCGTGAAGAAAGTTGATGCGCAAACTCGTGCCAAAACCAGTTTGAATGATTTATTACGTGCTGAATAAACCGCACAAATAATTCAGAAATAAAAAAAGCCAGTCAATCACTGGCTTTTTTTATGTTTACCGCTTTACTTAAATATAGGTAGACTGCCATTTACAGCAAATGATTTTCATCCAGCCATGACTTAATGGTATTGACGGTGATTGGCATAAACTCCCCCATCGCATACATATGATCAGAGCCTTCAAACACGCACAGCGTTGAGTTCGCATATTTTTTTGCAGTAGCACGTGATATATTTGCATTGACGATCTTATCATCTGTACCAGTAATGACTAATACAGGTGTTTGGATCTGATCAGTATCAACCGTTGCTGCCTTCTTCGCATCCAAATACCAAAAACCCATCTCAAAGTACACACGCCCTGACTCAGGCACCAGTTTTGCAAAAGTATCATCGATATCATCTTGGGTTTGATTATTCATGACATACTTTTCAAACTTTGTTTTATCTGCATACAACGTCTTTTCCCAAAAGCGCCATTTCATATAATGCTTATAAAATACTGCGGTGGTTTCTGGATAGAACGCAAAAATTCCCGCCATCGGCGCTGTACCGAGCAGAATCACACCTATATGCTTGTCAGGATGTCTTGCCGCAAGTAATTGTGCCAACAGACCACCCAAAGAGTGCCCTAAAATAATTGGCGGAGTATCTAAAGATAAAAGCAATGTGCTTAAATCATCGACAAACTCGGTCAGACTAACATTGCCGACTTTCTTCGCCACCTCGTCATAGGGTAAACCATGATATCGTAGGTTGGGTGTCAAAACTTGCAAACCTAAGGCTTCTAACGCAGGGACAAAATCACCCCATATCTCAGCAGTACACCAAGTCCCAGGAATCAAAATAATAGGTGTTTTTTTCATACGCTTCGGCGCTTCTGTGGTCTGAATATCGTGATTAGGCATGTGCTATCCTTATTTTTTACTTTTTAAACCGCATATCAACAGTGAATGGTTTTTGTAGATTAGCTGAAATGAAATAAAAATTAAAATTTTTTATGCATGAAATTCATCATAAAATTTTTGTGGTGAAGTTATGCAATTAAAAAACTTTGATCTACCGCACAGTTTTCAATTTGAATACTCACTATAACCGCCCTATGCAAATGCTTTGCAACAATTCATCAACAAGAACCACACTAAGCAAAACCAATCTACTGCTTATTTTCAGGTAATTTCTAGCTTTAATATTCGTGTAAGCATATTATGCTGTTTGCAACTGAAAATTATATGATGTTCTCATTTGATGAGAATTTGATAATCAGTTCAGCCTCAGCATGGCAATCAACGTATGACTTGATTTTTTGCAGATGTGCTCCACATTGCTATATCCATTTAGAGAACTTATGAATAAGAGGAAGTCCAATGCATTTATCGTAAATACCCCAGAAATGTAGCGCTTTTCATATGAATTTTTAAGAGCTTTCTTTCTTTTTATTCATCCACATTTAACCGAGGAATTTAAACGATGATGCCTGATATCGATTTTGATGTAACAGACCAAGATATTGAAGTGGTTACTAACCATCTTAAAGTGTTATCTAACCCTGATCGCTTAAAGATTTTAGGACACTTAATCGATGGTGAAATCAACGTACAAACCATTGAAAAATTGACTGAAATTCACCAACCTACGCTTTCTCAACAACTCACTGTACTGCGCAAATCAGAAATGGTGAGTACGCGTCGTGATGGCAAGCAGATTTTCTATCAAATCGCTGACCCAAAAGTATTGGTATTAATGCAAACATTTTATGATTTGTACTGTGAAGAGCCAGCTTAACTGAGTTGCTGTCGATTTTTTTACAGCATTCCAATTTGCTGAAAAAATTGGCGATAATGTTCAACTTTCTGTGTAAATGGCAATGGATACGCCCTCGATGTCGAGGGTAATCGATACAACGTCATTTTTCTAATCTCATTCCCTACTTTGATTTCCCCAACACTCATTTGTGCAATTTTAGGCGCTTGAGTCTGCGCTGAAAATTGTGTCAACAAGGTGGCGGTTGCTTTTTCTCCTGTCGTCAGAAGGTTGTTACATTGTGGAATCTTTTTCAATAATTTTGCTAAATCAGTTGCTTGTACGATCTGTAAAAATTTATCCGAAGCATTATTCTTCTGCCGAATCACTTGATAGGCTGTATCAAAAACCGCAATACCCTTTTCATTTAAAAAATCTTTTAGCAACTGCTCTTTGAATGCTTTATTTTCAAGGTCAATGAAATAGTCTTTGTCTTGAAAAAACACCTCACCAACAATTCGCCACATATCATTTTGAAAATTTGGATAATAAAAATCCATTTTCCAACGGGTTTTCGGTGGCGGAAAGCTACCCAATATCAGTAGCTTAGCATTACTTGGTAGAAAGGGTTCGAGCGGATGTGTTTCGATTTGGTCAGTCATGTTTTGATGATCTTATCGTTTTACTATCTTATGGCTTGGCAAATGCACGGCGAGCTTCTGCGACTTTGGCACGGCTGTGACAGCCTTCCACATGATCATTGACCAATCCCATCGCTTGCATCAATGCATACATCGTAGTTGCGCCAACGAACTTCCAACCACGCTTTTTTAGATCCTTGGATAAAGCGATCGATTCGCTACTGGTACTTTGCGTCTGCGGTGATATTGCGCTGTCAGGTTGGACTTCATATTGCCAAAAATAACTTGCCAATGAGCCAAATTCATCAATGATCGCTTGCACTTGTTTGGCATTATTAATCGTCGCTTCGATCTTGCCTCTATGCCGAATGATGCCTGCATTTTGTAGCAACCTTTCTACATCTTGCTCGGTAAACTTTGCCACTTGCTGATAATCAAAATTGCAAAACGCCTGACGGAAGTTTTCACGTTTCAGCAAGATGGTGCGCCAACTGAGTCCCGACTGGAAACTTTCTAAGCAGACTTTTTCAAATAGCCGACGATCATCTGCAACAGGAAAGCCCCACTCCTCATCATGATATGCCAAAAATTCAGGCACTTGGCTACACCACCTACAACGTGGAATGCCGTCTTCGGCAAGATACAATTCCGTCATGGGCTATTCCTATAATTCAAATCGTTATTGATTCAATAACCACGCATCCGCTTTGGCTTGATCACTGACTTTTAATTCAACTTGCGACAATGGATAATCTTGTGCAGTCAGTTCAAATGTCATCAACTCATCACGACGGAAAGCGTGACATTGCATAGTTGTATTCGTCTTGGCTTTCGCCGACCACACTTTTGCTGTGGCTTTGATACCATCAATCGCAATCACCACATCCTGCGCCGACAATCCTGCTTTGGCACAGCTTGAATCACGCAAAACTTGTTGGAGTAATAATCCTTCAGGTTTTTCTTGCACTTTTGCACCAAATGGTAAGGTTTTGCTGTCTTTGGCATCATCACTTTTTTCTTGCAAATCAACACCAAACTGCGCCAACACCTCTTGTAGTGGCAATTCTTCGGTGCTATTAATCAAGAAATCTAAACGATCTGACCAGTCTTGCCCTGTTAGCGTTTTACATAGCTCAAAAATAGTTCGTTCATTGACTTGGTTACTGGCGAGATTGTGATCTTGTTGCGTCTTGGCATATAACGCACGCATCAGTTCATCCAAACTTGAGCTGTGACTACGTAGACCTAAATCTAAGCACAGTGCCACCAATGCACCTTTATTGTAGTAGCTCGTGCCTGCATTATTTGTATTTTCATCCTGACGATAAAACTTAATCCACGCATCAAAGCTCGACTCACTCACCGATTGGATTTTGCGACCTGGATTTTGTAAATAACGGTTGATTTGATCGGTGAGTAATTTCAAATAATCCGCTTGAGAAATCACACCGCTACGCAGCAAAATCAAATCATCATAATAGGAAGTAAACCCTTCAAAAACCCATAATAACGAGGTGTAGCCCTCTTGATGCAAATCAGGATTGATATAGTTGTCAGGACGGATAAATTTCACCAGCCACGAATGAAAATATTCATGACTGCATAGACCTAAATAGCGCTGATAGTCCTTGCTCGGTTGTTCCGCTTCATCAGATTTAGGCAAATCATCCCGTGGGCAAATCAGACTGGTACTTTCGCAATGCTCCAAGCCACCATATAAGCTACCTGTCGCCATGGTCAAAAAGGTGTAATGCTGAAATGGCGCAGAACCAAACATATCAATTTCGGTTTGGCAGATTTTTGCCACATCAGTTTTTAGGCGTTCGAGATTGGTAGCATGTTTTCCTGAAATGACAAAGTCATGTTTGATACCGCCTGCTTCAAATTCAAAACGATCCTGTACCGCAAGCTCAAACGGACTATCAATCAAATGGGCATAATCTTTGGCTTTTAAGGTATAACGCCCTTTGATCAAGGACTTAGAAGGCAATGCCCCTGCGTAGGTGAAATGCTGCAAAGATTCAGGAACAAATAATTCTAATTCATGCAGTACATGTTCTTGATCGGTCAATCCCAAGCATACCGTGGTTGGATTGACATAGAGCCGGGTTTGATCGACATAACTGCCACGCACTGACAAATCATATGCGTAGACTTTATATTCCACCGTGATCAACTCATGATCAGTATTAAACAATTGCCATTTATTTTTATGCGTTTTACAGATTTTGAGCTGGCGACCATCTTCATCATAAGCATTGACCGACTCGATATGTTTGGAAAATTCACGCACCAAATAACTACCTGGAATCCACGTCGGTAGCCAAAGCTGTTGCTGAGGATTGGCGAGGAAGCGGATGGTGACATGGATTAAATGTTGTGAAAAATCATCAAACTCAAGTTGGTAGTGGATCATTTTTGCCCTATCCTTCTGTATAAGCGATCAGTTTAACATTGGCTTGCGTGTTTGCATGTAGAAATTCTTTTTCTCTAAAAATTTTGCTTTAAAAATAAACAATCAACCCCATATATTGCAGCAACACTTAACAAATTTAAGAGAAGAAATATATGACAGAAAATTATTATCAAATCCTCGGTGTTGAACGCTCTGCAACTGCGGATGAGATCAAAAAAAGTTTTAGAAAACTGGCACGCAAATATCATCCTGATGTCAGCAAAGAAGCCGATGCTGAAGCAAAAATGCAAGCGATTAATGTCGCCTACGACACGCTGAGTAATGCTGAAAAACGGGCTGAATATGACCAGATGCTCGATAATCCGCATGGGTTTGGACAAGGTGGTTTTGGTCAAAACGCCTATTCAGATTTTGCAGGTGCCAATGGCTTCAGCGGTGCAGATGGTCAATCCTATTATTATGACTTCAATGGCAATGATGGCGGTGGCGCGGAGCAATTTTCAGGCTTTGAAGATATTTTTGGTCGCTTTGGTGCAGGCTTTGGTGGCGGTCGTCGTCAGCAAAGTAATTTTCAAGGTGAAGATCAACATGCCAAAATCGAAGTGCCTTTAGAAGTCGCCTATACTGGTTCAACACAACAAATCAGTTTGCAAATTCAAGGTTTCAACGCACAAGGTCAACCTGAAATTCAGCGCAAAACTTTGAATGTCAAAATTCCAAAAGGCATGAAAGAAGGTCAACAAATCCGCCTCTCTGGTCAAGGGCAAGCTGGCGTGAATGGTGGCAAAAATGGCGACCTCTATATCGAGATCACTTACCAAGAAGACCAGCGCCAATATGTTGAAGGTGCGGATGTGTATAGCACGGTAGATATTACACCGTGGGAAGCAGCGCTTGGAGAAAAAATTGAAGTGAATACGCCTGCTGGACGGATTCAAATCGGTATTCCAAAAGATGCTCGAAATGGACAAAAGCTCCGTTTAAAAGACAAAGGTATTCCGAATGCACAAGGTGCAGGTCATCTGTATTTGATTTTAAATATCGTCACACCTAAAGCAAATACAGATACACAGCGTGAAGCCTATCAGGCCTTTGCGGAAGCCTTTAAAGACTTTCAGCCGAGAGCTTAAAGCGAAATGGACAGCTAAATAATAGATTAAAATTTTTTGAGGTAAACCATGGCAAATATTCAAATTCGAGACATTCATATCTTAGAAACTTGTGATTGCGAGATCGTTGAACACGATCATGCTTTGGACTTCCATCAGTTCGTGCAGGCTTGCGGTCAAAACGACGGCTGGGTTTTGGCACTGTTTGAACATGACATACTACAATCAGTCAATGTCAGCCCTCGACAGCATCGTTATCTCGGCGAAGACTTACTTCGTGCACGACGAGCTTATCGTTTGCAACGTGATTTTGATGCCAGTTTGACTGCTGTTGGACTCATGCTTGATTTGATTGATGAAGTACATTACTTGAGAAAGCGTGTGGCGGAATAATTCACGCTTTTCATTTTCATCTTTTGAGATGATGAATGTTTGTACTGTATCTATTCAATAATTATGAAGAATAACTAGCTCTATCTATCAAAAAGGGCTAGGATTGGGCGCATATTTTTATCCCCCAATACTCTGGATTGTTTCGTGTTCACTGATTCTATTTTTACGCTTTCACATCGCTTTCATTCAAAAAATAATAACAAGGTGAAAATAGAAAATTCAAATCAGCAGAAACAATACAACCGTTGGAGCAAATTGCTTCAAATCACGACTATTGTGTTTAGCGCACAATTTAGCCAATTTACTTGGGCAGACCTTCTCAATGCAAATCTTATCAATATTGATCCGAAAACCGTCAATGCTGAAGCATGGATGATTTACGATCCACAATCTAAACAAATCATTGCACAGCACAATGCCGATGTACCACGAGCACCTGCATCTTTAACGAAAATGATGGTTGCTTATCTGACTTTAAAAGCCATTGAAAATGGTCAAATTCAACTCAATCAGCAAGTCACTGTCCCTGAAATTGTCAATACCGTGCAATGGGATGAATCACAACTCAAACTTGAGCCAAATCAGCAGATTAGTGTGCAAGAGCTACTAGCGGGTTTGATTATCATGTCGGCGAATGATGCGGCACTTACCCTTGCCACATTGATCGCAGGTAATGTGCCAAGCTTTCTTGATCAAATGAATGTGATGGCAAATCAGCTTGGCATGCAACACACGCACTTTAGCAATCCATCAGGCATCACCATGCAAGATCATTTGTCCTCTGCGCATGATATGGCGATTTTGTCTTCGGCGATTGTTAATGATACGCCTGAGTTTTTACAATACTCCAAACAACCTGAGTTTCGCTACAAAGACATTTATCATGAAGCGACCAACATTTTGCTGAAAAAAGACCTGAGTGTGGATGGTTTAAAAACTGGCTATACCCGAGCAGCGGGTTATAATTTGGCACTCACCGCACAGCGCAAAGATATGAACACCTTAAATGCTCGTCGTCTAGTCGTCGTAGTGATGGGCACGCCATCAAAGCAAGCTCGGGCAGATGAAGCGTATAAATTGCTCAATGCAGGCTTCACTTATACAGAAAATCACACTTGGGCTACAACGATTCCGAGTAAAGCAAATTTGGGTTTAAAGCGCGTGATTGCAGATATCCCTGTGATCAATGGTCAAAGCACAAGCTACGCCGTCACTATGCCATCTGAGAACACGCATACGCTGAGCTTATTGGAAAATGCGAGTATTGAGTTGGACTTACAACGCTTTAATAACAGTGCGCTCCGATTTACTGTCAATCAGGACATCATTGATCAATACGGTTTGAAACACCTTGGCGTTGATCATCTTGGTCAATCCACACTCGAGCCGATGAACTCACCACAACACGTCAAATATCAGATCAATATTTTAAAATCCAAACTTGATGCACCGATCTCAACGCAAGCGATGGCGCTGGGAAATATAAAAGTTTATCAATTCGGTGCGCAGGTAAATTATTTTCCGATCATTCAAGATGTTGAAATCAAAAAAGCCACATGGTGGCAAAAAGTCCGTCGCTGGTTCGAAGCTTTGTTCTCGGGTTGGCAAGCACTTCCAGAAAAGCCAACTTTGCACCCTATTCCTGCGCCGTAACTTACTGTCAATTTTCATATTGCAAGGCAATAATTCACGCATTTCAATTTGATTTGGATTGACCGAAGTACAGGAGTCTTTGCAACGATTGAGTAAATGACAATTCTATCAATCCGTGGCAAGATGCATTAATTTTTAGACTTTTTAAAATCTCTCTGAATTTAGATTTTTATTCGAATTATTCACTCTCTCGGAGCTATTACCATGGCTGAAAAACATCGGATTGTCATCGTTGGTGGCGGCGCAGGCGGTTTGGAGCTTGCAACACAACTCGGACAACGCATCGGTCGTAAAAAACGTATTCAAATCACCTTGGTCGATGCGAATCTGACCCACATTTGGAAACCATTACTGCACGAAATCGCTGCGGGTACGTTGAATCCATCCATTGAAGAAGTCAATTATTTTGCCCATGCCAAGAAAAATCATTACAAATTTCAATTGGGCTATTTGCAATCCGTAGACCGTGATCGCAAAGAGATCGTCCTTGCACCACTTAAGCAAGGTGAAATGAAACTCGCTGATGAGCGTCGTATTAGCTACGATACTTTAGTGCTTTCGATTGGCTCAACCTCAAATGACTTTGGAACTGCTGGCGCAAAAGAGCATTGTCATTTTTTAGACAATCGTGCTCAAGCAGATGCTTTCCAACGTGATTTATTAAACTTGTACTTGCAGGCACATGCAATGCCCCGTGAAAAGCCACTCAACATCACCATTATTGGTGCAGGTGCGACTGGTGTCGAACTGGCGGCTGAGCTTCATCAGGCTGCTCAAGATTTCCACCGCTATGGCTTAGATGGCATTGATCCAAATAAAGTGAAGATCAACGTCATCGAAGCGGCTGATCGTATCCTCCCTGCACTCTCTGAAAAAGTTGCAGATGGTGCGCTGAAACAATTGCAAAAATATGGCATTCAAGTGCTCACCAAACATCGTGTAGAAAAAATTGATGCAGATCATGTTTACTGCCAAGATGGTATTGTATTCGATGCCAATCTCAAAGTTTGGGCAGCAGGGATCAAAGCGCCTGCGGTGACGCAAAACTTCGGCGTAAGCCTCGACCGTATTGGACGTATCAAAGTCTATGCAACATTGCAAAGCATTGATGATTCGAGTATTTTTGCCTTTGGTGATTGTGCGCATTGTCAACCACTTGCCAATAAACCTGTACTTGCGCCACGTGCGCAAGTCGCCAGCCAACAAGCAGCTTACCTTGTCGATGCGATCATTGCCAAAGTCCGTGGTCGTCAGTTGCCGATGTTCCAGTTCAATGATAAGGGCTCCTTGGTCTCATTGACACAAAACACTGCTGTGGGCGAATTATTAGGTAGCATTCATGTCGAAGGTTTGGTCGCAAAAACCATGTACCATTCACTCTATCGTGTTCATCAAGCGGCGATTTATGGCTATACCAAAGCAGGCTTGCTCACAGCTCGTGACTTGTTTGGCAAAGGCACAGCACCTTTGGTGAAACTACATTAAGCTCCGTTTGTATCAGTGGTATTCGAAAAGCATCAAATTATTTTGGTGCTTTTTTACACTTCCTTGCACAAATCATGATTTTTTATGTAAATTTCTTCGCCTTTTTACACTTAAGCCTTTAAAATAATCAGCTTTACAACTTAACAAGCGGATAGACCGACTATGACAGCAATTGCGAAAGACCACGTAGTAAAATTCAGCTACACACTCACTAATGGTGAAGGTCAAGTACTTGATCAATCAGACGCAGCCAATCCTCTTGCTTATCTTCATGGCGCTGGCAACATCATTCCAGGTCTTGAAAATGCACTGAATGGGAAAAGTGCTGGGGAAAAACTCACTGTAAATGTACCTGCTGCGGAAGGTTATGGTGAATACGTTGCAGAAATGGTGCAAGAAGTACCACGTGAAATGTTCCAAGGTGTAGAAAACATCGAGCCTGGTATGCAGTTCCAAGCACAAACTCAAGACGGCGGCGTACAGTTTGTCGTGGTGAAATCAGTTGAAGATGACAAAGTCATTATCGATGGCAACCACCCACTTGCTGGTCAAGATTTGACATTTGATGTGGAAATCGTTGAAGTACGTGCAGCGACCCAAGAAGAGCTTGATCACGGTCATGTACATGGTGAAGGTGGTCATCACCACTGATTTTTGACTTTAAGTTGTCTTGTCCTGAAATAGATTGACAGTATTCCACTTCAAACCGAGTTAAGCAATTAGCTCGGTTTTTGTTTGCTCATACATCTGATTCGGGGTGTTCA
>LULM01000224.1_pt1 | contig 28891 bp, 23 predicted proteins | sample 728151 | NCBI WGS metagenome assembly LULM01 (sample SAMN03860289, study PRJNA289734) | marine metagenome | biome: seawater column; feature: ocean; material: water; isolation source: Red Sea water column Station 149 - depth 200m | place: Saudi Arabia: Red Sea | collected 2011-10-15 | depth 200 m
GTCGCCCTGCGCGCCGCTCGCCGCGTCGAGCGAGACGACGAGCTGGGTGCGCAGCGACTCGCTGTCGGCCTCGCGGGCGAGGTCGCGCAGCTGGTCCTGGACCTGCGCCTCGGCGTCGTAGGGCACGTAGGCGTACTGCTGGTCGCCGAGCCACTCGCGCACGTCCACGTGGGCCTGGAACGTGCGCGTGCCGTCGACCGCGTCGTCGGCCATCACGGACACGTCCTCGAAGTGCTCGGGCCGGATGCCCGCGAGCAGCAGCCCCTTGCCCTCGGTGCGCTCGGCCTTGTCGGCGGGCAGCGGGAACGTGCCGAACGGCAGCGTGACCTGGCCGTCCTCGACGGTCGCGGGCAGGAAGTTCATCGGCGGGGAGCCGATGAAGCCGGCCACGAACAGGTTGACGGGCTGCTCGTACAGCTCGCGGGGCGAGGCGAGCTGCTGCAGGACGCCGCGCTTCATGACGGCCACCCGGTCGCCGAGCGTCATGGCCTCGGTCTGGTCGTGCGTGACGTAGACGGTGGTGATGCCGAGCTGCTTCTGCAGCCGGGCGATCTCGGTGCGCATCTGGCCGCGCAGCTTCGCGTCGAGGTTCGACAACGGCTCGTCGAACAGGAACGCCTTCGCGTCGCGGACGATCGCGCGACCCATCGCCACGCGCTGGCGCTGACCGCCGGACAGGTTGCCGGGCTTGCGCTCGAGGTGCTCGTCGAGGTCGAGCGTCCTGCTCGCCTGACGGACCTTCTCGTCGATCTCCTTCTCGGGGCGCTTCTTCAGCCGCAGCGGGAAGGCGATGTTCTCGTACACCGTGAGGTGCGGGTAGAGCGCGTAGTTCTGGAAGACCATCGCCAGGTTGCGGTCGCGCGGCGCGAGGTCGTTCACGCGCTCGCCGCCGATGACCATGTCGCCGGAGGTGATGTCCTCCAGGCCGACGATCATCCGCAGCAGCGTCGACTTCCCGCAGCCCGAGGGGCCGACGAGGATCAGGAACTCGCCGTCGGCGACGTCGATGCTGACGTCGTTGACCGCGGGGAAGCCGTCACCGTACTTCTTGACGATGTTCTTCATCTCGATGGTGGCCATGGATCAACCCTTCACTGCGCCGGCGGTGAGGCCCGCGACGATCTTTCGCTGGAAGAACAGGACGAGGAGGATGACCGGCACCGTGGCGACGACGGCGGCGGCCGCCAGCAGCGAGGCCGGCCGGTTGAACGGGTCGGCGCCGACGAAGAACGACAGCGCCGCGGGGATGGGTCGGGCACGCTCGGTCGACGTGAGCGAGATGCCGAAGACGAAGTCGTTCCACGCGAAGAAGAACGTCAGGATCGCGGCGGTGAACACGCCGGGCGCCGCCAGCGGGACGATCACCTTGCGGAACGCCTGCCACGACGTCGCGCCGTCGACCTGCGCGGCCTGCTCCATCTCCCACGGGATCTCGCGGAAGAAGGCCGAGAGCGTCCAGATCGCGAGGGGCAGCGTGAAGGAGATGTAGGGGATCATCAGGCCCCACCACGTGTCGTACAGCCCGAACGTGCGCCACATGTCGAACAGCGGCCCGACCAGCGAGACCACGGGGAACATGGCGATCACGAGCGCGGTGGTGAGGACGAACCGCTTCCCCTTGAACTCCAGTCGCGCGACCGCGTACGCGGTGAGCGTGGCCAGGGCGACGGAGATCAGCGTGGCGCTCAGCGACACGACGATCGAGTTGCGGATGGCGAGCAGGAAGTTGTCGTCCTGCAGCACCTGTCGGTAGTTGTCGAGGCCCGTCCAGGCGTCGCCGGGGAGGAACCCGGGGCTGCCGTTGGTGACCGCCTCCTGGCTCTTGAACGACAACGAGATGATCCAGGCCACCGGCAGGAGGCACCACAGCAGGATCAGGACGAAGCCGACGAGCGTGCCGACGCGGGTGAGGGGGTTCTTGGTCATCTCACGCCTCCTGCCGCGCGTCCGCGAGGTTGACGCGGAAGATCTTGACGATGAGGAAGGCGACCACCAGCACCGAGAGGAACAGCAGCACCGAGAGGGCCGAGCCGATGCCCAGCTGGAACTGCTCGATCACCTGCCGGTAGGTCAGGAAGGAGATCGACTCGGTGCCGTTGGCGCCGGCGGTCATGACGAAGATGTTGTCGAAGATGCGGTAGGCGTCGAGCGCGCGGAACAGCACCGCCACCATGATGGCGGCGCGCATGTTCGGCAGGATCACCTTCCACAGCCGCTGCCACCACGTGGCGCCGTCGACCTTGGCCGCCTCGAGCATGTCCTCGGGCACCTGGGCCAGACCGGCGAGCAGGAGCAGCGCCATGAACGGCGTGGTCTTCCAGATCTCCGACACCATGATCGCGACCATCGAGCTCTCGTAGCTCGCGAACCAGTTGAAGTCGTCGGCGACGAACGGCAGCCACTGGTTCACGAAGCCGTTGGTGTTGGAGAACGCGAACTGCCAGGCGAAGCCGGAGACGACGGTGATGATGCCGTAGGGGATGAGGATCGAGGTCCGCACGAGCCCGCGGGCGAAGATCAGCCGGTGCATCACCATCGCGAAGGCGAAGCCGATGACCAGCTCGACGGCGACGGTCACGACCATGATGAAGACGGTGTTCGCGGTGTCGCGCCAGAAGAGGCTGTCGGTCAGGGCCGTCACGTAGTTGTCGAGGCCGACGAACTCGCGCTCGTCGGGAGCCGTCAGCGAGTAGCTGAAGAGCGACAGGTAGAGCGCACGCAGCATCGGGAACGCGGTGACGAGCAGCATCAGCGCGACGGCCGGCGCCACCAGCCTCAGGGCGAGCCGGTTCTCGCCGCGGCTGCGGTCGGAGGCGCGGGTGGCGGTGGAGGTGCTCACAGCAGGGCCTCCCCTCGGAGGACGGCGCCCAGGAAGTCGGCCGACTTCTTCGGCGTGGTGTCGGGGTCGACCTGGCGCGGGGAGTGCCAGACGGACTGGATCGCGCTCGAGATCTGGCTGTAGAACGCGCTCTTCGGGCGCGGGCCGCCGGTGTCGATGCTCTCGGCCCACAGGGCGAGCAGGTCGGCCGGGTAGGCGTCCTTGAGCGCTGCGGAGTCGTAGACCGACTGGCGCGCCGGCATGAGGCCCTCGTTGACGGCGAGGTCGCGCTGCGCCTCGGCGTTCGTGACGCACACGGCGGCCTCCTGGGCGAAGTCGGGGTGCTTCGAGAAGGCGCCGACGCCGATGTCGATGCCGCCGATCGGGGGCCGCGACTCCTCGCCCTCCACGGTCTGTGGGTAGCGGGCCCAGCCGAGGTCCTTCAGCTCGTCCTCGTCCTTCGGTCCGCCCGCCTTGCCGACGAGTCCCTCGTAGTTCTTGTAGACGAAGGTCCAGTTGGTCATGAACTCACCGGGCCCCTCGGCCGGGAACATCTGGCCGAGGCTGGTGCCCTCGTTCGACGTCGTGAAGTCGGGCTGCGCGGCCTTGGACCTCGCCAGCTTCCGGATGACGGCGGCGGCCTCCTTGCCAGCCTCGCTGTCGATGGTGACCTTGGCGTCGCGACCGTCCTCGACGGTCGACGGGTCGAGGATGTTGCCGCCCGCGCCCTGGATGAGGCTGTTGATCCACACGACGTAGGCCTCGTACTTGTTGGCCTGGACGCCGACGGTGCCGCCCTCCTGCGAGGCGGCGTCGATCACCTGGTCCCACGTGACGGGCCGGCTCATGTCGAGACCGGCCGCCTGCGCGAGGGACTTGCGGTACCAGACCACCTGGGTGTTGGCCCACTGCGGCGCGGCGACCACCTCGTCGTTCCACGTGACCGTCTCGGCAGCGCCCTTGAGGACGTCGTCGTCGAGCACCGCGTCGGCCTGCTCGCCCTCGAACGGCTTGAGCCACTTCGCGTTCGCGAACTCCGGCACGAACACCGGATCGAGGCTCATCAGGTCGGTCGAGCTGTCGCCGGCCGCGAGCCGCCGCGCGAGCTGCGTGCGCTGGTCGGTGGCGCTGGCGGGCAGCAGCCGGATGTCGATGTCGTAGTCGTCGGTGCTGCACCTGTCGGCCAGCGCGTTCAGCGTGTCCTGGCCGTCGGGGTTGATGTACCAGGTCAGCGTCGGCTTCCCGCTCGACCCGCCGCACGCGGCGAGCAGCGAGGAGCCGAGCGCGACGCTCGCGACCACCGCTGCGGTCCGTCGTCGTCTGCCCGTCATGAGCTGCCTCCCGTTCGCTCGTCCCGTGGTGATCGGCGCCACACGGGACTCCTCAACGTAGGGGCGCGCCGACGACGACGCAACCCAGGACCGGGACGATCGGTCAGGACCCGGTGAGGCGTGTCCACACGGTCGTGTCCGACGGGAGCCGGCCGTCGTCGAGGTCGCCGCTGGCCACGAGGACCTCGCCGGCGGGGAGCGTGACGGGGGCGTCGGAGAGGTTCGTGCGCACCTCCGCGACGCGCGTGCCGTCGGCGTCGAGGAGCCGCAGGGCGAGCACGTCGGGCGGGGCGTCGGGCAGCCACGTGAGGGTGGCCGTGCCGAGCCCGAGCTCGCGACGGACGCGCAGGAGCCGGCGGTAGAGCTCGAGCGTCGAGCCCTCGACGCCACGCTGACGACCGGGCGCCAGGTCGGCGTACCCGCGTCCGTGGCGGGGGCCGCCCGAGCGCGCGAACGTCGGGTCCTGCAGCACCTCGTCGGGCAGCCGCGTGTGGTCGGGCAGGCCCAGCTCCTCGCCCTGGTAGAGGTAGGCCGATCCGGGGAGCGCGAGCATGAGCGCGGTGGCCGCGCGAGCACGGCGCAGACCGAGCACGGGGTCGGGCTGCTCGTCGCGCGGTCCGATCCCCTCGACCTCGGCCACCTGGGTCGCGTCGGACCGGCCGAGACGCGTCGCGTGACGCACGACGTCGTGGTTGGAGAGCACCCACGTCTGCGGCGCACCGACGGCGCCGGCGCTGGCCAGGGCGTCGTCGACCGACGCGCGCAGGGCGTCGGCCCGCCACGGCGTCATGAGGAAGGAGAAGTTGAAGGTCTGGTGCAGCTCGTCGGGCCGCACGTACGCGGCGAGCGCCTCGGCGGGCTGCACCCAGGCCTCGCCGCACAGCATCCGGTCGTCGTCCTCGCCCCACAGCGCGGTCTGCGTGCCGCGGTACTCCTCGACGAGCGCGCGCCACCGGCGGTACACGTCGTGCACGCCGGGCTGGTCCCACATGGGCAGGAGGCTGCTGCGGTCGCGGGTCTCGTCGAGGCTGAGGTCGGCGTCGGGCAGCCCGTCGGCCTTCACCAGGCCGTGCGCGACGTCGATGCGGAACCCGTCGACGCCGCGGTCGAGCCAGAAGCGCAGCACCGACTCCAGCTCGGCGTGCACCTCGGGGTTCGTCCAGTCGAGGTCGGGCTGCGAGCCGTCGAAGAGGTGCAGGTACCACTCGCCGGGGGAGCCGTCGGGGTCGGTCGTGCGGGTCCAGGCCGGGCCGTCGAACTTGGACTGCCAGTTGTTCGGGGGCTCGGAGCCGTCGTCGCCGCGGCCCGGGCGGAACACGTAGCGGGCGCGTTCGGGGCTGCCGGGACCGGCGGCGAGCGCGGCGCGGAACCAGGGGTGCTCGCTCGACGTGTGGTTCGGCACGACGTCGACGACCACCCGCAGGCGGAGGTCGTGGGCGCGCGCGACGAGGGCGTCGAGGTCGGCGAGCGTGCCGAACAGCGGGTCGACGTCGCGGAAGTCGGCCACGTCGTAGCCGCCGTCGTTCTGCGGGGAGACGTAGAAGGGCGAGAGCCACAGCGCGTCGACGCCGAGGTCGGCGAGGTGCTCCAGGCGCGACGTGATGCCGGGCAGGTCGCCGACGCCGTCGCCGTCCGCGTCGGCCCACGAGCGCGGGTAGACCTGGTAGATGACGGCGTGGCGCCACCACGGCTGGTTGCTCACGGTTCCTCCGGGGCTCGCGGGTCGACGGTCGAGGACGCGTCGTGCCGCCGCCAGGTGGTGGGTGAGGGCCCGCGCCCCCGCCGCCGGAGGTCGTGTCCCACGCTACCGACGCAGCCACCACGGTCGGGCGGGGAGCCCCGCCCCCGCTAGGTTGAGGGCATGTCCCAGCGCACGCTCGTCCTGCTCAAGCCCGACACCGTCCGCCGCGGCCTCGTCGGCGAGGTCCTCCGCCGCTACGAGGCCAAGGGCCTCACGATCGTGGCGATGGAGCACCGCGCCATCGACGCCGAGCAGGCCGACGCCCACTACGCGGAGCACGTCGAGCAGCCCTGGTACCCGCCGCTGCGCGCGTTCGCGACCTCGGGCCCGCTCGTCTCCCTCGTGCTGGAGGGCGACGAGGCCATCGCCGTCGTCCGTGCGCTCAACGGCGCCACCGACGGCCGCGCCGCCGCCCCCGGCACCATCCGCGGCGACCTCTCGCTGTCGAACCGCGAGAACCTCGTCCACGCGTCGGACTCCGAGGAGTCCGCCGCCCGCGAGATCGCCCTCTGGTTCCCGTCCCTCGCCTGACCCCACCTCGGCGCAAGATTCTGCGTTCGTGTGCGGCCGGCCGAACGATGCTGCGTCGGTGACGGGATCCCGACACGAACGCAGCGTCGTGGACCGTCACGCACGGGAACGTCGCATCGTGCGCCGGTTCGGGGAGCGCGGCAGGAGCTCGGGTGCCGGGGCGCCCTCCCAGCCGTGCGCCCGAGCGATGCGGTCGAGCTGGTCCAGGACGCTCCCTGGGTGGTTCCGCACCGCGTAGGAGGAGAAGGTCAGGCCGTGCCGACCGGTGATCACCACCTCGTTGGCGCGCACCAGGTCGTCGTCCCACTGCTCAACCGCGAGGTGCGGGATCCCGTGGACCTCCACACCGAACCCGAGCTGCTCGCACCAGACGTCGAGGTAGAAGCGCCCGCTCGGTCCGCGGACTGCCTCCTGCCTGCTGGCTCGGGGCAGCCCGCTCGCGCGCCAGATCGCGGCGAAGTCGCGCTCGGGCACCGACTGGATGCCTCCCGACGCGTCGAGGATCGAGGAGACGATGACGCTGCGGTGGCGGCACCGACCGCGTCGGGTCAGGGCCTCGCGCAGGTGCCGGGGCGTGACGAGCCCGCACTGCAGCGCGCTGATGACGATCCAGCGGGCGTACCGCTCGCTGCCGTGCCACGAGGCGGCGTCGAGCACCGACCGAGCGGGCCGTGTGCGGCGTGGACGACGCTCGGGATGCACGTCGTCGTCATCGAGCGCGCCGGACCAGTGCGGGGTCGCACCCGGCCACGACGGTGCTCGTGCCCCCGACGGGAGCACGACGAGGTGGCGCGGGTCGCGGGCGTCGAACCCGTCGTGGCGCAGCGCCGCGGCCCCGCCGAGGGCCGAGCGCGGGGGTGACGACGCGAGCGCCAGAAGGTCGCGCTCGTGCTGGCTCAGTGGTCCATTGTGGGTGACGACGACACCGCGGCAAGGGCGGGTCCAGAGGCCGTCACGGATGCGCCGCCGGACGGGCCACGCGCCGAAGAGGTCCTGCGCCTCGCGGATGCTCAACACCGTGTCCATGCGTCCACGCTGCCTGGCTCCGCGCTGTGACGGGGACGGGTGTCGCGAGCTGTGGACGACCGTGTCGTCGGCGTAGGCCCGTCCACAACCGCGCGCACGATGCTGCCTTCGCGTGCCGAGCTCGAGCGCTTATGCGGTCGCGACGGGATCCGGACGTGAACGCAGCATTCTTTGGCCCGGTGCGCAGGATCGCTCAGGAACGCAGAATCGTGCGTCCCCACCAGCCAGGTCAGGCGGGGTCGAGCGGGGGAGGGTCGGCGGGGCCGGCCCAGGGGACGACGACGTGGGCGAGGACGCCGTGGAAGCGTCCGCGGACCTCCTCGGGCAGCCAGACGACCTCGTGCGACTGCGAGGCGATGTCGACGGTGCCCTGGAGGGTCACGGCGTCGACCGCCTGGCGCGGCGCGTCCCCGACCCGGTCCTCGTACTCGACGAGCGTGACGCCGACGCTGATCGGCACCTCGTTGCGGTTCACGAGGCCGACGCCCCAGAACTCGGCAGGCTCGAGGGTCGCGCGCTCCTCGAGGTCGACCATGACGGCCTCGACGGGGGCGACGACACCGTGGAGGTCGACCTGCTCCATGGCCTCGACGTGCACCTCGACGCCGCGCACGTTGCGGGCCCCCTGCCCGTGGAAGTGCAGCACGTCGACGGCGCTCGCGCCGGGCGGCGCGACGACCTCGCCGCGGTCGATGCCCAGCACGGTGCCCACCTCGACGTTCGGCAGCTCACGGCCGTACACGTCGCGCGGGACGAAGCGCAGGATCGGACGCAGGCCGACTTCGGAGCCGTTGCGCAGCGTGACCGTCTGGTCGGGTGCGTCGGGATCGGTCGACTTCGGGACGTAGGAGAGCGTGATCGGCGGCTTGCGCCGGTTGAACAGACCCATGGCAGGAGAGCCTACGGACGTCGGCTCAGTACCAGCCGGCACCCTGCTTGAACGACCACGCCTCGCAGGGGGATCCGTAGCGGTCCTGGATGTACCCCAGACCCCACCGGATCTGCGTGGCGGGGTTCGTCTGCCAGTCGGAGCCGGCCGACGCCATCTTCGAGCCGGGCAGCGACTGCGGGATGCCGTAGGCGCCGGAGCCGGGGTTCTCGGCGTCGACCTGCCAGCCGCTCTCCTGCGTCCAGATGTTGTCGAGGCACTGGAACTGGCTGGCGTCCCAGCCGAAGTCGGCGAGCATGGCCTGCGCGACGGCGCGGGGGTCGGCATCCTCGAGCGCCTTCTGGCGAGCGGCTTCCGCCTTGGCCTCGGCGGCGGCCTTGCGACGCGCCTCCGCGCGGGCTGCGGCCTCGCGGGCCTCGTCGGCGGCGCGCTCGCTGGCGGCACGCTGACCCTCGGCCTTCGCCTTCAGCTCGTCGACCTTCGAGTCGGCCTCCTGCTGCACGAGCACGGCGTCGGACACGCGCTGCGCGGCGGCGAGCGGCGTCGCGATCGCGGCGACGGGACGCAGCCCGGCCTCCTCGGTGGCCGCGGCGGCGGGGCTGGAGCCCACGGCCTGGGCGCCGGCGGTCAGGCCGCTGACCACGACCACGCCGCCCACGGCGCACGCCGAGAGGGCGCGCTTGCTGGGCAGCGCGTCGGTGACGTCGGCCAGGGTGTCGAGGGCGCGATCGCGCCGGCGCTCGAACGCCGACGGTGCGCGGTGACGTGCCATCCGGTGCCGACCGCCCGACCGGTCGACGATCTCGTCGTGACGCACACACTCTCCTGCAGGCTCGGGGACGGGGCGGGGAAGGGCCCGGGACGAAGCCTCCACTGTAGACGTCGAGACTGAGAGCCGCGGCAGGTTCTCTCAGGTCGGACGCAGGGACCGAGCCCGCGGGGTCTCGACCACGCCCGTTCGCCCCGTACCCTGGAGGGCATGTCCGTCGAGTCCGTCTTCCCTCGTCTCGAGCCCCTCCTGCCCACCGTCGGCAAGCCGATCCAGTACGTCGGCGGCGAGCTCAACGCGACGGTGAAGGAGTGGGACGACGTCAGCGTCCGCTGGGCGCTGATGTACCCCGACGCCTACGAGGTGGGTCTGCCCAACCAGGGCGTCCAGATCCTCTACGAGGTGCTCAACGAGCGCGACTGGCTGCTCGCCGAGCGCACCTACGCCGTGCAGGCCGACATGGAGGCGGTGATGCGCGAGCACGCGATCCCGCAGTTCACGGTCGACGCGCACCGCCCCGTCCGGGCGTTCGACGTGCTCGGCATCTCCTTCGCCACCGAGCTCGGCTACACGAACATGCTCACCGCTCTCGACCTCGCCGGCATCCCGCTGCACGCCGCCGACCGCACCGACGACGACCCGATCGTCCTCGCCGGCGGGCACAGCGCCTTCAACCCCGAGCCGGTGGCCGACTTCCTCGACGCCGCCGTGCTCGGCGACGGCGAGGAGATCGCCCTGGCGATCAGCGAGGTCGTGCGCGAGTGGAAGGACGAGGGACGTCCGGGCGGACGCGACGAGCTGCTGCTGCGCCTCGCGGCCTCCGGCGGCGTCTACGTCCCGCGCTTCTACGACGTCGACTACCACGACGACGGCCGCATCGCGTCGGTCCGGCCGAACCGCGACGGCGTGCCCTGGCGCGTGCGCAAGCACACCGTCATGGACCTCGACCAGTGGCCCTACCCGCGCAACCCGCTCGTGCCGCTCGCCGAGACCGTCCACGAGCGCTACTCCGTCGAGATCTTCCGCGGGTGCACGCGCGGCTGCCGGTTCTGCCAGGCCGGCATGATCACGCGCCCGGTGCGCGAGCGGTCGCTGCAGACCATCGGCGAGATGATCGACACCGGGCTGCAGCGGTCGGGCTACCAGGAGGTCGGCCTGCTCAGCCTGTCGAGCGCCGACCACACCGAGATCGGCGACCTCGCCAAGCAGCTGGGCGACCGGTACGAGGGCACGAACACGTCACTGTCGCTGCCGTCGACGCGGGTCGACGCCTTCAACATCACGCTCGCCAACGAGTTCAGCCGCAACGGCCGACGCTCCGGCCTGACGTTCGCGCCGGAGGGCGGCAGCGAGCGGCTGCGCAAGGTGATCAACAAGGCCGTCACCGAGGACGACCTCATCCGCACCGTCACCGCCGCCTACTCGCACGGCTGGCGGCAGGTGAAGCTCTACTTCATGTGCGGCCTGCCGACGGAGACCGACGAGGACGTGCTCCAGATCGGGGTGCTCGCCAAGAAGGTCATCGAGGCCGGACGTGAGGCGTCGGGGCGGCGCGACATCCGCTGCACCGTGAGCATCGGTGGCTTCGTGCCGAAGCCGCAGACCCCGTTCCAGTGGGCCGCGCAGCTCGACCACGAGACCACCGACGAGCGGCTGCGCAAGCTGCGCGAGTCGGTGCAGTCGGACAAGCGCTTCGGTCGCGCCATCGGCTTCCGCTACCACGACGGACGCCCCGGCATCGTCGAGGGACTGCTCTCGCGCGGTGACCGTCGCGTGGGCCGCGTCATCGAGGAGGTGTGGCGCGACGGGGGCCGCTTCGACGGCTGGAGCGAGCACTTCTCCTTCGAGCGCTGGGAGTCGAAGGCGGCCGACGTCTTCGCCGACCAGCCCGTCGACCTCGACTGGTACACCACCCGCGAGCGCGGTCACGACGAGGTCCTCCCGTGGGACCACCTCGACGCCGGCCTCGACAAGGAGTGGCTGTGGGAGGACTGGGAGGACGCTCTCGACCCCGAGGCCCTCGAGATCGAGGACTGCCGCTGGACGCCCTGCTACGACTGCGGCGTCTGCCCCCAGATGGGCACCGACATCCAGATCGGCCCGACCGGGCAGAAGCTGCTGCCGCTCACCGTGGTGTGAGGCCCGTGCCGTCTGCGTGATCGTGGCGCTGCGGGGTCTCTTCTTGCTGCTGCGCTGCCGTAGGTGGCTTGTGCTTGCTGGTGCGCTGCCTCGGCTCACGCTGGGGTGGCCTCCGAAAGGGCCTCGACCGGCAGCGGTCCTGGCCACGGCTTCGGGTCTCGGGGTCTGGTCTGGGCTCGCGCTTGGACGCAGGATTCTTCGTCTCTGCGGTTCTCGGGCGAAGGTTCGGCGTTGGCGGGCTGTTGGCGCAGACGTCTCTGCGTTCGCGCGCTCAAGTCCGAAGGCTTCTGCGTTCACGACGGGATCCCGTAGCAAACGCAGAACCCTGCGCCCACTCCGTGCCCGAGCCACAGCCCGAGACCCCAGACCAGCGCGGAGGCCAGCCGCCCGGTCGAGGCCCTTTCGGAGACCAGACACAGCGAAGGCCAAGGCAGCGCACCAGCAGGTAGAGACGCCCTGCGGCAGCGCAGCAGCAGGTCGTGGCCCCCTGCGGCAGCGCAGGCAGCGCTCCCAGCGGGAACGGACCCCCGCCCGACCCTCACCCCACCCGCGACGCGGACGCGAGGTCGTCCTCGACGGTGCCGCCACGGTCGACGAGGGTGCCGAGGAAGCCGATGAGGACGGCGGCGGCCATGAGGACGACGACGGGGACGGTCCAGGAGCCGGTGAGGTCGTGGAGGAGGCCGGTGCCGAACGGGCCGAGGCCGGCGAGGAGGTAGCCGACGGACTGGGCGAAGGCGGAGAGGGCGGCGGTGCCCTCGGTGGTGCGGGTGCGACGACCGAACATGATCAGCACCCAGGTGAAGGTGCACCCGCCCAGGCCGAGCAGCACGGCCCACAGCCACGGTGCGGCCGTCGGCGCGGCCAGCACGCCGCCCCAGCCGGCGACGGTGAGCGCCGCGAACGACCACGGCAGCACGCCGGTGCCGCCGAGCCGGGCGACGAGCGGCGGCAGCAGCAGCGTCATCGGGATGCCGACGGCGGCGAGCAGGCCCTGCATCGCTCCGGCCGTGCCGCTCGCGAGGCCCGCGTCGGCGAGGATCGTCGGGAACCAGCCGAACTGTGCGTAGGCCTGCGCGGCCTGCACGGCGAAGCAGAGGGTGCACACCCACGCGAGCCGGCTGCGGGCTACCTGCGACAGCGGGATGCCCGATGGCCGCTCCAGCCCTGCGGTCCGGCTCGACCGCAGCGCCACCGGGAGCCACGGCAGCAGGGCGGCGACGGCGAGCAGCGCCCACACGGCCACACCGGCACGCCAGTCGCCGAGGGCGTCGGACACGGGCACGGTGACCACCGAGCTGGCCGCACCGCCGGCCATGAGCGCCGCCCCGTACAGCGCCCCGACGAGGGCCAGGCGGTCCGGGAAGTGCTCCTTCGCGAGGGCCGGCAGGATCACGTTGCCGACCGCGCAGGCGGCGAGCGTCACCACGGAGAGGACGAGGAACGGGACGGTGGAGCCGACCGTCGCGCGGGACGCCAGGCCGAGCGCCAGCACCACGAGCAGCGTCGCGGCGGTGCGGTCGAGGCCCAGGACGCGGACCACCCGCGACGTCGTCGCCCCGAACACGGCGAAGCACAGCACCGGCAGCGTCGTCAGCACGCCGGCGACGGTCGCGCTCATTCCGAGGTCGTCACGCAAGGGGTCGACCACCACGCCGACGCTGCCGACGGCGACCCGCAGGTTCAGGGCGAGCAGCACGATCGCGGCGCCGACCAACCAGGCCGGACCGCTGCGCGTCGACGAGGTCGTGCCCGAAGAGGTCGTGCCAGGCGAGGTGGGGTCGGCGGGGGAGGTCACCGACCCATCCAACGCCAGGGTCCCGGCCGTCGCGCGGGCGACCCGACCCGACCCGCGGCGCGACGTCGCTCGGTACCCTCGACGACATGTCCGACGGCAGCACGACCCTGCGCGGCACCCCCAACCCCGAGGCGCCCAACCCGCAGCTGCCCATCGTGCAGCGGCTGCGGATCCGTTTCGCCAAGCGTGGTCGGCTGCGGTTCACGAGCCACCGCGACTTCGGCCGCGCGTTCGAGCGCGCCGTGCGCCGCGCGCGGGTGCCGATCGCCTTCTCCTCCGGCTACACGCCGCACCCGAAGATCTCCTTCGCGGGAGCGGCCCCCACGGGTGCCGCCAGCGAGGCGGAGTTCCTCGAGATCGGCCTCACCGAGACGCGCGACCCCGAGGCCGTGCGCGCCGCGCTCGACGACGCGCTCCCACCGGGAATCGACATCCTCGAGGTCGTCGCGGCACGGCAGGGCGCAGGCTCGCTCGCCGACCGCCTGGAGGCCAGCGAGTGGGTCATCGAGCTGCGCGACACGCCGGTCGAGCGGGCCCAGGAGGCGGCCGACGCGTTCCTCGCGGCGGAGCAGGTCGACGTCGAACGGATGACCAAGCGCGGCATGCGCACCTTCGACGCGCGGGCCGCCGTCCAGTCGCTGTCGGTCGGTTCGTCCGACGGTCCGGGTGTGGCGTATGCGATACTGACCGTGGTCGTCCGGCACCAGAACCCGTCGGTACGACCGGACGACGTACTCTCCGGACTCCGCATCCGCGGGGACTTGACGCTCGAGCAGACGCCGCTGGCGACCCGCTCGGCCCAAGGTCCTCTGGACGCAGGGACCGGGACGGTCGGCGATCCGCTCGCCCTCGACCGCGACGCACCCTGATCGGGTGCTGACCGCGGCGGGCCGGGCGAGGAGCCAGTGACAGGCCGCACGTCGACCACCCCGGGACGCGCCAGCGCTCCGGGCCCGACAGAAGACTTTCGGCACCGGCCCCTCGGGGCGGGAGCCGCAGACGCAGAACCCCGTCCGCCCTGCGGCGTACCCGGGGACTGAGGAGAGCACATGCTCGACGACGACACGAACACTCCGACCACCGAGTCCACCCCCGCGGTGCGCACCAGGCGCCGGGCCGCCGGCCGGCCCGCCGGGCCACCTGCCGCGGTGAGCACCGACATCTTCGCGGCGCCCGCCTCGGACGCCCCCGCCGCGCCGACCATCCCGCCGGCCGAGAAGGCACCGACCGCCACGGTCGTCACCAAGACGCCCGCGCGACGCTCCACCCGCAAGGCCGCGCCGCCGGCACCCGTCGCCGATGACGCCGCAGCACAGGCCCCGGCCGACGACGTGGCGACCGCCGGTGACACCACGGCCGACGCCGCTGCGGCCCCGGCTGCCAAGCCGGCTCGCAAGCGTCCGCCGCGCAAGAAGGCCGCCTCGAAGCCCGCGGCCGACCCCGCCGTCGAGGACGCGCCGACGGGCTCCACGGCCGACGAGACCGTCGCCGAGGAGCCGGTGACCGACGAGGCCGGTGCGAGCGAGGAGCAGCCTGCCAAGGCCCCCGCCAAGCGTCCCGCACGCAAGCGCGCCCCCCGCGCCGCTCGCCCGGCCGACGAGGTCTCGCCCGTCGCCGTCGCCTTCCAGGCCCCCGAGCCGGTCGCCGCGCCCGCGGCGCAGGTCGAGGACGACGACGAGGACGACGAGCAGACGTCCACCGACGACGCGACCACGGCCGAGGCGACCACGGCGCCCGAGCAGGACCAGGACGAGTCCGGCGAGGGTGGGGGTGGCGGCTCGAAGCGCCGTCGCCGCAGCCGTGGCGGACGCCGCCGGAACAAGAGCGACGAGCCGCGCGAGAGCCAGGGCCAGGACGGCACCGCCGCCGAGTCCCAGACCGACGACGCCGAAGGCGACCAGGCCGCTGCCGACTCCGACGACCAGGAGGGTGAGGGCCAGGGCGGCACCACGCGCCGTCGTCGCCGCCGTGCACGCGCCGGTGACAAGCCGTCCGCGTCGCCCGACGACCCCGAGAACACCGTCGTGCGGGTCCGTGAGGGCCGCAACCCCGAGGACGAGATCGCCGGTGTGTCCGGCTCGACCCGTCTGGAGGCCAAGAAGCAGCGCCGTCGCGAGGGTCGCGAGGCCGGTCGTCGTCGTGCGCCGATCGTCTCCGAGGCCGAGTTCCTGGCCCGCCGCGAAGCCGTCGACCGCCAGATGGTGGTGCGTCAGCACCGCGCGACCAGCCACGGCTCCACCGACAACTACACCCAGATCGCCGTCCTCGAGGATTCCGTGCTCGTCGAGCACTACGTGGCCCGCGAGAGCCAGACGTCGCTCATCGGCAACGTCTACCTCGGCAAGGTCCAGAACGTGCTGCCGAGCATGGAGGCCGCGTTCGTCGACATCGGCGCCGGTCGCAACGCCGTCATCTACGCCGGCGAGGTCGACTGGAGCGGCGTGCAGAACGGCAAGGCGCGCAAGATCGAGGAGGCGCTGAGCCCCGGCCAGCAGATCCTCGTGCAGGTCACGAAGGACCCCATCGGCCAGAAGGGCGCGCGGCTCACCAGCCAGATCAGCCTGCCCGGTCGCTTCCTCGTCTACGTGCCCGGCGGACAGTCCAACGGCATCTCCCGCAAGCTGCCCGACACCGAGCGCTCGCGGCTCAAGGCCCTCCTCAAGGAGGTGCTGCCCGAGGACGCCGGCGTCATCGTGCGCACGGCCGCCGAGGGGGCCACGGAGGACCAGCTCACCCGCGACGTCACGGCGCTGACCGCCCGCTGGGAGGACATCAAGGTCAAGGCCGGGCTCGACGACGACGCCTCGCCGAAGGCGAAGGCCCCGCAGCTGCTGTACGCCGAGCCCGACCTCGTCATCAAGGTCGTGCGCGACCTGTTCAACGAGGACTTCGCGTCGCTCGTGGTCGAGGGCTCCGACGCCTGGGACAACATCTCCGGCTACATCCGCCACGTCGCGCCCGACCTGGCGGAGCGGCTGCAGGAGTGGTCGCCCGCCGACCACGACGGCCGCGACTCCTTCGACGTGCTGCGCATCGACGAGCAGATCCAGAAGGCGCTGCAGCGCAAGGTCTGGCTACCGTCCGGCGGCTCGCTCGTGATCGACCGCACCGAGGCGATGACCGTCGTCGACGTCAACACCGGCAAGTTCACCGGCTCCGGGGGCAACCTCGAGGAGACGGTGACCAAGAACAACCTTGAGGCCGCCGAGGAGATCGTGCGCCAGCTGCGGCTGCGCGACATCGGCGGCATCATCGTCGTCGACTTCATCGACATGGTGCTCGAGAGCAACCGCGACCTCGTGCTGCGACGCCTCGTGGAGTGCCTCGGTCGCGACCGCACCCGCCACCAGGTGGCCGAGGTGACGTCGCTCGGCCTGGTGCAGATGACCCGCAAGCGGATCGGCACCGGCCTGCTCGAGTCGTTCAGCACCGAGTGCGAGCACTGCGACGGTCGCGGCGTGGTCGTGACCGCCGAGCCGGTCGAGCCCAAGAAGGAGGAGCCGCGCGGCCGCTCCCGTCGTGGGCGTGGCAACGGTGGCAACGGCAACGGCAACGGCAACGGCAACGGCAACGGCAACGGCAACGGCAACGGCAACCGCCGGGGCCGCGACGACGAGGCCGCCGCCGACACGACCACCGACGAGACGACGGCGGACGAGACGTCCGGTGCGGACACGAGCACCTCGAACGGCACCTCCGGCGGCTCGACCTCCGGGTCGTCGCGCGGTGGGCGCTCGCGTCGCGGCTCGTCGCGCGCGAAGGCCGACGCTGCCGCGAGCGAGTCCGCGACGAGCGACGACGCGTCCACGGGCACGTCGGAGGAGGCGCTGACGGAGTCGCCCGCCCCTGCGGTCGACGCCGGACGCCCTGCCGACGCCCGAGGCCGAGCAGGTCCCCGCGACCGTCGAGCCGGAGCCGAAGCTCGAGTCGGCGCCGGACGCCGGTGACGAGGGTGACGAGCCGACCGGCGAGACCCCCGCTTTGACCGAGCCGGGGGAGGGTCCGTAGTATGGATCCTCGGCGCGCCGTGCGCGCCGATCGTCCTGTCCGGGTGTGAGCCCGGCACCGGCCCGGTCCAGCGCAGCCGCTGAGCCCAGGCCCCGTCGGACCCGGACGCCCCCGGCCCCCGGCACACACAGCTTCCAGCAAGAACCGAGTGAGGAATCCCGTGGTCTACGCAATCGTGCGCAGTGGCGGCACGCAGCAGAAGGTCGCCGTCGGCGACGTCATCGAGATCGACCAGCTCGGCCTGGCCGAGGGCGAGTCCGTCTCGCTGCCGGCCGTCCTGTACGTCGACGGCGACGCCGTGACGGCCGACGCCGACAGCCTCTCGACGGTCTCCGTGACCGCCGAGGCGATCGGCGCGACCAAGGGTCCGAAGATCATCATCCAGAAGTACAAGAACAAGACCGGCTACAAGAAGCGCCAGGGTCACCGTCAGAAGTACACCCAGGTCAAGATCACCGGCATCGCGAAGTAGAGGACTGAACTCATGGCACACAAGAAGGGCGCAGCCTCCACCAAGAACGGCCGCGACTCCAACGCACAGCGCCTCGGCGTCAAGCGCTTCGGCGGCCAGCTCGTCAACGCCGGCGAGATCATCGTCCGCCAGCGCGGCACCCACTTCCACCCCGGCACCAACGTCGGCCGTGGCGGCGACGACACGCTCTTCGCGCTGTCGGCCGGCTCGGTCGAGTTCGGGACGCGTCGCGGCCGCAAGGTCGTGAACATCGTTCCGGGCGAGTAACCGGCAGAACATCCGTCGAAGGGGTGGTCCGCGCATGCGGGCCACCCCTTCGACGTCCCCACACCACCCCAGGAGCACCTGACATGGCCGTCCCCACCTTCGTCGACCGCGTGACCCTCCAGGTCGTCGCCGGCAACGGCGGCCACGGCGTCGCGTCGGTGCACCGCGAGAAGTTCAAGCCGCTCGGCGGCCCCGACGGCGGCAACGGCGGGCACGGCGGCGACGTCGTGCTCCGCGTGGCGGCCGACGTGACGACGCTCGTCGACTACCACCACGAGCCGCGCCGCAAGGCCGGCAACGGTGCGCCCGGCGGCGGCAGCAACAAGAGCGGCGCCCACGGCGAGGACCTCGTGCTCAAGGTGCCCGACGGCACGGTGGTGCGCTCGGGCGGCCCGCACGGCACCGGCGAGGTCCTGGCCGACCTCGTGGGCGTCGGAACGGAGGTCGTGATCGCCGCGGGCGGCCGCGGTGGCCTCGGCAACGCCGCGCTCGCGTCGAGCAAGCGCAAGGCCCCCGGCTTCGCGCTGAAGGGCGAGCCCGGCCAGGAGCGCACGATCGTGCTCGAGCTGAAGGTCGTGGCCGACATCGGTCTCGTCGGGTTCCCGAGCGCCGGCAAGTCGAGCCTCATCGCCGCGCTGTCGCGTGCCCGCCCGAAGATCGCCGACTACCCGTTCACCACCCTCGTGCCCAACCTCGGTGTCGTCACCGCGGGGTCCACGACCTTCACGGTCGCCGACGTGCCCGGTCTCATCGAGGGTGCGAGCGAGGGTCGGGGTCTCGGTCACGACTTCCTGCGCCACGTCGAGCGGTGCGCCGCGCTCGTGCACGTCGTCGACTGCGCGACGGTCGAGCCCGGGCGCGACCCGCTGACCGACCTCGACGTCATCGAGGCCGAGCTGCGCGCGTACGCCGAGGCGTTGCCCGAGGGTGCGACCGGAAAGGACCTGCTCGAGCGGCCGCGCCTGGTGGCCCTGAACAAGACCGACGTGCCCGACGCCGCGCAGATCGCCGAGTTCGTGCGGAGTGACCTCGAGGAGCGCGGCTACGACGTGTACGACGTGTCGGCGGCGAGCCACCAGGGACTGCGCGAGCTGTCCTTCGCCATGGCGCAGATCGTCGCGCGGCGTCGCGCGGAGACGCCCACGCAGGAGATCACCCGCATCGTGCTGCGTCCGCAGGCCGCGGCAGGGGTCGGCGCGGAGTTCACGGTCGACCAGCGTCGGGGCCCCGACGGCCAGCGCCAGTGGATCGTGCGCGGCGCGAAGCTCACCCGCTGGGTCGGCCAGACCGACTTCAGCAACGACGAGGCCGTCGGCTTCCTCGCCGACCGGCTCGCGCGGCTCGGCGTCGAGGAGGCGCTCGCCAAGCAGGGTGCCGAGCCGGGCGACGACGTCGTCATCGGTGGCACCGCCGACCAGGGCTGGGAGGACGCGGTCGTCTTCGACTTCGACCCGACCATCCAGGCCGGTGCCGAGATGCTCGGCCGTCGTGGCGAGGACCAGCGCCTCGACCGCGACGACCGTCGCACCAACGTCGAGCGACGCGAGCAGCTCGCGGCCAAGCGGGCCTACGAGGCCGAGGCGCGCGAGGCGCGTGCGCGGGGCGAGGAGCCCAGCGCGGCGCCCGACTGGACCTTCGAGGACGACGACGACCTGCTCGACCTCGACGACGGGCCGGAGTCCGGCGAGGACAGCCCCGCCGACGTCACGGCGGACGACCGGTCGTGAGTGCGCGGCGCGTCGTCGTCAAGGTCGGCTCGTCGTCGCTGACCTCGGCGGCGGGGCACCTCGACCCGGAGAAGGTCGGCCACGTCGTCGACGCCCTCGCCGCGGCACGCCGCCGTGGCGACGAGGTCGTGCTGGTGAGCTCGGGTGCGATCGCCGCGGGACTGGGCCCGCTCTCGGGCAGGTGCTGCTGACCGTCGAGGACGTCACGCGGCGCAGCCACTACCGCAACGCGCACCAGACGTTCGCGCGCCTGCACGAGCTCGGCGTGCTGCCCGTCGTCAACGAGAACGACACCGTGGCCACGAGCGAGATCCGCTTCGGCGACAACGACCGGCTGGCCGCGCTCGTCGCCCACCTGGTGCACGCCGACCTGCTGGTGCTGCTGTCCGACGTCGACGGGCTCTACACGGGGCACCCGTCGCTGCCGGAGTCGCGGCCGATCACCGACGTGCACGGCCCGGACGACCTCGACGACGTCGACGTCGCGCGCGTGGGCTCGAAGGTGGGCACCGGCGGCATGGTGACGAAGGTCGAGGCGGCACGGATCGCGACGGGCGCCGGGATCCCCGTGGTGCTCGCCCGCGCCGACCACGCGCGCGCCGCCGTGCTGGGCGAGCAGGTGGGCACGCGGTTCCACCCGACCGGCCGGCGTCGGCCGACCCGTCTGCTGTGGCTCGAGCACGCCAGTGAGACCAAGGGGCGGCTGCTCGTCGACGACGGCGCGGTCCGGGCGCTCACCGTGCGCAAGGCGTCGCTCCTCGCGGCGGGCATCGTCGGCGTGGAGGGTGAGTTCGGAGCGGGGGAGCCGGTCGACGTCGTGGCGCCCGACGGCACCGTGGTCGCGCGCGGCCTCGTCACCTACGACAGTGCCGAGCTCCCGACGCTCCTCGGGCGCAGCACCCCCGACCTCGCGGCCGACCTCGGCGCCGACTACGAGCGCGAGGTCGTCCACCGCGACGACCTCGTCGTCCTGCACCCCCACTGACCGCCCCCACACCCCGCTGAGTGTGACGTTCCCAGACGAGCCGGTGGTCGGAGGCCGGGAACGGGTAGGTGCCGGTGAGGCGCGAGAGCGGATCGGCCTGCACCGGCCAGAAGACCCGCGCGTCGCGGATGTCCAGGTCGGCGCTCGGGAGCACGTAGTCGGCGCGGATGTTGCCCGGCGGCTCGGAGAAGTCGGCGGTGTCGAACTGCGGGTCGCCCCGGTGGGAGAGGTTGGCGCCGCCCTGCAGACGTGCCGCCTCCACCGCACCGTCGCTCGACGGGGTCAGCGAGGTGTTCACCCGGCGCAGGTCGAGGAGCTGGTGGGTGGCGCCCGGCAGCGAGTCGCCGTCGACGGGGTCGGAGTTCAGGTCGCCCGCAATCACGAACGACGCACCGCGCTGCAGTCCGCCGGGACGGCCGCGGTCGTCCCTGATCCACCGAGCCTCCCGGGCGGGGCCGGTGTAGTCGGCCCAGAAGCGGATCTCGTCGGCGTTGCGGCGACCGTTGCGGTCCTCGGGCCCGTCGAAGACCGGCGGGGTCGGGTGGCTGACGAGCAGGTGGACGGAGCGTCGCCCGACCCTGACGGGCACGTCCCAGTGCGACTTGCTCGAGAGGCGCAGGACGTCGACCGCCTCGGGGGAGTAGTAGCCCTGCGGCATGCGATTGCCGGGCATGTCCTTCCACAGCAGCTTCTGGAAGGTGCGGACGTGCTTCTCGTCGATCGGGTAGCGGCTGAGCACCGCCATGCCGTACTGGCCGGGGAACGCCCCGAAGCCGTAGGCGTCGTCGGGGCCGTCGGTGCGACCGTCGCCGTTGAGGTCGAGGCCGGTGGGCACGCCCGTGTTGACCGGTGCCGTGAACGTGTACCGGTAGCGGACGGGGTCGGCGCCCTGCTGCCCGCGCTCGAGGTAGTTCCGCTGGAACAGGCGCAGCGCCTCCGGGTCGTGATCGACCTCCTGCAGCACCAGCACGTCGGGACGGGTGCGCTGGACGATCTCCGCGACGGCGCGCGCCTGCGCGTTCGACGGCGTCGACAGGTCGCGGCGCAGGTCGCCCGCAGCCGGTCGGTTCAGCGACGCGTTGAACGTCGCGACCCGGACGGTCGGCTCCACGCGACCGCGCTCGTCGCGCGCGTCGGCGGGCGAGGAGGTGACGGGCACGGCCAGGACCGTACCGACCAGGACCAGTGCGAGCACGGCGACGAGCCGATTCCCCCGAATCATGGGGACAGTGTGCACGGCCCGGGTGAACGCCAGGTGACCCCCGATCCCCGCTGAAGGTGACGTTCGCGGGCCCAGTCCCGTCGAGATGGCCCGCGAACGTCACGCTCAGCGGAGGGTGGAGAGCACGCACTAGGCTGCAGCCGTGAAGGATCAGGTGCACGAGCTCGCCCGCCGCGCCCGCACGGCCGCACGGTCGCTGGCGCTGGCGTCGCGGGCGCAGAAGGATGCGGCCCTGCTGGCCACGGCCGACGCCCTGGAGGCCGCGACCGAGCGCGTCGTCGCGGCCAACGCGCTCGACGTCGAGGCCGCGCGTGCCGAGGGCACGCCCGAGAACGTCGTCGACCGGCTGCTGCTCGACCCCGACCGCGTGGCCGCGTTCGCCCAGGGCGTGCGCGACGTCGCCGCACTGCCCGACCCGGTCGGCGAGGTCGTCCGCGGCTCGACGCTGCCCAACGGCCTGCGCCTGGAGCAGGTCCGCGTGCCCATGGGCGTCATCGGCATGATCTACGAGGGGCGGCCCAACGTCACCGCCGACGCCGCCGCCATCTGCCTGAAGGCCGGGAGCGCGTCGCTGCTGCGCGGGTCGCGCTCGGCGGCGCGGTCCAACGCGGCCATCGTCGACGTCATGCGCGAGGCCATCGCCGCCGCCGGGCTCCCCGCCGACGTCCGAGCGCGGGTCCACGGGGTCGCAGTGCACGCATGCAGCACTTCTACGACCGTGCCCGTCATCGAGACCGGCACCGGCAACGTGCACGTCTACGTCGACGCCGACGCCGACCTCGACATGGCGCTCGACGTCGTCCTCAACGCCAAGACCCACCGCACGAGCGTGTGCAACGCGGCGGAGTCGCTGCTCGTGCACCGCGACGTCGCCGAGGACTTCCTGCCGCGGGTGACGAAGGCGCTGCAGGCGGCCGGGGTCACGATCCACGGCGACGCCTCCTTCGCCGCGGTCGCCCCCGGCGTGCTCGAGGCCTCCGACCACGACTGGGCCACCGAGTACCTCTCGCTCGACATCGCCGCGAAGGTGGTGGACTCCCTCGAGGACGCCGTCGAGCACATCCGCACCTGGTCCTCGGGCCACACCGAGGCGATCGTCACCCGCTCGATCGACGCGGCGCGACGGTTCACGCTCGGCGTCGACTCGGCGGCCGTCATGGTGAACGCGTCGACGCGCTTCACCGACGGTGGGGAGTTCGGGTTCGGTGCGGAGATCGGCATCTCCACGCAGAAGCTGCACGCGCGCGGACCGATGGGGCTGCCGGAGATGACCACGACGACGTACGTGGTCACGGGCGACGGGCACGTGCGCTGACGCACGCCGGATCGTCGGGCTCGCGGGCACGCTGGTAGATTGCGGCCATGCTCGAGATCCTGGCCGCCATGGAGGAGTCCGGAGAAGAAGGAAGCTTCCTCTTCACGGCGATGCTCATCGGAGGTACCGCCCTGGGCATCCTCCTGGTCCTGCTCATCGCGCTGCTGGCCTTCGGCAAGGGCCGCGAGCACTCCTGAGCACGACCCACGGGCCCCAGGTCGTCGACGTGGCCCCCGAGCACGCACCGATCCGCCGACGTCGCGTCGGCGTCATGGGTGGCACGTTCGACCCCATCCACCACGGGCACCTCGTCGCCGCGAGCGAGGTGCAGTCGTGGTTCGACCTCGACGAGGTCGTCTTCGTCCCCACCGGGCGCCCGTGGCAGAAGGCCGACCGTGAGGTCTCGCCGGCCGAGCACCGCTACCTGATGACGGTGATCGCGACGGCGGCGAACCCGCGCTTCGAGGTGAGCCGGGTCGACATCGACCGCGACGGACTCACCTACACGATCGACACGCTGCGCGAGCTGGCCGCGGCCATGCCCGACGCCGACCTGTACTTCATCACCGGTGCCGACGCGATGGCCGCGATCCTGACGTGGCGCGACCACGACGAGCTGTTCGAGCTCGCCCACTTCGTCGGCTGTACGCGTCCCGGGCACGAGATGGACGAGCAGACGCTCGCCGGTCTGCCGGCCGAGCGGATCACGCTGGTCGAGATCCCGGCCCTCGCGATCTCCTCGACCGACTGCCGTGGACGCGTCGCGTCGGGTGAGCCGGTCTGGTACCTCGTCCCCGACGGCGTCGTGCAGTACATCGCGAAGCACCGTCTCTACTCCGCCTCCGACTCCGAGGACCCCTCATGACCGCAACCGACCGTGCCGTCGAGCTGACCCGGGTGGCTGCCGCTGCCGCGGACGAGAAGCTGGCGACCGAGATCATCGCCTTCGACGTCTCCGAGCAGCTGTTCATCACCGACGTGTTCCTGCTGTGCAGCGCGGCGAACCAGCCGCAGGCCCGCGCCATCAAGGACGCGGTCGAGGAGAAGCTGCTGGAGCAGGGCGCGAAGCCGGTGCGCCGCGAGGGCGACCGTGAGGGTCGTTGGATCCTGCTCGACTTCACCGACGTCGTGGTGCACGTGCAGCACACCGAGGAGCGCGCGTTCTACGCCCTCGAGCGGCTGTGGAGCGACTGCCCGACGATCGACCTCGAGCTCGCGTGACCCGCCGGGTCGTCCTGTGGCGCCACGGGCGCACGGAGTGGAACGTCGCCGGTCGGGTGCAGGGCCAGACGGACACGGCGCTCGACGAGGTCGGAGTCCGGCAGGCTGCGGCTGCGGCTGCACGCCTCGCGTCGCTGCGGCCGGTGCGGATCCTCAGCTCGGACCTGCAGCGTGCTCGGCACACGGCCGAGGAGCTGTCGCGGCTGACTGGGGTGCCGGTGGAGCTCGACGAGCGGCTGCGCGAGATGAACTTCGGCGAGCGCGAGGGCCTGACGTGGAAGGAGTCGTGGGAGCGCTTCCCCGACCTGATGAAGGCCATGCTGGAGGACCGCGAGGAGCGGTTCCCGGGCGCGGAGCTGCACGCGGAGGCGGGCGCACGGCGCCGTGCTGCGCGTGGGCGTGTGCACGTTCCTGGGGTTCCCGGAGGCCACCTGGCGCACGTTCGCGGGATTGTCGAACTGCTCGTGGATCGCGTTGGAGCAGATCTCGCCGGAGCACGACACCCGGTGGCGGCTCACCGAGTGGAACGCGGGCACGCTGCCCGAGCCGGTGATGTCGGACGACGGGTGACCCCCGGTGTTTACCCGCCCAGGGGGAGGGTCTAGAGTTCTTACTCGGTGATCGACGAGTGCGAGAACCACCCGCGAGGGGCATTGGCGCAGTTGGTAGCGCGCTTCCATGGCATGGAAGAGGTCAGGAGTTCGAATCTCCTATGCTCCACTCGGACCAAGAAGAGCCCCCCAGCCATCGTGCTGGGGGGCTTTTCGCTGTCTGTGGGGGCTCTTCTTCGTCCGAATCGGGACTGGTGATTCGGGGAGGAGTGAGCGCCAGCGAGCGACGGAGTCTCCTGTGCTCCACTCGAACGGCAGAAGGCCCCCAGTCCATGAGACTGGGGGCCTTTCTCGTGGTGTCGGGAGCTTCCTCCGTCGGCGGTAGGTGAGACGCGCGATCTCGGCCCGGTGGGGCGGCTGACCTACCGCTGACCCAGGTTCCGCGCCGCACCTACCGCCCAGTCAGCGCACGCGGAACCCCACCGGCCGGCTCGTCGCCGTCGTGAACGAGGCGGGGTCGCGGGGGGTGAAGGTGGCACGGACGTCCGGGCCGGAGCCACGTCGAGCCGGACCGCCCGGGAGACGACCGCACCGCTCGCGTTGGCGACCCGTACCCGGAAGGTCGCGCGCCGGTCGGCGGTGACCACGCGGTCGAGCGTGAGCGTCGGTCCGTCCGCGTCTGCGACGGCCAGCCAGCTCGAGCCGACCTTGCGCTGCCACTGGTACGACAGGTCCTCGCCCGATGCCGTCACCGCGAACCGGGCTTGACGGCCGACCGTGGCGGTCATGGGGCTCGGCTGGGTCAGGATCGTCGGCGGCTCCGCGATTGGCTCGGTGCCGTCGACCTCGAACGCGCCGACGGTGATCGGGGCGGGGGGCTTGTCCGGGTCGGCCGCGCCTCCCGAGCTGTACCAGTACGACGTCAGGCCGGTGCGGGCGTGGAAGTCGACGAACGGCTGGGGCCAGGAGCCCCACGCGTCACCCGTCCGCAGCTGCGCACTCGCACCCGCGGGGACGTCCACCTCGACGCCCGCGTAGTCGGGCTCGACCACGAAGCCGTCCGGGTCGACCTCGACGTCGCGGTAGGTGGCGACGACGACGTCCTCGACGGGCGCGATCGGGGTCTTCTCGCCGGGGTTCTCCTGGGAGGACCCGTAGCCCGAGAGGTCGGCGGTGAGGCGGCCGACGCCCTCGTCGTCGACGGTGAGCACCGGGTCGCTGAGGGTGAACGGCACGAGCCCGCCGTAGAAGTTCACGGTCCAGGCGCCCGACCACGCGATCGTCGCCGACCCGTCCTGCTCCACGCGCCCCCGGCCGTCGTCCAGCGTCACGACCTGACGGGTTCCGGGGTCGGCGTCGACGTGCGCCGCGCGCGTGGCCCAGGAAGCAGGGATGCGCTCCTCGCCGTCGAGCTGCAGCACCGACACGCTGCCGGCCTCGGCCTGGTAGGTGCCCTCGCTGCCGTCGGAGACACCGGCCGAGAAGTAGGACGACCCGCCGAACGGCGGTGCCTTCTGCAGCTCCTGCGAGCCCGACCACTCGAGCCTCGCGCCGCTCACCGTGCCTGCCTGCGACGCGGGCGCCTCGACGGTCAGCGTCGCGGTGCGGGAGTACGTCGTGCCCAGGCTGCTGGTGACCTTGAGCCGGAACTGCGACCCGGTCTGGTCGGCGCTGGTCTCGCGGACCGTGAGGGACGTGTCGCCGACGACGAGGTCGTCGTCGTCCGTGCCCACGGTCGTCCAGAACCCGTCCACGCGACGCTGCCAGGTGCTCGACGTGACCTCGGGGGAGGCGAGCACCTCGGCATCGAGGTTCGCGACGGTGCCCGGTCGGGTGCGGACGTCCTGGGGCTGCACGGCGAACCGAGGCGGGTAGGTGACGGTCAGCTGCGCCTCGTCGGAGACGACCGTGCCGGCGTCGTTGACGACCGTGAGGCGGTAAGTGCTCCCGGCGGTGGTGGGCGACGCCGCCACCGTCAGCGAGGTGCCCGTGGCGCCCTCGACGTCGGTGAAGCGCGAGGCGCCGACGGCACGTCGTTGCCACTGCACGCGGGAGGCGCCGGAGACCTCGGCGCGGAAGGTGACGTCGCGCGCCGTCTCGTCGGCGCCGAGCTGGACCGACACGTCGTCCGGCTGCTCGTCGACCGTCGGGGTGATCCCGCCGAACGCGAGCCGTGCGTAGCCGAAGCCGTCCTTCTTCAGCGGGACGTAGAGCGAGCCGTCGGGACCCACCTTGAGCAGGGCACGTCCGAAGGAGTAGGTCGCGTAGTCGGGCACGCGGTAGCCCACGGTCGAGCCGTCGCGACGCACGAGCTGGACGGCCTCGCCGTCGGTGTCGGCGTTGTCCGTCGCCCAGAGCAGGTCGCGGCCGGCGTCGTAGACCATCGATGCCGCGAACACCGAGTAGCCGTAGTCCGGGTAGACGTCGGGGCCGCGGAAGGGCTCGCGGGCCGTGGCGACGCCGTCGACGAGGTCGACGCGCACGTAGTCCTCGATCGACTGGCCCGACCCGTGCAGCAGCACCGAGCCGTCCGGGCCGGGCGTGGCCGACGTGTAGCCGTAGTAGGTGCCGAACACCGTGCTCGTGTGGCGCGTCCCCGGGACGGGCGTGACCGCGACGGTGTCGCCGGAGGGGCGCAGGTGCAGGGCCGGCAGGTAGCGGACCTCATCGTCGACGTACCCGTACCCGGTCCCGGTGGCCAGCACGTAGGAGCCGTCGCCCAGCGCCGCGAGATCGGGGTCGGTGTCCATCTCGCCGCTCGTGAACGGTCCCGCGTACTCGATGGCGCCCGCGTACTCGCCGGTCGTGGGCAACGTCATCGTGCCCGCGGACCGGGTCCAGCCGTCGCCCGCACGGCTGAAGCGGAAGAGGGTGACCTTGCCGGCCAGGTCGGTCGCCTCCGGGTCGTCGGAGAGGACGGCGAGCTCCTGGGCCACCGGGTTCCACGCCAGCGAGCCGACGCCGGGGACCTGGGTGTTCCCCTCGTCGTCCGTGCGGCCGTCGTGCAGACGGCCGACGACGGCGGACGTGAACGTGCCGGTCCCGCGGTCGAACGTGAGGGACCGCACGGTCGTCCGGACGGCAGGGTCGCCGTCGCGGCTCGTCACGTAGAACAGCGTGTCGGTGGCGGGGTCGATCGCGGTGCGCAGGTAGCGACCCGTGTAGACCTCCTCCGGGGCGACGGGCTGCTCGAACGGCCGGCCCACCGGCTTCATCGTCTGGGCGTCGAGCGCACGGACGACGAGCGTGTCGCCGATCTCGGGCGCGATCTCGGCGACGTAGACGACGTCGCCGCGCGGGGAGACCTCCAAGGCCCGGCTGGCGGTGCCGAGGCCGGACGTCGTGCTCACCGACATCCAGCGGCCGTCCTCGCGCAGCGCCGGAACGCCGGGACGGTCGAAGCGCTCGGTGAGGTCGGGCTTGCCGCCGTCGCCGGCGTACTCGATCGAGACGGGGTCGAGGGTCGTGCCCTGGCCGTAGATGGAGAAGCCCGGGCCGGCGACGGCGGGGACGTCGGTCCAGGTGGTGGTGCCGGACGCGGTGGTCGGGGCGACGTCGGTCACGTCGAGCTGGGCCAGGACGACGTCGACGTCGTGGTGCAGCTCGCCCCCGGGGTCGTCGCGCGTGTAGCCGGTGTGGGTGCCGCGGATCTCCTGGACCGTGGGACTGATCGTCACGGTGAGGTCGGAGTACGTCGTGTCGAGGGCCCACTTGCCCGGCTGGACCTGGCCGTACCAGCTGCGGAAGTGGACCGACCCGGCGAGGTCGAGCGTGGTGGTGCGGGTCTCGGGGTCGTAGCTGCCGGACTCGACCGGGAACCGGAAGGCGACGGGCGTGGTGCCCTTCCACGCGGTGACGGTCGCGCCGTCCCCGGCCTCGGACCCGTCGCCGATGTAGGAGCGCCAGGAGTCCTTCAGGCCCCAGACGACGGAGCCGGAGGTGATCGTGCTGGACGACCCCGCCGCGGCCGCGGAGGCCGTGGTCGGCAGCGCGACGAGCAGCCCGGCGAGGAGCGCCGTCAGGGCGACGTGGGGGAGGAGGCGGACGGGAGCCATGACGGTCCTTCGAGAGGGGGAGGGGG
>LULM01000038.1_pt1 | contig 28747 bp, 47 predicted proteins | sample 728151 | NCBI WGS metagenome assembly LULM01 (sample SAMN03860289, study PRJNA289734) | marine metagenome | biome: seawater column; feature: ocean; material: water; isolation source: Red Sea water column Station 149 - depth 200m | place: Saudi Arabia: Red Sea | collected 2011-10-15 | depth 200 m
GATGATTTATTGAGTTTTGTAATTGAAGAATTATACAAATGTGACCAAGACAGAATTGTAGAAATAATAGAAAAAAAGAAAATGATCTTTTATATTGTCCGTGTTATGATAAATCAATACCACTCTAAAACAAGCAGATACTATTACAAATACAATAAATATTACGAATACCATACCACAACCACAATCGAGAGTTTGACGGCAGATAGTGTTGATTATACAATTAAGGATAAAGAGCTTGTTGAAGAACGATTAGAATGGATTGAAGAAAAATTAAAAGATTGTTATTGGTTTGATTCGCAGGTATTCAATATATATTATATGGAAAACCATTCGCTTAATAGCATGGCTAAGGCAACAGGAATCAATCGTAACACCCTGTTTAAAGCAATTAGTAATGTAAAAAAGTATTTAAAAAATGAGAGATAAAGAAGATTTAATTGCAGACATTATTGTTGGAGCAATAACGGTGATAGTATTAACCTTATTTATATTTGCAATAATATGAAAAAAAGCAGAATAATGAGAGCTATTAAAAAAGCTGACACATCATTAATTAAAAAGTATAACATGGTTTCCTTTAGTGATGAAAAGGGACAAACCTATGTATTAGGAACACAAGAAGGATTTAATACTAAAATAAATGAAGCGGTTAACTTCACTATTCATCAAGTATTAGATAAAATAGATGATGACAAAGTAAAAGATAAATTATTAAACTCATTAAAAAATGACAAAAAGTAAGTCAAAAGGTCTTGGCGATAGCATTTCTAAAATAACAGAAGCCACAGGAATAAAAAAGGTTGTAGACAAAATAAGTGAGGTCACAGGGGTTGACTGTGGCTGTGAAGAAAGAAAAAAGCTACTAAATAAGATTATGCCTTATGCAAGACAATTTACAGCAGATGAAATGTCTATTTATGAGTCAGTTTTACCAAGAATAAAAGGAGCAATAACAAGAGACGATCAAGCAATATTAGTTAAGCTATACAATAAAGTTTTTAATGCTAAGAAAAAAACTAGCAGCTGTGGTAGTTGTGTAAAAGCAACATTAGCACAATTAGATAAGGTTTATAAAAACAGTTGTAAGGTTTGAAACGAGTTATATTTATACATAGAGAAAAGAAACGAAAGAAACGAAAAGGAATTCACTCAAAGAATAATAAACCAATTAAAAAATATAGAGGTCAAGGAAGATGAAAAAAGATAGTCAAATATTTAGATTCTGTTGCAGGTGTGTCAGAATGAGCTTAATAACAGCAGAAGATGGTTGTCACTTTTGCGGTGGTAAATTTATAGTGTCATCATTAAAAGATGATTTAAAGCTAAGAAAAAGAAAAGAGCTTGCAGAATCATACTAAGGTATATATGCAATTCTTCAATTATGAGGAACAGGATTTTATACCTTGCGAAATGTGTGGAGCAAGAGCTGTTGATGTCCACCATTTAGAAAAAAGGAATAAGACAAAAAACGACTTTATTGAAAATCTAATTGGGGTTTGTAGATCGTGTCACATAAAGGCAGAAAATGATGGAATGTTCAATATGTTCTGTAGAATAAAACACTTGGAGAATGTCTGTGTTCAAGTTTATAGTTTAATTGAATTAAATAAAAGATTAAAAAAATATGCAAATAAAAAAGATAAAAATAAATAAATTAAAACCTGCTTTTTATAATCCAAGACAAATAAGCACAAAGCAATACAAAGATTTAAAAGAGTCAATAGAGAGGTTTGGCTTGGTTGATCCTATTATCGTAAACAAAGATTTTACCGTGATTGGCGGTCATCAAAGATTAAAGATATGTAAGGAATTAAGATATACAGAAATAGATTGTGTAGTATTAGACTTAACAAAAGAACAAGAAAAAGAATTAAATATTAGGCTTAATAAAAGTGGTGGAGATTGGGATATGGATATTCTAGCTAATGAATTTGAAATTGAAGAACTAAAAGATTGGGGTTTTAAAGAAATAGAGTTAGGATTAAATATAGATAAAATTCAAGATGATTTATCTGATAGCATAGAACTTCAATACAAAATAGAAGTAGAAGTTAATTCAGAAAAAGAACAAGAAAAATTATATAATCAATTAACTAAAGATGGATATGTATGCCGAATTTTAACATTGTAAAAGAAGTAAAACCAAAAAAGAGTTTTAGGGTAAGTTCTGTTATTGGTAAATTTGACTTACAAACTGAACATATAAAAGAACATTTTGAGGGAAGTATAGATTTAGATAATAATTGGCAAATAGGTATAATTGTTGGTAGTAGTGGTAGTGGAAAAACAACAATAGCAAAAGAATTATTTCCTGATAGTTATATAACAGATTTTAAATATAATGCTGAAACTATTTTAGATGATATGCCTAAAAATAAAAGTGTTGATGAAATTACAAGAACTTTTAATAGTGTAGGTTTTTCTTCTCCACCAAGTTGGTTAAAACCTTATTCAGTATTATCTAATGGACAAAAAATGCGGGTTGATTTAGCTAATGGATTATTGCAAGATAATAAATTAATGGTATTTGATGAATTTACAAGTGTAGTAGATAGAAATGTAGCACAGATTGGAAGTTATGCAGTTCAAAAGGCAATTAGAAAAACAAAAAGAAAATTTATTGCTGTTAGTTGTCATAATGATATAGTCGATTGGCTATTGCCCGATTGGATATTTAATACTGATTCTATGACCTTTCAAAAACTTGAAGGGCAAAAAAAAAATAGACCAAAAATTAAATTTGAAATATACAATACAAGAGATAAAACAATTTGGAAAATGTTTGCTAAACATCACTATTTAAGCCATACACATAACAATGCTGCAAATGTATATGTAGCTTTTGTTAATAAACAATTAGCAGGGTTTATTAGTATATTACATTTTCCACACCCAAAAGTTAAAAACATAAAAAGAGTTCACCGAGTTGTGGTTATGCCTGATTTTCAAGGAATTGGAATTGGTGTTAGATTGTTAGAATACATAGGTAAAAAATATATTAATAATAAATTTAGATATAGAATTACAACTTCAGCACCAAGTTTAATAAATTACTTTAAAAAGAGTTTGCAATGGAAATGTTGTTCTTTTGGAAGAAAAAAGAATCACGGTGGAACATTGAAGGTGGGAAAGTTTGGAAGCGAAAATAGAATAACCACAAGTTGGGAGTATAAATTAACGGTTTAAAAACGGAATGATATGAATAAATTTCCAAACAAAGCAACACAGTTCAGCTCTACTAATCAACCAAAAAAGAATGGTAGACCAAAAGGCAGAAGAAATGTTGCAACAGTATTAAAAGAATTATTATCTACACAAGATACTAATATGGGTGGTGAAGGTGACTTTGGTTCACCAATAGCTAAGATGTTAATACAAATAGCATTCCATAAGGATAGTAATAACAATGAAAAATTAAAAGCAATAAAAGAAATTTTAGACAGGATTGAGGGATTGCCTGACCAGAATGTTAATGTAAGTGCAGCACCACCATCTTGGATTAATGATGATGACGAAACAAGCGAAACCATATTATGATGTAAAACAATCAACTAAGCGGATATGTGTTTTACAGGGTGGAACTAGAAGCGGAAAAACATATTCAATTCTATTAGCATTGATTGAGTTTGCATATAAGAATAAGGGCAAAGGATTGTATATTACAATAGCTAGAAAGACATTCCCAGCATTAAGGGGAACAGCTATGAGAGATTTCTTTGAAATACTAAAGAAAGAAAATTTATATGATGAAAGATTACACAATAAGTCAAGTGCCTTATATCACCTCTATGGTAACATTGTTGAATTTATAAGTGTTGATCAACCACAAAGGGTGCGAGGTCGTAAAAGGTCTATTCTGTTTTTAAATGAATGCAATGAATTTGGATTTGAAGATTACACACAGTTAGCATTAAGAACTACATATAAGATAATTATTGACTTTAATCCATCAGAAGAGTATCATTGGCTATACACACACATTATTGATGCTGACAGAGAAGATGTTGATTTTTATGTTTCAACATACAAAGACAATCCATTTCTGGAACAAGCTACAATAGCAGAGATTGAAAGACTGCAAGAAGTTGATGAGAATTTATGGCGGGTTTTTGGTCAAGGGGAGCGGGGGGTCGCAACCGAAACTATATTCCCGTCATTTAATATAATTGATAGTATTCCAGATAATGCAAAACAGATTGCATTGGGATTAGATTTTGGATTCTCAGCTGATCCAACATCATTAGTAAAAGTATATAAACACGACCTTGATTTATATATTGATGAATTACTTTATGAAAGAGGTTTAACCAATCAAGACATTGCACACAAGATTAAGGAATTAGGAATTGACAGAAGCATAGAAATTTATGCAGATAGTGCTGAGCCAAAGAGTATAGAAGAAATCTTTAGAATGGGCGGTATTAATATCAAACCCGCTAAAAAAGGAGCTGATTCTATTCGTATTGGAATTGATGTTCTAAAAAGGCACAAGCTAAATATCACAAAAAGAAGTGTTAATGCTATCAAAGAATTTAGAAATTATAAATGGATTAAGAATAAGAATAACGAAATAACAAACAAACCAATAGATGCTTTTAACCATGCAATAGATTCTGTTCGTTATGTTGCATTAAATAAATTAATGGTGTCTTATTCAGGTAAGTATTATATATCGTAAAAACAAATAGTAACAATTTATATTTATAAGTAATGAAAGAGATTAAATTAACAATCCCTGACAGGTGGTCTGATATAACAATAGAAACATATCAGAAATATATAGAAATACAAGAAAGCAAAGGAAGTGAGAAAAACAAGGTTATAAAGAGTTTAGCCCTATTGTGTAGCACAACACCCTTTGTGGTAAAGAAAATGGCTTACAAGGACTTATTAGAGATAATGGGTATAATTAAAAAGATGATTGACACAGAGCCGAAGGAAGAGGAATTTAGAAAGACATTTATGTTTAAGAATGAGGAATATGGATTCGTTCCAAATCTTTCAAGTATTAGCACGGGAGAATATATTGATCTTGAAACATATTGCAAAGAACCAATTAAAAACCTACATAATATAATGAGTATATTATACAGGAAGGTGACATTTAAAAGAAATAAAAGATATACTATTGAAACATATAATCCTCAAGAATTTAAAGAGGAATTATTTAAGGAGTGTCCAATGGATATAGCATTAAGTAGCTTAGGTTTTTTTTTGACTTTAGGCGAAGCATTGGCGAGGACTTCGCACAGCTTTTTACAACAACAGGAGAAGAAAGTGCAAAGGGTGTAAGTATGCAAAGCAAGTGGGGTTGGTATAATGTTTTATACAGTTTATCAAACTCAATACTTGACATTGGGAAAATAACTAGAATACCGATAAGAGAAGTGTTGACATATTTAGCATACACTCAAGACTATAACAATAAACAAAGAAACAATTATGATAACTTTTAGGAATGTAGTTGAATATTTAGAAACGATAGCTGAAAAACATTTTAACATAAATAGCTTTCATTCAGGAATGCTTGATGAGGTCGATTTAAACAAACTTAATGCAAGTGACTACATTATATTATATGCAGAACCAGGAACGGTAGTTGTTGACAAAGGGGTTATGACTTATTCGTTTTCCATATATGTTATGGATTTGATTAATGATCAAGAATTGGGTTCATCACCAAACAACCAAAGAACCACAAGGGTTGACACTTATTCTCAAACACTACAAATCATGCAAGATGTTATTAATGAGTTTCACCAAAACTTATATTCTACATCTTGGGTAAATGATGATGTTGTTTTAAGTCTGCCTATCAATGCAGAGCCGTTTACAGCTAGATTTGATAATACATTAACGGGCTGGTCAGCAACAATTAATGTTCAAGTTCCAAACCAAAACAATCTTTGTATTGTTCCAATAACACCCAATAGCTAATGGAATTTAAAAACACCATACAAGCAATGCAGAAATTTGGCGGCAATGTTGTCAAGGAGGGAAGGTCTATATTAAAGAAAAAGAAAAAGACAACAAGTCGAAACACATTATATAATGACTTTGACTATTTAGTTACAGCAACAAAAGATGAAGTAACATTAGAGTTTGAATTTGGGGGTGCAGAAGATTATTGGGTATTTGTTGACGAGGGTGTTCGTGGCGCAGGGGGTTTTAAAGGTAGCGGAAAAATGCGGGGACAAGGCAGTCCATTTAAATACTCAACTAAGATGCCGCCAAGACAACCATTGATTAATTGGATAAAAAACAAACCAATAAAAGGCAGAGATAAAAAAGGGAGATTTATCACAAACAATAGTTTAGGGTTTTTAATACAAAGAGCAATATATCAAAGAGGATTAACAAGGACACAATTTTTTAGCAAACCATTTACGCAACAATTAAATAAACAAACAGAAAAAATAACAGAAGCGTTTGCAGATGACTTAATGTTATCATTAGACAAACAATTAAAAAATTAAAATATGGCTTTAGGAAGTATCACATTAGAGCAAAGACCTGTAGCGTCATCAGACAAAGTGCCTGTAATAACAAATTGGACACCAATCGTTGGCTATATGGTTTTGCAAGATGACATTAGTGGATTATTTTATTTTAGATTAATCATGGAGGTTAGATTAGATGATGGCTCAGGAACATTGTTAGCAAAAATAAAACAACGAAGAAACGGTTATGGCGATGATGTTACAAACAATAGAGCAAGAGCATTTTTTGATTTAAGAGATATTGTTAATTCGCAAGTAGTAGACACTGTATTTGACCAAAACCAAACGGGCATTCCTTTTGATTCAATACATACCATTGGACTAAATGTCCCCGCTAAACCATTTTCTGTAAATGGGGATAATAGAGAAGGAACAACACAAATCCAAACAATATATGTAAAAGCATATCAACAATATAGCGAATCTGCAACAGCAATTCCAGAAGAAGAAACAGGAACATCTGTTAATCATACATTGGTTTATATGGCTGCATCATTACCATTGCTAACGCCTAGAAGTGTGGTTGCCGCAGGAAGTGTAAATAGCACATATTTACAGGGAGCTGCATTTAACAAATATCAAACATCTGATAATAACGATCAATTTTTAAGTGACTTGGAAACAGATGCTGGAGATCATAAGATAACAGGATATATTAACTATGTTCAATGGAATGACACAACAAATGTTGGCGACTATCACACAGTCGCATTTTTAAATGATACTGCTAAATTTGATAGCGATCTTTTCCATATGGCTATTCGCTATTATGACAATTCAGGCGCATCTTTGGGGACTGTTGAATACATTGCAAATATAGAGGATAATGGTGGTTGGGAACCAGATGGAACAGAAGGAACAACAGAAGACAAGCACAGATTGTTATATTTTGGGTGTGGGCCAGGTAATTTAGAAGCACAAACAGACGAAACAGACGCACGACCTTCTGATGCAGCTTTTGATGGTTGGGCGTATTACACAATACAGGGATATAATTCTGCAAAATCAATAGCTAGAACTGCATTATATTATTTTATAAAACAAGACGGAAGTTGCAAAGGGTTTAAGGTTAGACGGTTAGGTTGGAGAAATAGTGTTGGTGGATATGATTATTTTAATTTCAAAGCAAAATCCACTCAAACAGTAGATGTAGAACGAAACACATATAACACATTGACGGGAAGATTTAATGCTTCTAAGTGGTATTATAATGATACTATGAGGGGGAAACAAACAAGACAAACAACGGCAACATTAAAAGAAACATTAAACACAGAATGGCTAACAGAACCACAAGCAAATTTAATAGAAAAATTAATAATGTCAACAGATGTTTATGTAATACAAAATCCTGACTCTGAGTATACAGAACCCGTTATTGTTACTGATAGCTCATTAATTAGAAAAACAGTTGCGAATGATAAACTGATTCAGTATACAATAAAGATAGAATATTCAAATCCATTAAATACCAATAGCTAATGAAAATTAGATTAGTAGCTTATAGATTAGCAACAACCTCTGCAACAACATATTCCACTTATCAACTTGATTTGCAGGAAGAACCAAACATCTCTTTAAATTTTCAGTTTAGCGATATTAAAGAACCTGAAACGAGAAAAGCAAGTTATAGTCAAACATTTAAATTACCATTTACAGACACAAATAACACATTCTTTGAGCAATGGTATAATGTGAATGCTTCTACTTTAGTATATACTACAAAAGAAAAATTTAATGCTGTTTTATATGTTGGAACTGTCCCACAATTTGAAGGATTTTTACAGCTTAAAAGAGTATATCAAAAAGCACAATATTACGAGGTGGTATTGATGTCCAATACATCTGACCTATTTTCTGTAATTGGAGAAAAAAAGTTGCAAGATGTATTTAAAAATGATAACGGGACATATAGCACTGAGCTTAACCATACTTACAATGAAACACAATTAGTTAATTCTTGGAATGGTAGTAGTAGTGCCTTTGTAAATGCAGCAGGAACAGCGTTAAGAGATACTGATGTTAATGTTCAAAAGGTCATGTATCCGATGTCTGTAACACAGCCCGAATTTTACTTTGAGTCAGGAAGCTCAAAATTCCTTGATATGTCACAAGCAGACATAAACAACACATCAATCTATCCAAGTGGTGCTGTAGATGCACAAGCATATATGGTTTCTCTGCTTCAATTTAGACCTGCTATTCAAATCAAAACACTATTTCAATTAATTTTTGCAAGAGCGGGATTCAGATACACCTCTTCATTTATTGATGGTGCATATTTTGGTAAAATCTTTATGACAACAGGAAATGATTTAGGGGCTTCTACATTACCCACGACATCATCTTCAACAGATTTTTCAGGTAGTGCTAGCGCATATAATGTGGGTAACTTTGGATCTTTTACCGGGCCTTTTCCATTTGATTGTCAAGATACACCTGCAACAATAATAAAAGCGGGAACAACAGACTTTGATCCTCAAAATGCGTGGAACACAACAGGTCATTATTTTACAAAAACACACCCAACCCAACTATCTATGAATGTTCAGCACAGGGTATATGCTAAAAATTTAGAGAGTTGCGAAGATGCTGACGCTGTATTGGATATTTGGTTAGAAGGATTTAATACAACAACAAACACCGACACGGGCGATATATGGGGATTGCAAGAAAATCTTGCTGTAACTATGCCTACAATCCAAAACATACCGGAGACAACAAACTTTTATCATACTTTGGATTTAACCAATATTCCTCTGGATCAACCTGTTAGAATTAAAGTTAGAGTCAAAAATATAAAACAATCATTCGCTAGTCCCCAAATAACAATTGGTTATAATGGAGGATTTGGCCCTTCTGGAATTGATGAAAGTTTTATTTCAGTTAGTTGGGCGGACTATAGTTTAGGAATATATGGTTCAACTATAAATGTTCCTATGTGTATTGATGACAGTATTACACAAAAAGCATTTTTAAAAGACATCATTCAAAGGTTTAATTTAATAATATTGTCTGATCCCGAAGATGCTACAAACTTAATTATAGAACCATATAATGATTATCTAGCAACAAGCACCATTAAGGATTGGACTCATAAGCTAGACACATCAAAAGAAGTTATTGTAAAAGATACAACATCACTACAAAAAAAGACAATTAAATTCACGGACTTAGAAGATGACGATTTACACAATAAATCATTTAAACAAGATTATCCAAAAGTAAATGTTTATGGACATTATGATGGTGAAATTACTCAAAATGAATTTGCAAAAGGAGAATTAAAAAATGAAGCTATATTTAGTCCATATATAAATGACAGGGTTTTCCCAAGCGAGGATCAATGGAATCCTTCAGAGGTTGCAAATATGACTGTGCAATATGAGTTTAGCTATAATGAAGAAGAAATTGCAACAACAGATTCCACAACTAAACCGAAGTTGTTTTGGTATAATGGTTCACCAACAACTGTATTATCTCAATCAGGCAATACGGTTACATATTATATGCACAGGCAACCTGTGTCAGGACTAGCTATTAATGCTTATAGTTTTACAACATACCCTGTTTGTAGCCCTTTTGACATCACACCATCAAGTAATGAATATACCCTTTCACCAACAAACAAAAGTTTGTATTGGAATGCAAATCCCCCATTAAGCGCATCAACAATAACCGTGTTTAACTATACAGGCTTTTTTGGGACTTGGTTTGATAACGCTCTTTATGGTTTATATTGGCAATCTTATCTAAACAACATCTATAGTGATGAAGCGAGGATTATGGAAGCATATATAAACCTAAATGAAGTAGATATATTCGACTTTAAATTCAATGACGAGATATTTATAAAAGACACATATTGGAGGGTTTTAACAATTTCAAATTATCAAGTAGGTGGGGAAGTATCAACTAAAGTTACCTTAATAAAGGTTATTGATAGTATAAATAATTGTCCTGGTTGTGATTATGTTATTGGATATAATTCAGAAGGAGGAAACCTGCAGGGGGGAATATATTATTTATGGTGTCCTGAAGGTGAACCTGGTTGTTCGCCACAAACAACAGCACCATTTTTAGGTATTTACACACACCCAGAATGTTGCTATTGTATGGGAGGAACGCCCTGGTTATTCGTCACCGCTTATGAAGCTCAAGGCATTTTTCCTTGTGAAGCTAATGATGGAAGTTTACCAATAAGCCAACAAAACACATCTGCCCTAAATAGTTTCTTGGGTAGCGGGACATTAAAAAATGCTGTTTATAAAACGATTGCAGGAAAAAATTTACCTCTAACAACGGGAATGGACACAACGAAATATAGCAGGGGGATATTACCATATTATGGTGATGATGTTGTTATTAAATACAAGAATAAAAGAAATTCTACACCTCAAATAAAAGGTGAATCTCATAGACTAGTATTAACAGGAAACACGGAGGGAAATACGAGGGGATATGCTTATCCCGAAGGGACATTAAATAGTAAACCTTTAAAAATACCAGGTAACACTAATATGATTATTAGAGTAAAAGGTATTGCTACTGTTATAGGCGGAACAAGTTCAACATATCCTGTTGGAACAACTGAAGCATTTGCTTATTACACAGCATTTAAAAACACCGTAGATGGGATAACACAATTAGGGACAGTAGGTGGGGACGGAGAATTTGCATTAAGAGAAGGGGCAAACCCAACCACTTGCACCTTATACATAGATATTAACAATGGAATTTTACGATTTGGTTTAGATGATAGTCAAACAGATACAAGAAGAGTTTGGTCGTTGAGTGTAGATTTAGACATAAACAGCATATTCAATATGAATTTTTCGTATGATGCAAATTGGGCGTTATTTCAAAATGGAGATTATATACTATTTCAAGATACACAATTTTTAATATGGAATTAAAAAGATACATAGAAAGCACAGCGAAATTAATAACACCGACAATTGACCACTTACAATTAGTTGAGCATAAAAACAAAGATTTAGATTTTGCTTATGGTATGCAAGAATATCATACAAGCTTTAAAAGAATGATAAAACAAATAATAAGATTATTATGGCGATAGAACATACAGTTAAATTAAATGTAGATGCAAAAGACGGCATTCAACAAGTAGATAAGCTAAAAAAGGGTGTAAAAGACACATCATCAGCAGCTAAAGGAAGTGAGGGGTCATTTAGCAAAATGAAAGCAGGGGTTCAGGGCTTGGGTGTTGCATTTAAGGCATTAGGAATTGGCTTAGTAGTAGCTGCCCTTATGAAATTAAAAGATATATTTAGTGGTAACATAGAAACAGCTAGAAGATTTGAAAGAATATCAGCCCAATTAAGTGCTGCTTTTGATGTTATAAGAGATAGGGCAGAAAATTTTATCAAATCACTAATAGCATTAAAAAACCCATTCAAGGCATTTAAAGAAGCATTTACAGGAACAACTGCAGAGATAAAAGAAGAGGTCAAAGCTATTGATACATTAACAGTAGCATTACAAAAAGTTAGAGATGAAGAAAGAGATATGCTATTGGTCAGAGCAAAAGCAAATAAAATAATTGCTGAATCTAGATTATTAGCTGAAGATGATAATCTTAGTATGCAAGAACGATTAGATGCATTAAAAGCGGCGGTTGCAGAAGAAAAAAGAGTAGCAGACATAGAAGTTGCTACACAAGCTAAAAAGGTAGAAGCAATGCAAGAAATCATTGATTTAGGAAAATCAAGTGAAGAAGATATGCAAAATCTAGCGGCAGAAAGAGCTAGATTAATAGAATTACAAACAGCATCAGTATTAAAGCAAAAAAGAGTAGCGGCAGAAATAGGGACTTTTACAAATCAAATTGCTAAAGAACAAGAAAGAGTTGAAAAAGAAAGATTAGAAAGAATTGATTTATTGACAAAAGCTAAAGAATTTCAGTTGGAAATAACCAAAGAAATGTCAAACAAAGAAATAGCCGAATTAATAAAATCAGCAGAAGCAAAAAATAAATTAGATGATGCACAAAAGCTAAAAGATGACGAAACTAAACAAAAGTCATTAGATGAATTGAGACAATCATTAATGACTAAAGAAGAATTAGAGCTACATGCAGCACAAGATAAATACGAAAAATTATTAGCAATAGCTAATAAATATGGACAAGACACAACTGTGTTAACAGAGCAATATAATCAACAAGTCCAAGATATTGAGAACAAATATAACGAAGAAGAATTGGCAAACCAAAAAGCAATAGAAGCAAATAAAACAGCTATTGTTCTAAATGCTATGAGCAATCTAGCAACAATCGCGGGTCAAGAATCAAGGGCTGGTAAAGCATTAGCTGTAGGTCAAGCATTAATTAATACTTATCAGGGTGTGACAAAAGCATTAGCATCAGGTTCTCCACCATGGAACTTTATACAAGCAGCAGCTGTTGGTGTAGCAGGTATGAAGAATGTTGCTAAAATTAAATCTACAAATCCTGAAAGCGGTGGGAATGATGATCCCCCAGATATTCCATCACCATCTCCAGAGCCTTCAGGTGTTGATGTTGGGGGTATGTTACCAAACATGGAAACTATAATTCCAGAAGTAAATGGGGCAACACAACCTATACAAGCTTATGTTATTGAAAATGATATTTCTGATGCTCAAGCATTACAAGAAGAACTAGATATACAATCCACATTATAAACAAAATTAAGAACTTTATATTTATAAATGTTATGGCTAAAAAGAAAAAACTAATAGAACTAATAATAGACGAAACAGCAGAACACTTTGGGGTTGATGCTATTTCAGTTGTTAAATTTCCTGCGATAGAAGAAAATTTCGTTTTTTTCAACAATGATTTTTTATCACTTGCTAAAGTAGATGAAGAACAAAAACAATTAATTGGTGCGGTGCTTATTCCTGATAAGAAAATTCCTAGACTCGATAAGGAAACAAATGAAGAGTATGAGGTTTTCTTTACTAAAGAAACTATAAAACAAGCACAGAAGCTATTTATGTCAAATCTAAGGAACAATAATCACACACTTGAACACAAAGAACCAATTCAGGGACTAACTGTTGTAGAGTCATGGATTAAAGAAAACAAGAAACATGACAAATCTAATATGTATGGCTTTAATATGCCTGTTGGAACTTGGTTTGTGCAAGTAAGTGCAGAAAACAATCCTGACATTTGGGAAAAAATCAAGAACAAAGAAGTTCGCGGTTTTTCGATAGAGGGATATTTTACGGACAAATTAATTGAAGCATCTAGAGAAAAAGATATATTGGACGAGGTATGTGAAGATTGTCCAGATGAGGTTATGATGGGAAAAATCAAAGATGTTATTTTACAAAATGAATTAAATCCTGTTGGTAGCTTAGACGGTGAACCACTATTTAGAACAAAAGAAGAAGCTGACATATATGCTGAAATGTTCAAGGGCTGTTCAGGTAGTCATACACATAGTGTTGATGGTGTTAAGCTGTATATGCCCTGTGTAGATCATTCTTCAGCTACAATGCGAGAAGAACATGCAGAAACAGGAAGAAAGAAAAGAAAGAGAAAATACAAAATGCTTGAATATGTTGCTTATGCAAAAAGAAAAGCTATGTTAAAGTATTCGTGGGACGAGTGCATGAGGGATCAAATGAAAGAATACGGAAATAAAGAAACAGCTGCTAAGGTCTGTGCGGCTATCAAAAACAAGACGGTCAGACGATAAAGAAATAAACAGTTTTAATCCTTTTATATTTATTAATGTTATGGGAACTCTAGAAAAAATTTTAAACATATTGAAAATGAAAAATGAACCTAAATCATATTCTGTAAAATTCTATGCAGAATTAAAACTTGACGATGGCCGTGTTATTGCTACAGAAGATGAGCAATTTGCTGTTGGATCAAAAGTATTTACAATTTCTGACGACGCGAATGCAGAGGCATTATCTGCAGGAACTTATAGTCTTGAAAATGGAGATAAAATAGTAATTGACGACACATCTAAGGTGTCACAAATGGGCGAAGTAGAGGTTGCTGAAGATGAAGAAATTGAAGCATCTACAGAAGAGTTAGCTGAAGAATCAGAAGCAGAAGAAACTGATTGGGCTAAAACTTTTGAGGAAATAAAAGATAGGGTTGCCGAACTAGAAAAAGCGGTTTTTGGTGAGAAAGCCGAAGAAGAAACTGAGGAATTATCTGAAGAAACTGAGGAATTATCTGAAGAAAAGAAAACTGAAATGAGTTCAGAAGATATTATTGGTGAACTTATGTCAGAAGTTGAAGAGCTTAAGAGTAAAGTTGTTGAATTAAGTGGTGAACCTGCAGCGGAAGGTATAACATACAATCCTGAGGGGTCAAACTTTAATTTAACTACTGACTTGAGTGATATGTCAAAGATGTCGTCTGTAGAGAAGGCAGAATATATAATGAAAAAATATAATTAAAAAAATCTAAAATCAATTGAAATGAAAAAAGAAATGTTAAACAAAAAATATGATTTTGGAACTGCTACAGTTTCTGGTGACGATTTTATCGGTAAACTTGCACTTCCTTATGTTGCTCCAGCGGTTAAAAGCCCTACCACTATTGCTAATGGGTTTGTAAGAGAACTTGATGGACTAACTAAATCAGCGGTTGTAAAGGTATTTACACCTGGAACTATGGTTGAATCGGCAAGTTGCGACTTTAATGATGGTGGTGGTGTTGTTGATATTACACAAAAAACACTTACAATCACAGATGTTCAGGTTAACCAAGAAGTATGTCGGAAAACAATTTTTCCTACTTGGATGGCTCAAAATATGAAAAGAAATGACAACCTTCCTGTTGACTTTACTGATTTTCTTGTTCAAACTATTGCAGGAAAAGTTGGCGAAGAAATAGAAAGAGATATTTGGAGAGGAGATAGCGGGTTAGGAATTACAGGGTTCTGTTCTGCTGATGGTGGTGCTACTTATGGTGGTGCATTATCAGGATCGAATATAGAAACAATCGACACAATTACTAATTCAAATGTAGATGATGGCTTTGCAACTGTATATAATAGTGCTGTAGAAAATTGTGCAGGAATACTTACTGCTCCAGGACTTGGTTTTTATGTGAGCCAAAAAACTTACGGAATGTATTTACAATTCTTAACAGGTCTTGGTTCTTTTGGTGGTTTTAATAACCAAATGTCTAATCAAGGCATTAATGCTGCTACTTATTTGGGTATTCCAATTAGAGTATGTCCAGGACTGTATGACAATTCTATTATCCTTGCAGACAAAGAGAATCTAGTATATGGAACAAATGTAGGAACCGACTATACTGAAGCCCGTGTTATCCCGACCTATCTTTATGACGGGAGCGATAATGTAAGAATTACAATGCACTTTGCATTTGGTGTGCAATGTGCTGTTCCTGGTGATGTTGTTTGGGGAAGAAACTAATAGATACTTTAAATGGGTGGTTGAAATATACCACCCTTTTATTAACTTTAAAAATTAAATAATTATGAGCTGTAATTTAAGTGCCGGGAGATTGGTGGATTGTAAAGATCAGATTGGAGGATTGAAAACCCTCTTTTTCTGTGCTGACTATTCATCTAATATATCACAACACATGACAGTCAATGGAACAGATCCCTTGCAAATAGACACGGCAGGGTTTACAGGTTGGAGTGCTTACGGAACACCAACGGGTTCTACGATGACACTATATAAATATGATTTAAGACCGAATTTAAGTTCTTTAACTGTAACAACAAATGGCGATCCTGCGACAGGAACATCTTTTTGGACTCAAGCATTGTCCGTAACATTGCAAAAAATAGATGTAGCCACAACAAATCAACTAAAATTAATTACATATAATAGAGTTCAGATTTTCGTTCAAGATAATAACGATAATGTGTTTTTGTTAGGGATTGATAATGGTTGCGATGTAACAGGCGGAAATATTGTTAGTGGCGCAGGAAAAGGCGATCTAACGGGGTATACTTTAGAATTTACTGCAGAGGAAAAGATACCTTTATATTCAATTAAAAAAACTAATGGAAGTGGAACGGACTATCCGTTTGACCAATTGGGTGATGCAGATAGTGAGTTAACAATAGTTTCAGGAACATAATCGTTACTCTACTTAGCAAATTAAAGGGACTATATGTCCCTTTTTTTGTTTAAATAAAAACAATTACATAACTTTTATATTTATAATAAAGATATTATGGCTTGGAAAGTAAAAAAAGAATATGAAGGAAAGACTGTTCCCAATTGCTTGTCACCGTTAAATGATTTAACACAACAACAAATTAAAAAATTAGGGGAAAGTGTTCGAAATTCTTATTTCATACAAGATAAACCCAAAAAGAAAAAGAAAGATGATACAGTTGTTGCAGACTAAATCAGCCGTTCCTTTGAACAATCTGTTTTATTTGCCTATATATGATAAAATGACAAACACAGACTATACACCACTATTTGGGTTTACAAGTCAATTGTCAAAAAAAACACTTTATGCTTGTGCAACATTTGCTACTTATACCGACAAAGATCGTTATGTTAAGCTACAAATGTTTACGGTTGGTTCAGGAACACCAGATCCCGAAGATGGGATTGTTACAATGGGGACAACTGACTATCCCTATGGATTGTATGACACAACTATTTATCAAAACACGAGTGATGACAACCTTGATCCAGATGGATTGACTCAGATATGGGCGGGGCTAATGAATTTAGAGCCAGAAGATAATCCCGCTGTTGAATATGAAGAATATGATACTAACGATTCAGACACAGAATCTGTATATATAACTTTTTAATATGTTACAATTAAAAATATATAAAAAAAATGCGGGGACAGTTAGAAATAACTACTTTTATTTGAACTTAGAGGATAAATGGATCACACAAGATCCAGACACTAAAGTGGCTAAATATGATGCGGTGAGCCAATTTACAGGAAAAACACAATCAGGATCATTTTCAACTATAGCAACTAATGAGAGATATTGGAAACTTAACTTAACAACAACACGGGGAACATCACCTAGCCCTAGTCCCCCAGCCGTTTTAGAATGGGGAACAACAGATATACCTTTAGGTTTTTATGACCTAACTATTTATCAAGATATAAGCGGTGAAAGAAACATATTATATACAGGCATTCTTAACCTTACACAAGATGAAACAACAACAGGGTTTACAGGAACACCAGCCGTAAAATACACAGAATATACAGACAATGACTCAGACACAGAAAGCATTTATTTAACAAATCCATTATGAATTTAAATTTAGTCAAATTATCGCATTATAATATCCCTCATTTAGTGGAAAAACAAAACCAAGATTGGATTAGTTTTGGCGAGGACAATCTATATCCCAACTATATACTAGACCTATTCTTAGGTAGTGCTATCAATGGTGCATTAATTAAGTCAATAGGTGCTATGATATATGGCGAAGGATTAGCTGCTACAAATGCTGATGAAAACACAGACACAAAAGAGTCATATTTGCGACTAACAGAACTATTACACAATTCTGATGATGATGTATTAAAAGACCTAGCAATGGATTTAAAACTATTTGGTGGGTGTTATGTTAATGTGATATGGTCAAGAGATAGAAGCAAGATAGCTAAGATGAAACACATACCGGCACAATATATCCGTTCAGGTAAAATGATTGATGGCGAAATTGATACATACTATTATAGTTCAGATTGGTCTAAATATAAAAAACAAGAACACAGACCGATTCCATACAGGGCATTCTCTACCGAAGATAGATCAAATGCTAGTCAAATACTAATGATTAGAGATAAAAACCCTGCTTTATTCTATGGTTTCGCACCTGATTATGTTGCCGCTACTGATTGGATTCAAATGGAATTAGAGATTGCTCAGTTTCATTTATCTAATATAACAAGCGGAATGACACCAAGTATGCATGTAGGATTTTCCAATGGTGTTCCAACCGAGGAAGAAAGACGAACAATAGAGCGACAATTAAATCAAAAATTTGCAGGTAGTGGAAATGCAGGAAAAATACTAATAACATTTAATGATGGAAAAGAAACAGCCCCAATCATTGAACCTATCCAAATGAATGATGCACAATCTGCTTGGGAAGGAATGAGCAAACAAGCTGTAAATCAAATCTTAGCAGGACATAGAGTTACATCACCAATCCTTTTTGGAATACGAGCAGAAGGTGGTGGACTTGGAAATAATGCTGACGAACTGCGAGATGCTTTTTCACTTTTTACAAATACTGTGGTAATCCCCTTCCAAAACACACTTTTAAAGGGTTTAAACAAGATATTTAAAGTTAATGACATAAGCCTTGATTTATACTTTAAATCGCTTAAACCTGCTGATTTCATTGATTTAGAAGTTACTAAGACACAATCAGAAGAAGATCAAGAAAAAGAAGGTGTTACAAAAGAAGACATTAATTCTGATGATTTTGTAGAAATGTCAGATGATGATTTAAACTTAGTGTTTGAAGAGTTGCATGGTGAAAAAATAGATGATGAAGTTTGGGAAATAGTAGATGAACAAGACGAAGGTGTTATTGAAGATTATGACGATTGGGCGAATGCTTTAATCCATAAAAAAGAAACATTTGCAGATGAAATAAGAAGCAAAGAAGATTTGCCGAGTCAATTAGATAAATCGTTTTATAGAGTTCGTTTTAAGTATATTAAAAAGAGTAGAAAACCAAGCAAATCAACAAGAACATTCTGCAAGAATATGATGCGACTATCTAAAGCAGGTTTTGTTTATAGATTAGAAGATATTGACAAAGCAAGTCGTGAAGGTGTAAATAAACAATTAGGACATAAAGGGCGACCATACGATTTATTTCGTTTTAAAGGCGGGGTTTATTGCCGCCATGCCTGGAAGGTTATTCTATATAGATTAAAAGAGGGAACAGAATTAAAAGATGCAGAAAGTATGGACGACTATAAAAAAACAGATAGTATTCCTAAAACATACACACCAAAACCAAGAGGAATTAAAGATGCGGTAATAGCGCCTGAGAACATGCCTAATAGGGGGCATTATCCTGGTGTAAAATAAAAATAAAACTATGGCGATACAACATACATTATACATAAGTTCAACACGATTAAAAAAAGATTCAGCTATTGGCGGTTCAGTTTCTGATGACTTAATTATGCCGTATATTTTGTTAGCACAAGATATGCACATACTACCAATTCTAGGGACTGACCTTGATACTAAATTAAAATCAGATATTCAGGACGGCACATTAACAGGTGATTACAAGACATTAGTTGAAACATATTTACAACCTGCATTAGTTCAGTTCAGCTTCGTTTCCTTAGTTCCATATTTACGACTTAGATTCGTTAATAATGCGGTGGTGGTGATGGGTGCAACAGATCAATCCTCAAGTGCTACTTATGATGATCTCCGTCCTCTACTCGATACCGCCGAAAATGCCGCAGAATTTTATCGTCAGAGAATGATAGATTACTTGACTGACAAAGGAACAGCTGCCTTCCCAGAATATGGAAGCAATAATGATGCAGGAGAACTTTCTGCAACGACAAATAACTATTTTGCGGGAATTAATTTAGAACCAACAACGCCAATGAGCAATAGATTAAAGAGCTTTTTACAAGGTGCAGATATTACTATTTATGGCTGTTAAAAGAAGAACATATCCTTCTAGTAAGGAAAATTTTAAGAAATTAAAAAACTATATAAAAAAATTAACCAAAAAAACTATTAATTATGGCGGGACAAAGGTTAACAGATAAAAATTCCCTCGACGAACAGGCAGGTAGTGGTGATTTATTAATGGTCGTCGACGTGTCAGATTCGAGTGCATCAGCAGAGGGGACATCAAAAAAAATGGATTTTAAATATGTTATTCAAACAGATAAATTTTCATTGAATAATACAGAAGTTCAAGCATTAAACACAACACCAAAAACATTAGTTGGTGCTTTGAGTGGTTATATGGTGACACCCTATTGCGTTACTGTTATTGTGACCTATGATACAACGGCAGAGAGTTCAAACAGCAACCTTTATTTTGGATATGATCCAACAGTTGATACTACCTATTGGGACTATAGTTCAAGATTTAATGGTCTTTTGGCTACAGATAACACTTATGTTTTTAGTGGCGGAACACCCAGCAGCAAAGGGGTATTGAGTGCATCAATTTTAAATAAACCTTTTTCTATGTGGTCGAATGCTGCATTTAATGGTGGTTGGTCTTGTGATGTTTATTGCACTTATGCATATACAAAAATCCTGTAATGATTAGGTTTATATTTCTATTATTACCGTTTCTGTCTTTTGGACAGTTCTATAAGTATTCCACTATTTATGGCGGTGGTTCTATTAATTCAACTATTGCACCAATCGAAACATACGAATACAATGGACAACTAATAGAAACAACACCTGATGATGGTGCTAACTATCGTTATTTTGTTGGTGTTAAAAAACTAAGCAGATATTCCTTTGAAAAGAAACCCAAATTTTACTATGATGGAAATGAGGAAAATGCAACCATATTTAGATCATCTGTTGGTGGCTTTGAATACTTGTTGCAATACGAAAAGATAAAACAGTTTGGAAGGGAATACAACAACCACGATATTTGGCTTAGATACTTAGGCGAAAACACAAGCACAAAAATACAATCTTCTAACAATGGTTACATTGATTTAAATTATAAATCACTAGATATTCGATTTAAGCACGATTTTAAGCGATTTAGGGCAACTTTGGGTGGTGTCTTAAGGTATCACCCCGTTTATGGGCTAAATCCCTTTAAAACCGATTTTCCAAATTACAATGATTTTGAAGCGGTTGCTACAGAGCTTGGATATGTTAGTGAATATTGGTTTATTGATAATAATAATAACGGTCATCTAGATAGGTTAGAACAATCATTTTATAGATGGATTTTAAACGGAGATACAGTCGCACAAAATACGGCACAATTTCAAGACTATTATGCTACCATTCCTGCAAAATACAATAGAGATAAGTTGGGAGAATTAGGAAATCAATACACCCTTTCAGGTGTTGTTGGTCTTTCCTACTATATACATTTAGACAATTTCTTTATTCTAGCTTATGGCAATTATTTTTTTATAAATCACAAACTGACCGAATACGGATCAGATACTTACGATTATGATTTTGGGCTGATAGGAAATTTGAAGCTGACAAGATCATTTTCTTTATATTCTCAATTAGAATATTTAAACTATTTTGATAGAGAAAATTACACAATTAACTTAGGAATTAATTTAATACTTATATAATATGGAAATTTTTAAAAAGATTTTAGACACATTTGAAAAAGCATTTCAATCAAAGAAGTTTTGGTATGCTATTGGTGCTTTGTTTGTTTTATTTTTTAGTGATTCATTTGGAATCAATGACCAAGAAATTAACAATGTAGTTTTAATAGCCATTGCTTTACTTGTTAGCCAAGGAATTGCAGACGGTAAAAGTTGTAGCAAATGAAATTAAACGAGAAGTCAGAATTTACAGTTGATTTAAAACTAATCATTTTAGTTGTTTCTATGGTTATTTCATTGTCTGCAACATACTTTACATTACAAGCAGATATTGAAGAAGCTAAAAAGCTACCAAAAATGCCTATTAGCGAAAAAGAGTTTGAGCTGAAAGATGCCTTGATTAGGCAGACCATTTTAAATAACGGTCAACAGCTTGAAACACAACAAGAACAATTAAACAAAATTGAAGATAAAATCGACAAAATAGATACTAGACTTTACAACCTTAATAAATAGATTATGAATATAAGTTATATATTACAAGTTTTAATAGCTATATTTTTTTTCTTTGTTGGTGTTTGTTTGAGTCAGGTTTCAGTCATTCATTTTAATAGTGAATGGAATGCAGATAATAACTTTGATGTTACAGTCTTAAAAGATTGTGATGTTGATAGTGTTGTTATTTGTCATAATCCTGAACTGCAAGAAAAACACAATATTAAAGCTGTGCCGACAGTCATTATATTTGATGAGGGAATTGAGATAATTAGATTTGAAGCTAACATAATGATGCAGTTAGAAGCAACGAGAAAGGATATACAGGGAGAGATCAAGAAAATATACTTAGCTAAATTTGAATAGATTATATTATGTTTTTATCTAAAAACTTTACACTAAATGAGCTAACATATTCTGCTACAGCATTACGACTTGGAATAAATAATGACCCCTCTAAGGAAGGAATATATAAATTGACCTTATTAGCCGCTGAGCTTTTACAACCACTCAGGAATGAAGTGGGTTCTATTCGCATAACTAGCGGCTATAGGTCACCCCAGCTTTCAGAAGCTATTGGATCGAGTAGTAATTCACAACATTGTCGATATGAAGCAGTGGATATGCAGTTTGTTAAAAGGGGTAAAATGGATAATATTGTTATATACAATGCACTAATAGAATTAGATTTAGATTATGATCAATGTATATTAGAATTTGGATCAAGCACCAAATCTATTGACGGCGATCCTGCATGGGTTCACCTTAGTTGGAAGATTAGCGACAATAGAAGGCAAACACTGGTTGCTTATAAAGATGAAAACAACCAAACTAAATATAGACCTAAAATCAATTATAATTGTCTATGAGAATACTTAAAAAACTTTTTGGAAATATATCGCTTGATGTTAATAACTTGGTTGATAATGTTGTAACGACTGATGAAGAAAGAAAGACATTAAAGGTTAAATTGAAACAAGTTTTAGCCCAAGCTGAAAGTTCAGCACAAGAACAGGTTACTAGAAGATGGGAAGCTGACAGCAAAGCAGGTTGGTTACCTGCAAACATAAGACCATTGACATTGGTATTTTTAACATTAGTGTTTGTTATAATATCTATGTTTGACGGCAATATTGGAGAATTTGCAATATCAGATGCATATATTCCAATATATCAAACTCTATTGCTTTGTGTATACTCTGCATATTTTGCGGGTAGGAGCATAGAGAAAATTAAAAATAAATAAAATAGAAAATCAAAAAGAATACCGCCCTAGATTGTCCGAGTCAGAATATGACTTAATCAAATCTATTAGGTCTACCAAAACCCGCAATATTCTGGTTGTGGGTGATCTTCATTGTCCCTTTGACCTAGACGAATACCTTGACCATTGTGTAGAACAATATTATAAATGGAATTGTAACCAAGTTATTTTTATAGGTGACATTATTGATTCACACGGATTCAGTTACCATGAGCCAGACCCAGACGGACTTAGTGCGGGTGATGAGTTGAAATATGCAATTAAAAGAGTAGCTAGGTGGTATAAAGCATTCAATAACGATACAGTTCCAAATGGTATAGATGTTTGTGTAGGCAACCATGATAGAATGGCTGCTCGTAAAAGTATGACAGGGGGAATCCCCTCTGCTTGGATTAGAGGTTACAATGAAGTTTTAAATACACCTGATTGGAATTGGGTTGAAAGTGTTATATATGATGATGTCTTATATGAACATGGAGAAGGGGGACAGGCATACACAAAAGCAAAAAACAATATGATGTCAAGTGTTTGCGGACATACACATACAGAGGGATATGTAAGGTGGTTGGTTGGGAAAAAATTTAGAGTTTTCGCCTGTCAAACAGGTGTAGGAATAAACCATAAAAGTTATGCCGCAGCTTATGCTAAAAATTTTAAACGACAAGTGATTGGTTGTGCGGTTGTTTTGAATAATGGAAAATTACCCATATCTTTACTTATGCAACTATGAAAAAATCAATGACAAAATATTACACAAACAAAAGCATTAAAGCAAAGATAGATAGATTATTGCACAGAATGGCTATAATTGTTGCTGATAAAGACACAGGAGCTAAAAATGATTTTGGTAAAAAAACTAAAATAGAATTAAAGACAATAGAAAAAAAGATCAAAGAAATTGATGAAAAATTTTATGATCTGATTTGTCCTTATGGATATTTAGATACTTAATTTTGAAATTAAAAAATGGAAAAGTTGAATAACATATATACAGAGAAACTTCAACTTGGTGCTTATTATACTTATGATAAAAATAATAATAGAGTTTATGATATTAAAGGTATAAGAAAGGACTTTAAGAGGTTGATCGACAAATTGAAATAGATTAATAGGGTTGTATTCCGTATTCTTCTTCAAACATTTCTTTTTGAATTTCCAAAAATTCTGCAGAAGTGTATAGGGTAGGTATGCTATCAGCATCAATTATTTCCTTTCCTTTATATAGCTTAGTTCTTAGATTTGCAATATAATCTCCCCTTTGTGCTTTATTGATTACCTCTGTCCAATTTTTAAAGTTTCTCATATTGTCAAACAATACTGTTCTGTAACTTTTTTCACCTTTAAAAAATACATAGAAGATTTGACCGCCATGCTTTGAATTATATGTTTTGCTTATTTTAACAAATTGTAATGTTTTCATAATTCTTTAATATATTTAATTGTTTGCTTTTTAACATATTTAATATCTATCCACTGTAATAGTTCAAAAGCATCTAAAACTATTGTGAAATCTTTTCCATTTTCATCTTTACCGCTTAATCCTACTTCATTATCTGAGCAATAAAAAGTGTTTATGTCATGTAAATTTTTATATTTCATTTTATAAGTTCTTTAAAGTTAACACCATTAAAATACATTCCATCATCTTCACCTTGTTCGTGGTGTGTTATATATTTAAATGTATTTTCATTATCTATTAGTCTATATATAAATTTATCTAGCTGTTCTTCTGTTCCTCTAAACTCAATGCGACCATATCTACAAGATAAATCAGATATTTCTATTCCTTTTATGAAGGGATCATCTACTGTTGTATTAAAATATCCCTTACCTTTTATAATATATTTTTTAATCATTTGTAGTTAATTTTTCAAATATTACTTCAGTTCCTATAGAACCCGTTAGCAGCTTCCAGTCAGGATTGTTTTTGTATTCTAACCATTTTAAGCGACCATCTTTCGTTGATAGGTCAACTGTTGTTATTTCTATTGTTCTCATTGCAAAGTAATTTTAGTTTCACCTTCAGTTGATAATTCTTTTTGATACCCCCTAGTTTTTTCTAATAATACATTAATAGAATCAACATCATAAAACATTCCTTCTCTTTTAGCTTCTTGTCTTTGTTTTATTAGTTTAATTTCTAGAGCATCTAGTGCTAATAATATAATTGATTTATTCATTTTTATTTATTTTAAATTAATATTTATTATACTTCAAACTCTAAATTTCTCATTTCTAACTCATCCATAAAAGTAAAAAAATGATTTTCTGACTTAAAAGTAAATACATTGCTAAATTCCATTTCAAATGATAATTGTAAATCGTGTGCTAATCTTGTTGCTTCTAATGTGTCTCTTAATGAAGTCTCGATTTTAAAAAGTTCTAAATTTTCCATTTTTAATAATTTTTAAATTAATAATAATACAAATATATAAAGAATTTTTAATATATAGCTATTAAATGTAAAAAAAAGTTAATAAGTTATTAACATATTGATTGTTAATAAGTATTAAATTATTTTGTTTATATATTAAAAAGATTTATTATGTTTGCTTATTAATTATAAATATATATAATATGACAGCGAATGAAAGAAGGCAGGACATTATTAGTTTTGCTATGTATAAAAATAAGATAAATAAATTACAATTAGCAAAAGCACTTGGTTTATCATATCCAACAATGCTAGCTAAATTAAAAAACACAGGTTCATTTAAACTAAGTGAATTTGAAAGTCTTTGTAATTATTTAAATATTGGACTAAATGAATTTATAAACCCCTTAAATGATTAATATGGAAACAAAAAAAGATATTTTAAATAGATTATTTGTAGAAAATAATTTAACAGATGAAGATGTGTTTTCACACAAGTTCTATAATATCATAACAAGGTCTGGAATTGACAAGATTATGGCAGCAAATGATATAAAAATTTGTTATAATTTAGAGTATAATTCAATAGACTGTAAATGTATTATAATAAAAGCAAAAGCAACAATGGGAGATAAATCTATTGAAACCTATGGCGAAGCATCACCATCTAACAATCAAAATAGTTATCCAGTTGCAATGGCTGAGAAAAGAGCAATGAGCAGAGCCTGTTTAAAGTTGGCGGGATTCTATGAACATCAAGTCTTTGGCGAAGATGAAGCTGAAGCATTTAAACGAAGTAATAATCAATAAATAAATAAGATATGTATAAAATTAGAGGAAAAATAATAAATGTAGAAGATCAAGAAATTAATACACAAAAAGGTAATTTTTTAAAAAAGCTAATAACCATTGAAGAAACTAAAACAGGATTTAATCATGTTCAACAGTTTGAAATCTTTGGTGAAGAAAGTATTAAAAAAATAGAACATTCAAAAAAAATAGCTCAAGGACAGTATGTTAATCTAGATTTTTATATAAAAAGCAGAGAGTATAATGGAAAGTTCTACAATACATTAATGATAATGGATCTTAATATTGAAGAAAATTCAACTATTGAAAATATTGCAGACAATTTAAATAAAGAGAATGACAAAATGCCTTTTGAGAATATTGCCCCCTTTTAATTAATGTTCAGATAGTGCCTATGCTAAGTTTTTTTTTATTATTTAGTTTAAGTTGTTGTTTAGTATAGGCATTATCTATTATATTTATATCTATGAAAAAAACCTATTTTAATCACGATTCCTCTGCTAGATTGGATATTAGAGTTATAAAGCTAAGATCAAAACTATCCTATGAAGGCTATGGTATTTTTTGGGCAATATTAGAATTATTGTTTACAGAAGAAAATAAACTTTGTATTGATGATTATGAAACTATTGCATTTGGTTTACAATGTGATGCTAAGATACTAAAACAAGTAATTGAAGACTTTGATTTATTTATTATTGAAGACAATTACTTTTATTCTAAGAGGTTAAATAGTCACATAGAAGAAATAAATAACAAATCAAAAAAAGCAAAAGAGAATGCTAAAAAAAGATGGAATAATACGACAGCAATACGGCCGCATAGCGACCGCAATGCTAGTAAAAGTATAAGTAAAGAAGACAAGAGCAAAGTAAATAAAAGCAATTATTATAATGATATTCCTTTTCCAAATTATTATGATATTCATTATGCTAAAAGAATAGAGCAAGATGTTAATAAAACTCAAGAATACCATAAACACCTAGAATCATTAGGGTATGTTAAAGAATTAAATAATTATAATGGTCAAACTAAATGGATTAAAAAATGAAAGAATATCAACTACAAAAAGCGGTATGTAAATATTTAGATTTAAATAATATTCTTTATTGTGGATCCATGGGAGGACAGTATCAGCAACATTTTAGTCAGAGAATTAAAAGCCGCAATTCTGGTTATAAAAGGGGGTTTCCCGATTTATTTTTATATGAACCTCGTGGAGCTTATCACGGGCTAGCAATAGAATTAAAGGTAGGATATAATAAGCCAACAGTAGAGCAATTAACTTGGTTAAATAAATTAACAGAAAGAGGTTATTTGGCTGTGACAAGCAATGGATTAGATCAAACCATAGAAATAATAGATAAATATTTAAAATTATGAGCAAAATAAATTTAACAGAAAAAGAATTAGACGAAAGAATTAATTTAATTCATAAAATGATGCAAATAGAGTATTATTTAAAACAAGATAAAGATAAAGAGCTAGAATGGTATCGTTCTTATGGTTCTTATATAAATACTTATCATAATAAAGTAGATGCCGAAGCATGTGAATATGCAGACCAAGAACAAAATAATGAAAGTTAAACCAACATTTTTTAACACTAGAACAGAACGACTGCATTGGGATTATGTTGATACTAACAATCGACTGTTTATAATTTTATTTGATAGCGGAGCAGAATTAAGTTTTATTTTACGAGATTTAAAAAAAGATGATAGTATCATAAATTATATTTATAAAAAACTACATCAAAGATTTGGAAATATAATTGAAGTTCAAACAAACAGAATCTCCAATGTAGAATATAATTTAATGAAGCAAATAAATATACCCTCTATAACAAAGATATGTTAAACAAATACCTGACTGAGAACTATGATAAGCTAAAAGATATGGCTTACAATATAGCAGGTGAAAAAGGAAAAGATGATTTATTGAGTTTTGTAATTGAAGAATTATACAAATGTGACCAAGACAGAATTGTAGAAATAATAGAAAAAAAGAAAATGATCTTTTATATTGTC
>LULM01000040.1_pt1 | contig 28372 bp, 31 predicted proteins | sample 728151 | NCBI WGS metagenome assembly LULM01 (sample SAMN03860289, study PRJNA289734) | marine metagenome | biome: seawater column; feature: ocean; material: water; isolation source: Red Sea water column Station 149 - depth 200m | place: Saudi Arabia: Red Sea | collected 2011-10-15 | depth 200 m
AATCAGGATTTGAAGATAGCCACTGAGAATAGGCAGGATTTTCTACTTGCCGTGTTTTTTTAATGGTAGGATGTTTCCGTCCTTCTCCTTTACCGTGTCTTTGATAATGATCATAAGCACGGGAACCAAAATAATAATGACTAGCTACGTCTGGATTTTGTTTAAGATACTCGGTAGCATCAAATTGTCCAGTATCATATTCTTGCTCAATAAACTGTTCTGGAGGTGTAGTCATACTTTATTTCTTTTTTAAAAGCTTCTGAACAGTATCTGTTTCGTATATTCTAATTCCAAACCAAATTAAAGTAATCACAGAAACTAAAGGAGGAAGCCATCCAGCTAAAAGAGCAACCGTCGATCCAACCCCTACAACGTCACCAACAGTCTTTACTTCTTCTAACATGCTTCCTCCTTTTTTTTTATTTTACGATGCTAACTTTTCAGACACAATCTTTTCTTCGTTATTTTTTTCTAAACTTTTAAGAAGAACAGAAGTGAAAGATTGTAAAGCAACTTGAGTTTGATCAAGCTTAAATTTTTCAACTTCAAATCTAGCTTGCAAATCTCTGATCTGAGAAATCACATATTTCTGTTCGTTGTTAAACGAATCAGTATCATAGTTAGTACCGTTGATTGAGATTACGTTAGTCTTATCAGTCATACTATACTCCTTCTTTTAATCATTCTGGTTCAGTGGGCCATACATCCGGCCACAAACTTATGTCCACAGTAGCCGGAAGATTTCTTAGAGATTGTCTATAGGTATTCCATTCCGCTTTCTTAGAATCAGATAAAGGATCAGGATAATCAGGTGCCTGTGTCCAATCCGAATCTACAAGTTTTTGATTTCTTTCTTCTCTCAAATAAGACATATGACTTTCATCACGATCAGTTATTTCTTGTGCAGTCATATCCCTTGCACGATGTATCAAAAGAACTCTGTCTTCTTCGACAGTAATTACATCTGTGTCAAATGTTTGATTAGCATCAAGAGTAACATTTGTTTCCACAATAGGAAGCCATCCAATAGTCTTGAGATAAGCATCATCACCTTTTGATAAATGCAAACCCGTCACATTACCCCAGCTTTTAGGTAACGAACCCATATAATCTACGCTGCCATCTTTAACGTGTGCATACATTGCAACTGCTCCTTAATCTTTGCGAATGGTTCTTTCCAACTTCCATATTCTTGCTGTCGAAACAAGGTCACACTATCGTAATAAGGCGTCACATCTCCCGGTAGCGCCCACAAGTAGTATGATAAAACAGGAACCACAATCCATGTTTCCACTCCCATAGCTGCGGATAAATGAGCAACGCTGGTGCAAGAAGAAATAACTAATTCACATTGGCTAATGGATTTTCTAGTAGTTTCCCAATCATCCAAAGGAGCTTGTTCCATCCACTTTGGTTTCAGTTCTGTGTCCTTATCTCGTTGTAGAGAGACACAATCATATCCCTTGACCGCATCAAACATTAAATCTGCTGGAAAAAATCTGTGCTGCTCATGTTCAAACTTTGGATTACCGCTCCATCTAACTCCTATACGCCCCGGTATTACGTCATCAGTACGTTCAATATAGGGAGTTCCCTTTAAGTCCTTATACTCATATCCTAAAGGAACTATAGCTGACATCGAAGGGAGCCAGTAATCATGGTACACACTACAAGCGGCGTTATGTCCTACGACAGGAAAATTTTCCGCAAACATTGAAGCTAACTCAGGTGAACAAGAAATCACCACTCGATTTCCACGTTCTTTTAAATCAAAGGCCCAGCGATAACCATTTATCTGATCGCCTAGACCTCCTTCCAGATTTAATAAAACAATTCCTTGCTCTTTATTCCAAATAGGTTTCTCAGAGCCTATGTGTCCGTTACCAAATACGTTTTGAAACCGGCCTTGATCTAACAACTTATGACCTTCTAGCAATTTACCCTGACGCAATAGATACCATCCACGATTAAAAGCTGCTCGTTGACAATCAGGAGTTTCTTTCTCAAGTTGTTGGGCAATCAACCACCCCTTTTCAAAATCACCGTGAATGCCCACTTCAACCTGTGTATCTAAAAGAGTCATATTCAATCCTCTGTAGATACCGCTACAGTATGATACTTTCCTGCCAGCATCGTACCCCAAGTCGTTGAACCCACCTGAACTGGAGAAGAATAAGTGGTGGTATTTCCCGTACCAAGTATTCCATTTCCGTTATGACCCCAAGCCCACAGTGTCCCATCAGTTTTTATCACTCTACTACTTTGATTAGTAGCCATAGGACGCAACCAATTAGTTAATGAACCCACCTGAACTGGAGAAGAATAAGTGGTGGTATTTCCCGTACCAAGTTCCCCATATACGTTCCACCCCCAACCCCATAGTGTCCCATCAGTTTTTACTGCAATTGTGTAATAAATGCCACAGCTAACAAATTTCCAATCGGTCAAGGAACCAACCTGTACAGGAGAAGACCTATCTGTAGTGTCGCCATGCCCTGTGTTTCCGAAAGGGTTGTATCCCCAAGACCATAGTGTTCCATCAGTTTTAATAGCAGCATTATGGCTATGATGGGACGGCGATACACTGGCCCAGTTGGTTGCAGAACCAATCTGAACTGGAGAAGACCTATTTGTTTGAGAGTTATCGCCAACTGTCCAATAATAGTTTCGGCCCCAACCCCAGAGAGTCCCATCACTTTTTATGATATTTACACCATAGTGTCCAGACCCAAGTTTTGTGTGACCATCATCTAAAACTTCGTCGCTTGAGCTTCCTTTCCAATCGGTCAAGGAACCAACCTGAACGGGAGAAGACCTGTCTGTAGTGTCGCCCAAACCGAGTCGGCCTGCATAGTTATATCCCCAAGTCCATAATGTTCCATCAGTTTTAACGGCAACATTATAATGATAACCTCCACCCGCAAGAAACCAATTAGTTAAAGACCCTACTTGTACAGGAGAAGACCTATTGGTGGTATCTCCTAGACCAAGTTGCCCTTTGTTGTTCCGCCCCCAAGTCCAAAGAGTGTCATTAGTTTTTAAGGCAAGCCCCGAGTCTTCTGGACCACCAACAGGGCCTTTTTCCCAATCAGTTAATGATCCCACTTGAGTAGGTTCTGATCTAGCAGTTGTATCGCCAAGACCTAATTCTCCGTAACTGTTCTTACCCCAAGTCCATAGCTGGCCTGAAGACGGCCCGCTGCTGGCACCTCCACTACCTCCCGCAGCAGCCATCATCATTCTTTTAATATTAGGCATTTAATACTCCTTTTTACGAGGGACTCTTACTTACTATCTGCGCTGCCTACCATGCCATGCCAAGTAGTGCCGCCGTCAGTAGTTACAAAAACCAATATATCTAAGCCACTAGTCGTTAAGGTTGGCGCAGTTCCTCCAGCCCAATCGACAGAGGCAGGCCAATTAACGGTCTGTGATCCGCCGTTTGTCAGGAAAAGAGTAAAACCACACAGTTCATCGCTTGCTGTAGGATTGCTAAATGTCCACGTTACAGTAGAAGTTGATACAGTAGCAGTGAAATTATTTCCATCTTCAAGATCAATTGTACGCGAACCCCCGCCACTACCAAGTGCGCTAGTGACTTCACCGTAATCTTTTAAATTAGCGCGAATTAACTGGTTATCCGATAAAGTAACGCCGTCACTGTTGGTTTCAAATTTAGCTTGATTGTTATGGTATAAAGTTACCCCACCATCTCCGGTCATTCGAGTCATTAATTCGCCGGTATTATAATCTCTAAAATCTATACCGTTAACAGCTTCAATAATCAAATTACCAGCAGTCGCTGTATCTCTAATCCAACTATTACCATCAGCAACGTGATAAATCTGTAAATCATCACCATCGCCAAACAACATTTTGTCGCTGTCAGAAAGACGTATTCCAGAATCAGGGACATGAGTGAGTATTACGTCTTGGTCATTACCAAATTGAATTGTAGACGAATCTGCCAGATACAAGTCACTCCATTCCAGTGATGAGTTACCTAACGAAGAACCATCCGCTGAACTTGGAGTCCATGCCGTACCATTTGTCATAGCGACTGCTGTATTATTATAGTAAAGATTTACGGCACCATCACTTGTAAATGATGCTTTTGTTTCGGTCCCAGCGGCATTTGAAATATAGAGACTATTGTCTCCTCTAATATACAGGTCGCCGGTTCCAGCATCGTCAATAAAACTATGTGATTCATTGTGATAAATCTGTAAATCATTATTATCGCCAAACAACATCTTCTGATTATCTGGCAGTTGAATCCCTGTATCGTGTACATGAGTGAGAGTAATTTCACTATTTGCACCAAAATGAAGAATAGCGCCGTCATGTGTTAAATGAACATTGCCACCAAAATCTGCTAAAACATCACCATTAACTTTAAATTGCTGATTAAGAGTAACCTTACCATCAGACGCAATTGTAATTGCATCTGTGTCAGAAGTATGTCCAATAGTATTTCCATTGATAATAATATTATCAACTGTAAGAGATGTAAGAGTTCCGAGAGAAGTAACATTACCTTGAGCAGCAGTAGCAAGAGTACCAGCAATTGTTCCACCTGAAACATTAATACCAGCACTAAATACTGGTATTTGATTCATTGTAACAACACCACCGGACGAGATGGCTATTGCATCCGTATCAGAAGCAGAACCAATATTACCCGCATTAGGAATAACAATGTTACCGCCAGTAGTCATTAAACCACCACCAGTATAAGTACCGCTTACATCAAGATTAGCGTTTACATCCATTAAAGTAGCGTTTACTTCAACTTCATCTGTAGCATTAATATCTAAAACAGTGGCGCTTGGAGCGTTGATATACTGAGAAGCGTCATTAAACTGAAGTGCCATAGTACTATTTAAAAGCAACCCAGTATCAGCAACGTGTGTTAAAGTAACGTCTTGGTCATCACCAAACCCTATAACTGCGCCATCAGCAAGATATAAATCAGACCATTCTAAAGAAGTTGTACCAAGTGCAGCACCGTCGCTTGCATCTGGTACTACAGCGGTTGTAGCTGTAATAGTTGTTGCTTGAAAAGTACCATTAGTTGTTAAACCCGTATCGGCAGTATGTGTAAGTGTAATATCACCATCATCACCAAAATGAATTACTGCGCCATCACTATCAAGATATAGATCATCTCCAAGTGTCAGGTCTGAACTGAATACTGGTGTTTGACTAAAAGTAACAACACCACCGGAAGAAATAGCTATTGCATCCGTATCAGAAGCAGAACCAATATTGCCTGCATCAGGAATAACAATGTTACCACCAGTGGTCATAAGACCACCGCCAGTATACGCGCCGCTTACATCTACAGCACCGTTGATATCTATAGTAGTTGCATTGATTTCAATTTCTGTATCAGATACTAAATCTAGAACACCATCAGCACTTTGATGAATGTACGTTCCTGAATCACCAAATTGTAGTTGTCTTGTACTGTTGAGTAATAGACCAGTATCAGCAACGTGTGTTAGAGTAACGTCACCATCATCACCTAAATGAATTACTGCTGCATCACTATCCAAATATAAATCATCTGTTGCAACAACATCTCCAGTTACATTAACACCAGTAGAAGTTGTTGCAAGTTTTGCTGCACTATTATCGTGGTACAATGTTACTGCGCCACCTGATACCGCACCTACTTTGTATTCACCAGCAGCATCAAGAAGAAATAGGTTTGTTCCCTTTATGTAAAACGAACCTGTTTCATCTCCCGATTCAGTAATGTAGCTGTTTGATCCATCATGGTAAATTGTTAAATCTGAACCAGTACCAAAAACTAATCTTGCACTATCAGCAAATTCTAGAGCATTATCAGAATTATCCCAAACTGCATTGTAAGAAGCACCTGTAAAAGTTACATCAGAAGCAAATGTAGAAGTACCGCTTACATCAAGGTTAGCGTTTACATCCATTAAAGTAGCATTTACTTCAACTTCATCTGTAGCGTTTATATCCAGAACAGTAGCAGAAGGAGCGTTGATATATTGAGAAGCATCGTTAAACTGAATAGCCATTGTGCTGTTTAACAGTAATCCAGTATCAGCAACGTGAGTTAGTGTTACATCATTATCTGCACCAAAACCTAATACAGCAGCATCGCTGTTAAGTTTTAGATCGTTACTTACAAGAACTGCTGTAGATGCGTTAAGATCAATAGTAGCTTCACCATCAATAGTAAGAACACCATCTGAACTTTGATGAATAAACGAAGTACTATCTCCAAACATAATCTTTTCTGTGGAATTAATGAGAATATCGTCGGAGAATTTAAAGTAGTCTTCATCTTCCATCCAAGCAAGAACACCATCATTTGATTCACCATCAAACGTAATGGTAATATCTGTTCCAGACGTGGCAGCACCAAATGTAAGAGTATTACTTAAAAGTTTAGCAATTGCTCCACCTTCACCGGCAGTACCGTCATGTGAGTGTCCGCTTGTTCCAAACGCTGCTAAAATAGCATCAAATTCATCATTTGAATCATCAGCATTAATAGTATCGCCTTGTGTGTAACTACTTTGTCTAGCTGAATAAGCTGTACCCATTTTTCTACATCCTTGTTCCCGGTGTAAATTCTAATTGAAATCCTTTTAACGTAATAGGTGGATTGCTTGATGTATCATCAATTTTAACAACTGCTGTAAATCCACTTCCTTCTATAGGTTGTCTAACGATTGGAAAACCTTCTGATCCGTAAGCTACTGAACCATACGTTGCAGTTCCATACAAAGCGTGTGAAACTTGAGTAGTAAGACTGTAGTGTGCTGGTTGCGGAATATCAGCATTCTCAAAATCAAATTTAACACTTAGTTTAAGGTCTACTTCACCTTCTGAATCGTAGTTAACATTTATTCTTTGCATGTTTTTACGAATACCCGCGTCACCTAATGTAAGATCAGGAGAACGATAAGCTGCTCGTATATTAGTTCCTGCAAAAGTGTTACCGCTTTCTTGTTGATATACATAGCCATCATATCCGCCATGCACAACTATTTCGCTGTTACTTATATAATAAGAATCACAACAAGAAGGTTTGACTCCTTTTAAATCTGCCCATTCCCAGCCTATACCGCCTTGAGGATTTGCTTTAATAACGCCTATAATACCCTTTGCTGCTGTTTCAGTGATACCTGTTGCAGGAGTAAATAAACGATATTGGCTTTTTTCTCTTATAACAACAGAACTAATTCTGTCTAATATGATATCTTCAAATCTTTTTTGAATAGGTTTAGAAATAGAACCTAATTCAATATCGCCAATCCTAGCAGTACCTTGCACTGTGCGAATACCATCAGGACCGAGAAATGCTAGATCACCTCCTATCTCCTGTATGCTAAATCCATCTAAGCAGCCAATACGTCTAGAAACATTTTCTACAGCAAAAGAAGCTAATCCACTTCCTGTAAGCTTAAATATTCTATCTTGGCAAAAGATGAAAAGGTTATCACGAAAAACTTTTAATCCTGTTATATTATCATCAACTTTAATAGAACCAGCACCATTCGATGCGTCAAAATCATCTTCATTAAACGGTGCAGAAAAAACTATTTCTTGCGGATTTGAGGACATTCCTGCATAAAACATATGACTTCTAAAAGAAGCTATATGTTGAGCATCTGTAGGAACACCACTTGCAGTAATTGTAGAAACAGTATTTCCAGAAATAACGCGAGGATTATCTGCTCCATTTACAAGAATAAGTTTTTCCGTATTTTCGTAGTTGAATCTTTCTCCCATATACCTTCCGCTTGCATTAAGACCTGTTTCAAGATTTGTCCAAGAACTTCCTGCGCTACGAGCTAACGTACCGTTTGAGATAGCAAATACTTGATCATTATACACAAACACACCTTGAACAGTGTTGCTTCCGTTTACTTGAGAAGAAGAATATTTTGAAGTTCCGCTAAGTCTTCTATACCCGCCAAGAATTGACGGTTCAAAATTATTTAAAATTGAAGCCGCTCCCGGCGGCATTGAGTAAACGTCTTGATCAAGAATAAGTCCACCGCTAACTGTAACAATACTGGAAGTAATTTGCTGTGTCATTAAATATGCAATCCTGACGCAAATATATAATTTCTTTTATTAATAAGTTCAACCCTCATTCTGGATAAACCTTCTTTATAATCTTTTTCAGATAATTGGGCTGCGGGCATATTAGCCCTTACAATGTGAACGTAGTACTTTCCTCTGTTTACAATTACATCGTCGTATCGTGAAGGAAGATCAGGAGTATCGCCGTGTGCATCTAAATCAGTGTGAGTTTTATAATATTCGTATCTTACGCTTAAAGTGCTTCTGTCTGGAACAGGGGTAAGACCGTATTTATCGTCAAATGTTTCGTACACATACTCAGGAGTACCAAATTGTTCTTTTTGAGTAGGGTCTAAATCCCTAGCTGAAAATTTATCGTACCACTCTTCATACGATATAAATTTTAATTGTCTTGGCGGCGTATCTTCAGATACTTCAACATTGTCTACTTCGTAGTTAGCAGATGCAGAGTTAACAAAACCTACATATGTTGTAGTTGTTGTAGCAGCAAACTTAATAGCATGATACTGCCCATCACCTAAGTTGTCAACACTTAATGTTTGTGTGTCTATTTGAGTTCCTCCAGAACCTGTTCCTATGTTCAAAGTAATATCGCCTCCAAATGTACGACATCTTAAAACATATTGTTTATTTACTACAGTACTGAATGACTGTTCTGCACCAGCGGAGTTAAGTCTCATAACACCCGATGAATGAGAAGGACTGCCAGATGTTGTAGACCAAGAATTAATGTTAGAGTCAAACGTGCCATTTGTAATAAGATTAGTTGGAATAAGAATAAACGTACCCATCTTAACTTTTCTAGCATCAGAAGGAAAGCTATATTCTTGTGTTCCAGCAGTAAGAGAATCAGTTTGATCGCTATGAATAAAAGGCCACTCTACTTCAGAATTGTAGATATCGTGAACACTTTTATTAACCATGTTCTTTGCGATAGTCTGAATACCTCTAGAACTCGTAAAATTACTTGCTGTAAGTTCAGGTTCGTTTAGCTCGTTAAGTATTCTATTCGTTAGTGATAGAAATGTAGCCATTTTTTATCCATGCTGTTTTAAAAAAATAAAAAGGAATGAAGTGTGAGGGAGAAATTAATCTCCCCCACAACAACATATAACTTAGGCAAACGTAACCTTCTGAGATTCGTTATCACCTAAACCGTCATAGTCGGCAACGATAGCCCAAACACGCACAACCGCGTTAATGGCTCCCGTAGCAACAACAACGTCAATAGTGTCGGCAGAGGTATAATTACCGTAACCGATAGAAGTAGTGCCTTGCGACCCTGCACCAGCTTGGGCGCGAATAGGAACAAGGTTGGTGTTAGCGATAGTCTGAGCGGTAACGTAACGATCCACATCATCGCCATCTCCAAGCGAAACCGTGCCACTGTTGCCAGCGGAATCAGCGGTCATAACTTCAAGACCAGCAGTAACAACATACGTGTTAGCGGGAAGTTCGATGCACTCAAACACATCGTTTGCAACGTTAGTCGTAGAGCTAAAATCTACGACCACGCTAAGTAGTTTGACATCAACGGCATTTGAGGTAATACCAGTGCTGCCACCACCTGTAATAGTATAAGTAGCCATTTTCTAGTACTCCTCTCTTAACTGTCTAGGTCCATCAGACCCTTGAACGCGCCCTTGAAGCCCGTGCCACTGCCCTTGAGAACTTTACGTCCGAAAACGTGAAGACCTCTAACAATGTCAGCAAAGCTGTCGGGGTCACGAATCACTTCTGTCTTGGCAATGTGCGAAGCCGTAACAACGGAACTTTTATGCCCGTACAGAATAAGCGTCTGACCGGAAGTTGAAGACGAACCAAACGTGTGCGAAGCCGCAGAACCCGTAGAACCAACTGCAATAGCGTTGGACTGATACAGGTCGAAACCATGCAACTGTTGGGCGGTTACCTTGCCGTTCAAGAGAGGCGAGGAACCGCCGCCCGTGACCGACATGTCCATAACCTTAGACGAAGCGCCTCTAAGAACTTCGTAGAACTGCGGCGGTGCCACAAGCCAACGATTTTCTTCAGGAACGTCGTTTTCGTCAAGATTACGAGCAGCCTGTGCAACAAGATTAGCAACTTCATCACCAGTGTTGGCGGAAGTGCCTTGCGTTGCAAGAGTACCACTGGAAGCAGCGGCATTGTCGTAAATGTTCTTGAGAACATTATAGTCGAACGCTTTCTTCAGCGAGTAAGCACCCGATGAAGTGGAAAGCGATTCAAAGTTAAGATGACTGTGACGCTCTTCAATGTCATCGACCTTAAAGGCAAAGTAGTTGCCCTGATCGACAACCAGTTGAATCTGGTCATCAGACAAGTCTTCCGTATTTACCGTCGAACCTCTAGCATAAGAACGGACCGTGATGGACGGTTCTTTGATAATGTTCACGGTATCGCCAAAATTCTCAATTTCACCAGCATAGTCGGTATTGGTGATTGCTTCAGCTACCGATGCGCGTCGGAAAAACTTGAGAACTTTTTGGCTGTAAATTGTAGGTACAAAATTACCAGACGGTAAATTCTGATACCCACCAGCGCGAGTAAAAGCCATTTTGCTTCTCCTTTGATTTTTGGTTAAATGTTAAATCGAGTCAACGATACGACCATCACGGGCAGCAGCGTCAATCTCTTTCTCTAGTTTTTCATATTCCCACGGTTTGAGGCGGGAGATTTCTTCAATAGTCCAAACTTTCTTATCAGAACCTAAAGGCTCTAAACCTTTACTGGTTCTTGTAACAGCTTGTGCAGCTTGTGCATTAGACTGTTTAGAATTAGAACGAGTAGACCTTGATTGACCGATATCAGCTTTATAAAGATCAATTACTCTGGCGGCCCATTTTACATCTGAATTATTGTGGTACACACCATCAGATATACTTTCAGGTTGTTCTTCAAGCCAGTTGATAAAGTTTTCGTCAGTTTTGAGTTCGTTGAAATCTGGATGAATTGCAAGAAGTTGTTTTTCTGAAGTAACTCTTTCAGCTTCTACTTCTTTTTCTCTCAGACTTTCAAGTTTTTCTTCAACTTCCTTTACTTTATCTTGTGCTTGAAGAGTAGAGATAGTCTCAACTACATCATAAACGTCAGGATATTGACTACGGAAATCTTCTAATTCTTGCCGTGTCTTTGGAAGCTGTTCAACAACATTAACAGGTTGTTCAGACATTTTAAGCTTTGCTTCCATAATCTCTCGATTTTGACGCCATTCGTTAAGTTTGGAGTCGTAATGTTTCTTGAGATCATCGTAACGCTTTTTGTAGTCGTGTTCCTCTTTTTGAATTACACCTTCAGATTTTGTAGGAGTAGCCGCTTGTTCAACAGCGGGGTCCAATTCGTCTTCATCTGGTTCATTCAATGTTCGCCTGTACTCATTTTCATATGGGGTAGGCTCTAGTAATTCTTCTTCTTCTTGTGTAGTATCAGTCATTTTTATTATCTCCTTTTTCTCTGGGGCCGACACGTAGCCGGGTAGCCGTTCAGAGGAGTAGTGTTAATTAGCGGGGCCGATATTGTATCGGGTAGCCGCTCCGTTTAAAGACTTTTTCAGTCTTATCTTTATCTATCATAATAAGCTTTAATAGACCCTGCTGTTATTGGGGCACCCTCAATTATTTCTCCGTTTTTATTTTTGGGAACCCAAACAAGATTTTTTTCATATGCTTCAGGATTTCTTCGTTTTGTGTATACAATAAAATCGTCAGGTTTATTAGCGTAAGCTGGTGCGGCTTGCATCATAGCTAAAGGAGTACCCTTTTTCCATCCCCATTTTTCAAGATATTTTTTATAAAGTAAAACTTGTTCAGGTAAACTCATTTTAGCTATTTTTTTAGTAGAAGTACCTAACCAATTAGCAGTACGTTCTGTAAATTGGAATAATCCTGTAGCACTAGAACCTTTTTTATTTTTCTGTTGTAATCTAACGGATAAAGGGTCTTTAGGATTTGTTTCGTTGTTTAACACTTTTCTAAGTTTATCCTCGTTAACACCTATATCAAGTAAGGGTTTTAAAGTCCATTCACCTATGTCTTTTTCTAAATCACCATAGATATCAATAGAAGGTTTACTTAAATAAGAAAACACTTGTTGATCTACAGATTCTCCCATTTTTTATACGCCACCTCCTACATCATAGGATTTTTTTTTACAAGCCCCCCACTTCTCATATCCAAAGTCTGTTTTTCCATAGCTCTTGTAGGAGGTTGCAAAGGATCGGTAAAAACAGGATTGTTCATATTACCAACGCCTTGTATTGGAACGTATCCACCGCCTTTCATCATAGGCATAGCTGGTGCTTCTTGAGGCATAGCTGGTGCTTCTTGAGGCATAGGCATAGGTTCTTCAGCCATAGCCATGTTTTGTTCATCAGGCATAGGCAGCGTATCACCTTCCATTGCAGGAGTATCTCTTTCTACAAAACCTTCACTTCTTACAGCTTCTAATTGATCTCTAAATTCTAAACCTTTAACACGAATAGCTTCCAATTCTTCTTCACCAATAATAGGAACCAATCTTCTTGGAATACGATATTCAAAATTAGAAATTTGAATAGGAACTTCCGCTCCTTCGTCAACATTTTCTAGATCAACTTCTGGACCCAATTGATCAATAGCTTGTAAAACCATTTCATTAATTTCTTTAAAGCCGTAAAAAAGAAGACTTTCGTAAGGAAGAATAAAGTCGCCTTGTTCAGCAGTAGTACTAACATCATCTGCCATAGATTCTACACCGCCTTCATTTGGCAAAGAACCTTCAGCCTCATTCACTATTCCCGGTTCTAAAGCATCTGTTTCTAATAAAGGTGATGGTGATTCTTGTTTTGCATCCATCACTTCTGGTCTATCTACTAATGCCATTTTATCTCTTCCTTTTTTCTGTGTGTTGTGTTGTTTTAAATTGTTACCACGGTGATCCGGCTGGGGATGAACCAGCATCATCCGTGGCGTCACTGCCGGTGCCGCCGTCGTCGCCGTCGTCGCTTGGAGGATCGGCAATACCCAATTCTCCTTCTGCTCCTGATGCCGGTGCTGCTGCTACTGCTTCTGCACCAAACGGGTCTACACCGCCAGTATCCGTGCCGCTAACAACATCATGTACAAGGTTCAGAGCATCTATCTCATACTGTATTCCTTTTTCAATAGCATCTATTTCTTCAACAATAGCTTGATGATGAGCTATCTCTTCTTCTATTTCTTCTATTTCTCTTACATTTTTCTGTCCCGCTAGATGAGGTTCTCCAAATAAACCCCCTTTTTCAGGTTCTCCAAACAAACTTGCAAAGAAACCTTGTCCACCTCTTGTAGGAGCATCGTATTCTCCTGACATCATAAGACCCGTATCAAACTCTTCTTCAGTCATTAATGTATGAGGTTCTGTAAATCCTAAATAAACTCCAAGAGAGTCCCAAAAACCTATTCTGGTATCGGGGGTCGTACCCCATATAGCAGCTTCTTGATCTACTACTGCTTGAAGAGCAGCCTGCTGACCTAAAGTACCCACAACTCCTCCGATAATCCCTGTGATAAGTCCTATAGGTGCTGTTGTTCCTAGCACTCCTTTAAGCGCTCCCGTAGCAAAACCTTTTGCTGCTGATCCAAGAAGACTTTGTGTGCTACCGAATGGATTTCCTTTCCCCGGTGATAAAACATCAGGATCAATAGAGGGTATTCCTTCAGGATTACCTGACGTAAATCCTAACGCTTCAGCAAAACTATTAAATCCTGATACTCCCGGTCCTGTAAAATCCGGCCCTGATATTTCCTCTCCTGTAAAATCTATTTCGTCTAGATCGCTGAGAGGATCATCGTGGGCATAGCTCTCAATATCAGAAATAACAGAAGAAGAGGTAGTAGCAGTGGTTTGTTGTTCTGGCGTAGAAGTAGATGATGGTCCACGAAACGCTGAAAAATCATATGGAGAAGGAGAAGTAGAAGTAGAAGTAGAAGTATACGGTTCTCCATCAAACGATGAAAAAAAGTCATCATACTGAGGAGTAGGGGCACGATATTGAGTTCTAGGAAATCCTCCTACAACAGGAACAAAACCAGTACTAACAGGAGCATAAGTAGAGGCAGTATTTGTGTTTCTTGTACTGGGTCTAAAACCCGATACAATAGGTACAAATCCTTGATATTCATCTACATACGCCATTAAAAATTACTCTTTTATTTTAGAATCTGCTTCAGCCGATACCTTGAGGTTGACCAGTGTTTCCAGCAAAGCCAGCTTCCCCTGCAATCGGCGCATCTCCAATTCCGATTCCGCCACCACCAGTTGCCGCTGCATCATTTGGGCCAACTGTTTGAGGTACTCCTCCAGCGGCTCCCATAGCTGGGGGTTGCTGACCAGCGGGAGAAGGTTCTTGGCCTGTTGGTTGTGCATTTATACCTCTCAAAATATCTGCGAAAATAGCTGCGTCATTTACGTCGTTAACAAGCAAATCAGGATCAATATCTTGACTGATAGCAAGTTCTTTTATAAGGTTTGGAATCTTGATGAACGGAGCAAGCATTGGGTTTGAAATAGTCTGAAGAAGCGTAGTAAGACGCTGACTACGTACTTCCTTTTGAACTACTGCGCTTGTTCCTCTTGGTTTAATTTCAAGATCACCGTGTATTTCAGGCATGTAAGTATTGAATTGCATGTTCCATTGAAAGTACGATTCTCCAAGAGGCTTGAGAAGAAAATCATCAATATTCTTGATAACAGTCTTGATGCTTAACCCTGCGCTGGACATAAGCATACTTAAACCAGCAGCAGTTCTTCCTGTTCCTGTAACACCTGTTTGACCGTGTGTGATACTTGGAATACCAGTTTGTTCGTCAGCAAGTTGCCTTGCTTTGTCGTACATCTGAATATTTTCTCCAGCAGTATTAGGAAACTTAATGCCGTTAATAGCTGTTCCTGTTACACCAGATTGCCTTCTAAAAACTTTACCGGGAAACACATCATAAGATTGTCCCGGTACAAGTTGAGCTTCGTCAATATCAAAAACAAGATTACCAGCTAAAGCAAGATTGTCAATAGCCATTCTTACGTGACCGTTCATCAACAGTTGGCTATCTTCCATGTTTTCAGCAACACCTACACCAAAAATTTGATAAGGATTAAGTTCAAACGGAAACGAGTAGTACGGAAGTCTAGTAGGAAGAAATGGATTAGAAACTATTCTAAGAATTTCTTCACCACAAACCCAAACATTTACCTGAACAGATCGTCCCGAATCCTCCGATATTTCGAGGCCAGCTTCTCTTGCAAGTGCCGTATCCATAATACCCCAGTATTCCAATACCTCATAACGGTTTTTCTCATTAGTAGTATCCTTTTCATTATTGTACAAAGTACTTTCAAAATAGCGTTCTTGATAGTTTGGACCTTCATCAAGAACTCGCTTAATAGCATCTTCATCGAATAAAGGACGGTTAAGAAGATCACGTAATTGCTCCCTGTTAAATCTGTGTCTTTCGATAACATATTCACAATCATTGATAGAGGTAGCAGAAGGATCAGGATAAAAATCCCAACAGCTAACGGAACTTAAACGAGGAACAGTCTTTTCATAAGGTTGGTATTGTTTCTCGTCTTCAGGACTACCTTCTTCTGGAATTGCCCAGTTGTGTACTGTCTTGCTATAGTTAAACGGCCCTTTTACAACACCAGTACCTAATAAGGAACACTCAAACAAGGAGTGTCTCATAATAGTTACTGCGTTAGTGTCTAAAAGTTGATCTTGAATGCACTTCTCCATATAACGTGCGGATTCTCTTGATGGAGATATTTGAGGTTGATTAGGAATCTTACCTACACCCTCTTCTAAATTAGCCCCTTCGTATTTATCACTTAAACCACCGAGAAGAGTAGCTTCTGTAGCACCCGGCATAAGTTCTCTGCCGTCACCGGGAAAACCGTAAGGACTTTCTTTTTGCTCTGGTTGTTGAGGTTGTTGTGAAAGATGAGCAAACTCAGCAATACCTTCAGGAACAGGCGTAGACTCTACAGTAATAGGAAATTTGTTTTGTGAAAATAAAATATCTACAATCTGTCCGTAAGCAGCAAGTACTTTTGTCTTTGTAATCTTGATAAAGACTTTACTACGCTCGTTATCGCGGTACTGTGTCGTAGAGTCGTAGATACCACGATAGTTTTTATAGGCTTTAAGCCAGCGTTCTTCATCAGGTCTACGTCCTGTCTCAGCGTCCATAAACCTTGATTTTACTAAGCCTGCCAGCCTATATTCTTCGTATTCATCCATATTAAGATTACTTTCGTACTATTTCTTTTTTTAGCTATGAGGAGATTTGTCGGCAAGACTGCCAAGAACTTTGGAGTCTACGTGCTTTCCACCGTTCTTTTTGCCAAAATCCTCAATAAGAACACCGTGCTTGATTTTCATATCAAACTCAGCTTTTTCACGGTAAAGCGCACTTTCATTTGCATCACTAACTTCGCCCTGTTTGGACATCTGTTTCATGATGTAGTCCTTACCGTACATCTGTTTGTTTCCGTATGGCATAATGTTATTCCTTTTTCTAAGTGGGTAAATCGAATAATTGTTTCATTTCTTCTTCATAATTTTCTAGTGATTCTAAAGGTGTTTTATCCATAGCACCTTTATCAAATAACTGTTTTCCAAAATCTTGTTGTAAATTTCTTGAATCAACTTCTGGCATTTCACTTGATCTAGGTAAACTTTGAGCGTAGTTATACCTATCAAGTGCAGGCGTAGTGAAGTCTTCTTCTGTATACCTATGAGTAGCTAAATCGTTTCTTGCTTCAATAGATGCTTGATCTCGGAAATTTTGAGCATACTGACGATACATTCTGTCAGCAGAAGTTTCTAAATTAGGATCACCGCTTACTTCAAATCGTTGAGCGGCTCTTAGATAGTTTTCCATTTCATCCATATCTAAAGATTGCGGTAATTGAACACCAAAATCCGGTCCAATTCCTCCTTCTGGTCTTTCTCCTATTATAGATGGATCAATAGTCTGTAAACCAGTTTCCAAGCCAGCTTCTTTTAGAAGAGGACCAGCTAATGGTCGTGTTTTAGGATAAATTGATAATCCTATAGCTGTTGCTGCTGTGACAATAGGACCGATAGTACTTTTAAGTTTGTTTTTATTTCTAAGGGCACTGTACACCCATTTTGATATTTCTTTAGAAATACCTTGTTCACCAGTATCAGGAGTAAGAGAACCAGCATGATCTATATCTGCCGGATTTCTCCATTTAGTTTTTTCTGGAACCTCATCAGCTACTTCTGAAACCTCATCAGGTTTTACTTCCGAAACTTCATCAGGTTTTACTTCTTCTTGTGGGACTTTTAGTTTTTCAGAAATTGCTCTTTCTTCACTTTCAATAATATCAGTTTCAATTGTATTTACTTTGTTTAAAAATATATTTCCAAACGATTCAGCAGATTCAGGATTATCCAAAGTATATTCAGAAGACAACTTGTATATTTGATTGTAAGCGTCTTCTAATGAAATATTTTTATTTGAGGAAATATATCTTAATTTAGCTGTAAGGTTATTAGCAGATTCCCTACTGATATTTAAATCATTTACAATTCTTTGTGTAAGCTGACCTTGCTGATCGTGTAAAGCTAACGAAGATACACCAGACATACTGCCTGCAATATTATTCATAGGTAATCTATTTAAATTAAGAGTAAAATCTTGATCATATATACCTGTTTCACCTAAATTAACATTAACAAGAAAAGGAAGATGTCCTGTAAGTAAATCTAAGTTTTTTCCAGTTTCTTTTTCGTATTGACGTATTTCATCAGAATACATTCGTTCCCATTCTAATATAAATGTTTCTTCTAACTTTTCCATTAATCTAGCAGAATAGTTTGAATAATTAGGATCGGCTCCTGCTACGTATGCTCGTTCCATTGCTACTTTTGGACCTTGTGTATCTGTAACAGTATGTCCTGTAAGTATTGTACGACCTTCTGTCTCGTCAGGAAAATAAGTTTTATACGCGGCCATAGTCATAGCCCGAAAAGTTTTCAGTTCATCCTGTTTAATAGACCTTCTTCCCCAAGCAGCATACTCTTGTGAACCAGTTCTTGCTATAAATCCTTCATCTCCTTGATTAGATAATTGAGAAAGTATAAGATTCTTTATATTATCAGGAAATATATTTTGTCCTTTTTTTAAACCTTTACTTTTAGCAATATTTTCAATAAAAGCAGCCATACTGTCGCTGACTTTAATATTATTATAGCCTTTCTTTCCATCGACAAAGACGCCTTTTCCTGAAAAATCAGGTTGAAAAACAATCATCTGTCTTTCAGAATCGTAATAAGGAATAATTTTTCCTTTTCCATAAGACAAATCTAAAAATTTCTCTATTCTTGTAGGAATAAAATGAGCCATGTACATAAAATTTCTTACATCTTGATCTGTAAGAGTTTGCATAGAAGTAATAAATGTTCGGAAAGAAACTTCAGGAGAAGTAGCTTCACCTATAGCTGCATACTTTCCTTCTGTTAAATCTCTACTTCCTTGATAAGTTATTCCAGACGCTAAAAGCTTATCTTTAATACCTGAAAGTTTATAAATCCAATCCGGTTCTGGACTTTGAGCAGAGTCCCAATCTATAGTATTTGCTGAAAAAGCATTAATAACATCGCCTACTATGTCCGTTGCTTTTGGTCTAGATGCTTCAGGCGCACCTTTAAAAAGAGTATTTACCATAAACCCATCTGTAAACGAATTTTTCATGGGGGAATCAAGTGTTTGATCCGTATTTTGTTCATAATATTTTTTTAGATCAGTTATTCCTGCCATCCAAACTTGAATAGTTTTACCTTTTTCTCTTGCTCTTGGTTTTCTCCATCCGTCAATTTGAGTTATATATTTATTTAACTGATCTTTTAAAGATTTCTGTTTCGCTGTTTTTTCTGGTTCACTTTTTCTCATTGTAATTAGAATATCATCTATACTACTAGAAGATATTCCTTTGTGATACAAACCTAATAAAATTCCTTCTTTTACAGTAATAGTTTCATTTTTTATTTTTTCTAATAAGGATTCTTTGCTTGGAAGAGTATCTCCAAACGATTGAAAAAAATCAATTAACTGTTCAGCACTATTTTGAGGTACTTTACGAGTAGCTATAAATCCTGTATCTTTTTTAGCCATAATTTAGCAATCAAACTTTCTGTATAAAACGTCCATTCTTGCTGGGTCTAATTCAGCACTAGGAACAGCAGAACGTGTCTTTTTTTCTTCGTACTCCGTTTCGTTATATGGGTAAGGTCTTTCTTCACCCATATCGTAAGGATTGAAGTTAAAGTTGTTCAAGCTTGTACCAAAAGAATGAATCATAAAAGGAATGTGGTGTGTAGTAATTTTTTTCTTAGCCATATTTAATATCCAAACACTTCGTTAGAGGGTTCAAATGATTGTTGTTGTTTAATAGAGTTGAACATAGAACTGGTTACATGGCCGGTCTGGCGCGTCATGCACATGTATCGTAGGGCATCATACGCATGATCCTCTGCTTTAGTGTCTACGTCCTCTGAATTAGTGCGAGACAAAGGCAGAGTAGGAAGAGTGCGTATAAGGTTTGTACAAGTGCTAAAGATACGCAAACCGTGTCCACCTTTAGAGCTTAGTGGCTTGTCTTCATCAAGTCTTCTGTGAAGTTCGATTTTCCCGGCCATGCGATTTCTGTCCGCTGGTATAAATCTAGCACCATTACGGATCATTGTTTCAGCTATACTTGGTCCTGTGCCGTGCTTTGACCAACAAGACCCGTCAAGAACATTTTGCGTCATAGGAGGATCATCATGCTCTAAAGCAAGAATAAGACTTGCTAGGCTTTCTCCTGTATGTCCTTTTTCGTACAATTCTCTATATACCCAGATTGTCCCGTCCCAATCTACCGCACCCCATAAGACACAACTAGGGCTACTGTAGCCGTAATCCATTGCTCGTATACGGGGCCAGCTAAAGGGAACTTCAAATGGTTCAACAACATGTACTGATCTATCGAACTCATAAAATGCTGCCCCTTCTGCAACATCCCAATCTCCTTCAAGTAACCTACGTCTTTCAACTTCAGGAAGACTGAGAAGCATTGATTCATATTCGCCTGACTCCGCTAGATAAGGATTATCTGTTAGTCTTGCAGGAATAAACTTTCTTTGAAACAAGGGTTGTTGTGTTCTTGGATTTGTTAAAGTTCTTCCTGTTTCTGGATCAACTGCCCAAAACGGTGTATTTGGCGGTACAGGATCAATAAACATCTTTTTAATCCACCATCCGCCTTGACCACCGGGGTTAGCTGACGCTCGCATATAAGTTTCTATGCTTGGGTCCGTAGTTCGTAAGCGACTTCGTAAATATGTCCACACATACGGTGTAGGATAATGTCCTAGCTCGTCAACACCAATCCAAGTGAAAGCTTGTCCTTGATATCGTGTTACGTCGTGATCTTTGTCTACGTAGCTGAACATTGCTGTTGCACCGCTTGGAAATATCCACGTAGACTTTGATTCTCTGAATACTGCTCCGTTAAACGCTTTAGGATAAAGTTTTCTTGATTGTTCGATTAGTTCCGTAAGTTCTGCAAGTGTTCTTCTTAGTAAAAGGGCTTTGTGATTAGGATTATTCGCATAGCGCAGGAGATCAACAAGCATCGCGTATGATTTACCACCGCCCGCAGCACCCCCGTAAAGAACTTCTTTTTCCGGTGCCGCAAGAAAGTCTGTTTGTGGACCTTCATTGGGTCTGAATACGAGTTCTGTGTCGTCCTCAAGGTTCTGTCGTACAGAAGCGGGTAAATTGTTAATGAGATCATCGTCTATGACTCCACCTTGCTTTGATACTTTGTCAGCAGTCTTGATACTTTCTTTCTTTACAGTGAGTTTTTCAAGACTTTTTTGTGCGCGTTCTACGTTTTCTTTTTGTTTTCTTAATTTACGCCTTGCTTCAACTCGCTTCTTTTGAACGCTTGATTGTTGATACTTACCCTTTTCACCGGGTTTTAGTTTAGGTCTTCCTCTTTGAGCCATAATCAGTACTATTTGTATTTAGCGCGACGAGTTTTGTTTGAGTACACTTTACCACCATCCTTTTTATACGGGTCTTGAGAAAATGCTCCTCCTTTTGCACTAGCATTTTTCGCAGCTTCTCTAGCAGCTTCTACACTCTTATATCTACGAAATTTTTTGCCTGTACGCTCTTCAAAGTCTTTTGCGTACTTGACTGCTGTATCGTCTGAAACTTGTTTTATACCTTCAGAAGTGTGCCAAATAAGAGGAATATTTACTTCTTTTCCTTCTATGTTAAAACTAGAAAGTAATTGAGTAGACTTTGTTCCGTCCTTATTTTTACGAAACTCACCCTTTTTCAAAGGTCTTGGTTTTACAGTTATATCTTCTCGTTCTACTGCCATAATTATTTTGGATATTTTGCTTTTCTTGGATATTTGTTATTCACAGAATTAGAGTAAAGTTTTCCTACAATTGTATCAACCTTATTTTTAAAATCTTTTACTTTAGGGTCTTTTAATTTTTTTTTAATTTCTGTTCTTTGTGTAGAAGTAGGGTCCACATAGTCATGTAAATTAAAATTGTACTTAGAAGCTAACTCTTTTTCTTTCTTAGTCATATTACCCATTGTACTTAGCTTTTCTTCCTGATACTTTACCACCGTGTGCGTAGCGTTTGTTGTGGCTTGTGTAGACCTTACCGCCGCTTTTCATTCCTTGAAAACCTCTATTTTTTTCTGCTTTTCTATATCTAGGAGAAACAACATCTTCGCCAGAAATAGTTCTTCCTCCAGTTTCATCTCCAGCAGCCGCTGCCATTCTACGTTTTATTTCAGCAGCCCTTGCAATCTCCTTCTTAGAAAATCTAGCTGCATCTCCTCCAGTCTTCATTCTTCTTACATAATCTGCATACCATTGAAGATCATCAACAGAAACTTGTTGTTTTGCTTGTTCAATCATACTACCAGCTTTATTATCAGTCATTGTATTGTCTCCCCCTCTAAGGTAACATCTTTAAGTTCATTTTTAGCAGGAAGCAACACAACACCATGTACAACCTGTCCTGTAACTTCTTGTGTTTGTTTCTTTGACACACCAATACGGTCCAGAATAGACTCAGCAGCCTTCATACGCATGTCCATCTGGTTCAGCGGCGTAGTTCCATCAGCGTCTAAACCTTCTACGATTCTTGTTGCTGCTTTGACGCCATTTACAGCCAAATAGTCCTTTGTACGCGCTGCAATCTCTTCTCTCATCGACTGCATAAGCTTTGATCTGGATGTGTTATATCCTGCTGTACGCATAGCTTCGCTTATTTTTCCACCATTATCAAACAAAGCATCCAGAAAAGCAGCTTGCTTCTCTGTCAGCTTACGTTTTGGATCGGTACGAAACGGAGTACCAGCTATTGCTTTACCGGACATATTATCTCCATATATCTGAAATTATTTCGTGTCCACACATTGAACAAAGATTGTTTTCTACATCTTCAAGAAAAATAGTGTGATCACAATTAGTACACTGTCTAAATTTTCTATCTTCAAAGCCGTCGTCGTGTTCAGGATTAAGCCAAGACGGATGTATGCTGTCGTTAACCGTCATTTGATGAATTAAGGTCTTCTGATGATTTATTGCAGTTACAGGTTTCATTGGTACACATATACTTGCAAGTGCATCCTTTGCACCCTTCGCAGTGACAGTAAGGATTTTTACACGCTTTAGATGTCATACGTACAACCATTTCTAATAAACAATCTAGTTCTTTCATTCATACGCTTGGTCTTTGTAAAGCAATTGTAAACCCAAATGGATTGTTGTCGCTGAAGATGTAGTTGATTCGTAATATAAAAGTTTCTCTTTTTAAGTGATCTTTGTACGAAAGAAGAATCTTGTCAACCTGAAACTGTGTAGGACGCATAAAAGATACGCACCTACCTTGTTGTAGTAAAGCCTGTACAAAAGAAGAAGCATTTTCAAAGCTTATTGTGTCTTGTCTTGCTACTTCAAGAATAGTCTCTTCACTTAAACACACAATGTTGGAGGTTATGGTGTCGTCTTTCTTCCACGCTTCAGCGGAACTAGTAACACTGCTGAAAAACACAACAATACAAGAGATAAATAAAAATAAAACTAATCTTGCTTTAAACATGAGTTTCTCTCTCTGTCCGCTTTTTTGGCTTAAATAGTGTCGATCAATCCTTTCTCTCTTATTTGTGCTTTCGTTTGAGGAGATATGATTCCAAGACTACTATTTTTACCTTAATTATACATTATAACAACAATTTAGCACTTTGTCAAGTAAAAAATACACTAAAAAAGTACAATTTCAAGTAAGTCATTGATTATAAAAGAAAACAAAATTAAAAAAAAAATAAAAAATATGTCCCCTTCTAGTAATGGAAAATGGTGGGTATTGGTGCTATTTAAAAAATATGTCCTAGTAATGGAAGGGGGGAGGGTGGATGCTTTTAAAAAAAAATAACATTACGTGCATTTTTTACTTGACAAGATGCTATTTCAGGTGTATAATAGGAGGTACTCCTGCGCCGGGGTAGTATATACATATGATAAGGGATACTAATTAGTACTGAGTAGAGGCTTAGTAGTAGTTTATAAGCATTTTTACATGTACCTTGTTTATTTTTATAAAAAATTCTTGGCTGGGTATATGGAATATGTAGGGTACCCCAGTGGCCCATTCCCCCCTTTTTTTTATATTTGTTCTCATTTTGTTCCCTAAAAATAACATGACTTCTTCGGCGAGACTTTCAAGTCTGTATAAGAGGGAAGAAACAAGCGCAGCGAATAGAACGCATAGTCCTATACGTATGCGAATGCGTGCATGTGCGTTTTGTTTATATTGACAACAAAAAAGTTCGATGGGGTTTTTTCTAGACTGTGGAGGGCGGGTGCGCGCACAAAACAGATACCCTTCCGAATAATAGATTACACAACCAATCCAGCGCCTTGCAGATATATTCCTGTGCTTTGCGGAATTCAGAGCAAAAAAGAACCCGCCGAAAACGTTGGCGGGCTAAGTTTGGGAGGGAGAGGGTTAAAAAGGCGTCAAAGCAAGGTTGCGAATGCGAAGTATGATAGCGCCGTTCCGGCTGCTGTCAAGCACGCATAGACGATACCGTCGATTAGCATCCGATAAAGCTCCAAAGCGTGACCATAATGATAGCGCAGCACACAGCACCAAAAACTACATCGTGGATTGTGTCTCGCGTCATCATCATGGCGAGATCGCCAGACCAGACCATAAGAAGATGATCATGTCCGCCAATGCGGCCATAATGACCGCGTAAGCTGTCAATGCCGCGCAAAGTGTTATTTTTGCCATCATTTGTCTTTCCCTTTCTCTCAAAAGAATCTTGTGGCGCTGTACGGTTTCGCGTCGTCGTCGTTGTCGTCGCTGGGCAGTTTTGCCGCCTTCTTAATTTGTCGCAGATTGTGCCGATCATCCATTTCAATCGCACCAACCACCAGAAAATCCGCCAGCACGCGACCAAGCGTTTGAATGCCGGTTGGGCTGCCTACTCGTTCGTTGTGAACTGCTTTGATGAGAGTGTCCCAAACATCGTCGGAAAGTTTCGGTTTGATTACCTCGTACAAAAAAGCGCCGACTAATTCTGCTTCGGTCTGAAAGTATCCCCGCTCATCGTCAGCGTCGATCTCTGGCGACCATCCCCATTTCCAGTTCGCGTTCGCGTTGTCGTTATCTTTGGTCATCTCTTTGGTTCCTTTCAATGTTGCGATGCCGAATTATATACACATAAAAAAGGGCCGCGCAAATGCTATGACGCGGCCCTTATAATTCCTTTATCCTAGCACTATCACAAGAAACAGCGTCAAACCTCCAAAAAGAGCTAGTGCAAGGCAGAATTTATAGATGGTCAAGATTGCATCAATCAAGCTGCAACCAATTCTCGCGCAGCTTCGAGCGCGGCAGCCTTATAGTCACGTTGTCCAGCGGGAGGACCATAAAAAGCACGATTAAGCTTGTGGTCATCGCTGTTGTACTTTTTCTGTGGGTTGTGATCCACAAAGTGAGTAACAGTTTGAAGCGCACCCCACACCGACAAGCGGCCATCGTCAGATCGCGCACTGTCGAGATTGTAACCGGGGTTAATCTCGGCTGGCGTGTCGTCGCTGGTGTCGTCGCCGGTAATGGACGTAATGTCTTCCGCTGTCATTAGCTGTCCCGTTTCCGCTGCTTCCGCCATCGCACGTTCAAGGGCCGCAAGCTTAGCCTTGTCGGATTTGCCTTTCGTCTTTATTTGGGTGTCTTTGCCAACTGCAAGACCCATCGCCTTTTTCACGTTGTGACCTTCAACGGTCCTGCCATCTTTCTCGCGGGGCCATGAGTCAAACACGCCGCGAAAGTAATCGAGCGTTTCTTCGCCGGTAAGATACCGCTTCGCCATTTCCATCGCTTCAAGTTCATAATCATCAAAAGCCGCGTTGAAGTAATTCAAAGCTTCATCCATCATTTTCGGATCGAAGCCGACTTTGTGATTGTGGCGCACTTCATTGGTTGCGAATTTGGTCGCAAGCTGCATCGTGTTATTGCAAACGACACGAACAGGCGACAGGATCATCGAATTCGCCGCGCGTCCAGTGTGGTCAAGCGTGAAGATGGCGTTACTCGTCACCTCATCGTTACCGTCAAGCGTGAAACCTTTCATCGGGGACGCCATAACCCAAACCTTCTGACCGCTGAAAAGGCTTCCGGCAGTGTGAATGTGCAACCGGCCATCGTCTACATAGGGCCGGAAGAAATCGAAAAGCTCGGAGTTCTGAACAGGCAAATACTTGTCAGTCACACTTTTGCCCAGTACGGAGCCGTCGCTGGTTCTTTCAATATAATAGCTATCCTCAATAGGATCGCCATTTTTCTTGCAGTTGTTTTCAAGCTGCACCTCCCAATCAAGCCCAGCGGCAACCTGAAAGCCGCGAAGATCGCCAGCGTCTTCCATGTCGATTGTTTGGCCCAGACCGTGCCACGGCGTCTCGCCGACAAACGCCATTGTCTCAATTTCGTGGGACATTCTTTGCTTCCTTTTAAAAGTGAAAAATCGTCGCGCCAATCGCGACAAGTAGGAGTATAAGCCAAAGCAAGACAAAGACAAGAAAAAAAAGAGATAAAACACCGACCGCTACGCTGGTGAGTAAACATTTGAACAACAAGAATAAAATTGAACGAAAAAAAAGCACGAAACAAGAATCGACGAAAAGGGCGGCTCGAAGGCGGCAGCGAAGCCGCCCCGAACCCAGTGTGGTTTTGGTGTTGTCTAGTTCCATAATAGAGTTATGGTTGACAAAATTATGGCTGACAAAATTATTGCTGACAAAATTATTGCTGACAAATGGTAAACTGGGTTTTGCCAAACTCTTTTTTCATTATGTAGTGAATGTTGTACCTAAACACAACATGATGACAAGATAGAGTTACAACACGATTGATGTTAACATTTCTATAACACTTGTTCTTCATGTCAAACACACACAAGGTTTCATTGTTTACCTTGTTTTGAGGTTTACCTTGTTTCGTGTATTTGTGACAATTCAACCGTGCGGTTATGGTTCGCAAGTCACCATTCTTTTTTAGAAACTGAACCGTAAATATATTGTTCCCAAGTAAATTGATCCAGTTCTGAATATTATTGTTGAAATACGCAATCTTTTGCATTTCATCGTGACTGGTGTAGAACTCTGCGGATTTATTCAGCATTTCGCTTATTTCCTTCTTTCTATGATTACGTTGGTGTCGTTGATCTCATAACAAGCCATACAATCCTTGCACTTCTGACCAGTGCAGTTTTCACCATCGGTAGGATTGTTGACATTGTTAAACACTTTGTCAAAGCCTTTTGGCGGCTTTCTCATAACCTTATCGATGACAGGGTTTGAGTATATCAAGATAAGATTATAGGGGCGTTCCTGTTTCTTGAATACTGCACGAACAATATTTTTGCGTTTCGTCCACAATGCAAAATTACAATGATTGTTATATTCTGCAATCAAGACAAGATTTCGCAAGTGTGTTTCGTTTATCAATTCACCGTGTCCGTGAAACCGGAATTGATTTTGCAAGATACAAGGCAATTGATATTCTTTCAATAAGCCTTTGCTTAGAATGTCGCTATTTTGTTGCCACGGATCGACACAAGATTTTCGGTATGTGTTCAACATTCTGTGACTATAGCAGAATGTACAAATAACATCTTTTTTTCCGCAATTGTACATTTCAACACAAAACTTATTTGAAAGCGTGTTTGTGTTTAACGCTTTGAACCCTTCAAGCTTGCCCGACATCTTAGATATTTTCAACGTGTCGGATAGGGGCTTGATAACTTGCGGCATAGCACCCATCAATTGTTTTCCTTGTTTCTATTGTTACGATTATGCACACTACAATAGTCAGCATACTGTCTATCGCATTCGCTTTTATCATAGAACCATTTCGGAAGTATCGTATAACTGCTTTCTACTTGTTTTTCCCATAGATAACGCGGAAGCGGTTTGTTGAAGTTATCTTTTTCTTCCTTTTCCAATATATCACGTTGATTTTTAAGTTCACCGATTACGTCATTTATGAAGTCTAAATAGTAAAGGGAAATGGAAGTATAAACTTCCGATTCGCTTATGTCTTTACGCCATTGAAGAAACTTCTTCACTGTTTCCGTATCAGGTAACGCTTCGCCTGATAGGTCATCATAAACAAACGTAATTTTATCCCAATCACACATTATTTTGCCTCAATATCGCAAAGGCTAACATTCCAATCGAAAACGCCCGTCAAAATCCAAATCTTTTGAACGTACGAATTGCTATTGCTGCAATCCTCAACGTGGCTGTAATCGCCAAAAATATCCGCACGATGAAGCTCCCACTTGTTCCATTTGCCATCGGCGCGGCGCGTGTACTCAATTTTCGATGCAGTGTTCATTTTACAAGCCTTTTCTATAGGTTAGAGCATTAACAGGCTATCTAATAAACGAAAGGCCCAGCGCAGTCAAGAGAAAATTGCGCCGAGCCTTCATTTATTTTATCTTAGATATAAATTTAATCTGATATAGATATTTTATCTAAACTATCAAGATAATCCTTAGTAACAGTTTGTAAGTCCATTACGTAGTTCTTTAATGGCACGATATAAGGATAGTCCGGCATTTCTTCTTCAAATACTGATAACAAGGTTCCTATATCCGTCATTCTTTGTTTAACAACAATAGTACTATCTTGAGTCAATGTCACTGTGATC